>Ga0118677_10005906_pt1 | contig 21140 bp, 21 predicted proteins | sample AliMusrvi5mmetaG_FD_86154 | JGI IMG/M metagenome (GOLD analysis project Ga0118677, IMG submission 86154)
GTTTCTGATGAAACACGCGCGACCACTGGAACGGGCACGGTTTCGTTTTCCTTTCGAGACAGGTCCGGATATTGACGTGTGGCGCGAACTCGGAACATTTCAAAACGCCGACGGTGGGTTCGGCCGGGCTTTGGAGATCGACCTGCGGACACCGGACAGCTCGGCCATCGCGACAACGCACGCATTGCAGATTGCGCGCGAACTCAAGTTAACCTCCGATCACGAACTTGTGCGCCGCGCGATGGATTATCTGCGGACGACCTGCGCTACCGGCAATCATGTCTGGCCGATCATCCCGGCCACGGCCAACAATGCGCCGCACGCTCCGTGGTGGACGACCAAAAACCTCGCCGCGTCCTTGAACTTCTTCCGTGCCACCCCGACCGTCGGCATTCGCGCGCACGTTGTGACGCGCGAATGCCGAAGGTCGGGGTGGCACGGAAGATCTGTTCGCGCAAGGCGTCGGCCTTTTCCGCCGCGGCCAGCACGCCGAGGATGACTCCCGGCCGCCCTTTCTTCATGGTCACGGGTGTGGCCCAGGCGTCCAGCGCACCCCGCGCCAGCAGGCGACCGATCAGTTCGCCGATCCATTGCGGGTTGCAGTCGTCAAGATTGGTTTCGAGAACAAGGAGGCTGGCTCCGTCCGATCGGCCGGATAAAACCGCACCCTCCAGCAGCGTGGCGCGCAGCACATTCGGCCGGCCGCATAACTCGCGTTGGCCGAACCCGAAGCCGGTGCGTACGACCTGCGCGGATGCGGGCGGAGTCTGCAACTCCGCGCGCCATGTGCCGAGCAGCGCCGCGCCGGTCGGCGTGACCAGTTCGAACGGTTCGTCCGCCGGACAGACTTCCATGCCGGCGAGGAGTTCGAGTGTGGCCGGCGCGGGGTTGGGCATGGCGCCGTGCGCGCACTGGATGATCCCCGTGCCGCAGGGGAGCGGGCCGACGCTGACACCTGCCACATCGAGCTGACGCAGCGCCAGGCAGCATCCGACGATGTCGGCAATGGAATCGGTCGCGCCAACCTCGTGGAAGTGCACGTGCGCCGGTTTGCGGCCGTGAACCTTCCCTTCCGCCACGGCGAGGCGGCGGAAGACGGCCAGCGCAAGCTTGTGCGTGGCGGCGTCGAGCACGGGCGATTGCAGCAGCACTGAAATTTCCCGCAGCGTGCGGTGCGGCGCGTGATGCTGCCCGTGTTTTGCCGCCTGTCCGCCGGCGTCCGGCCAGTGATCGTGCGCAGGGGCGTGCGCGCAGCGGACCGTGGCGCGGATGCCGTGCAGCCCGCGGTCGCCGACGGATTCGGACACAATGCGCACGCCGTCCGGCAGGAATTTGCGGACGGTGCGCTCGATCGCGCGGAGGTCTGCGCCGATCGCGACCAGCGCGCCCAGCAGCATGTCGCCGCTGGCGCCGCCGACGCTGTCAAAACGGATGAAATGCATGTGGAGATCCTCTTGCCATGTTCGTGTCGTCAGGAGTTGCGGTTCCGCACCGGGGAAGGTTTGGAGGCCTCGCGCTGCGGGGCAGCGCTCCTACAATTGATTTGGCGCTTGATGGGTTTGTGGGAGCGCTGCCCCGCAGCGCGATTTGCTCCCTTTTGTCCCTGCTGCACCAGTGCAATGACTTCGTCGATCTCGCCGCGGGCGGCCAGGAGAATCTTTGCCCAGTTGGCCAGGCAGGCGCGGCCGGCGGGGGTGATGGTGTATTCGCGGCGCGGCGGTCCGATCTTCGAGGGGCGGCGGCGCGCATGAATCAGCCCGCGCCGCTCGAACGCCTGCAAGGTGCGGTAGACGCCGGGAGCATCCGGCCGCGCCTGCGCAAACAGGGACAGGCCGGACAACGTTGCCACCACATCGTAGCCGCTGCCCGGCTGGCGTGCGAGGAGCGCCAGGCAGAGCGGCTGCAGGTGGCGCAGGCGAATTCTGCCGGGGCCAGGCGGTGGATCGGCTGCCTTACGTCTGGCCGGAGACGGCGTCCGGGCGCGTGGCGTCCGGTCTGCTTTGACGGGTTTGATTTTTCGAGCCAAGATGCGTCTCCCAAATGAGTCCAATCGGGATGATATTGTGGGGGCAGGCGCGGTAGTTGTGAAGAACGAATTGTCAGGTTGACTTGCGCCGCGCCCGGTTACGCCGCGCCTGTTCCGCCCACCAACTGCGAGACCGCCAGCAGGCCGGCGAGGGAGATCACGATCCACAGGATGACGCCCTGCACCAGCGCGCGCCAACCTACGGTGCGCAGGGCTTCCTTGGAAATCTGGGCGCCGATCAGGAAGAGCGTCAGTGTCAGGCCCAGTCGCGCCAGTAACACCAGTTTGCCGTACACTGGTTCTCCCTGCGGCACCCACGTGCGCACGCACGCCGCGGCGACAAAGAAGAGGATGAACCACGGCCAGGCGACTTTCGCGCCCTTGCGCCCCGTAAAAAATGCCAGCCCGAGCGCCAGCGGCACGATCCAGAGCGCGCGCACCAGTTTGATCGTCGTGGCCACGCGCAGCGCCTCGTCGCCGTATTTCGCCGCCGCGCCCACCACGGAACTGGTGTCGTGAATGGCAATCGCCGACCACACGCCGAACTGATTCTGCGTCAGGTGCAGCCAATGCCCGATCGGCGGGAAGATGAACAGCGCCACGGCATTCAGCAGAAACACCGTGCCGAGCGCCACGGAAACGGCGCGGCTGTCCGCCTTGATCACCCCCGCCACCGCCGCGATGGCGCTGCCGCCGCAAATGGCCGTGCCGCAGGAAACCAGCGTGGAGGCCTGCGACTCCACCCGCAGCATCCGCCCCACCCACCACCCCAGGATCAACGTGCCGGCGATCGAGCAAACCGTGAACCCGATGCCGGTCCGTCCGGCTGCCAGGAGCGTCCCCAGGTTCATGCCAAAGCCCAGGCCGACCACGGACGCCTGCAGCAGGATCTTGGATGTTTTCTGTGCCCGGCGCGGCAGGGGGTTGCCGATCGCCAGCGCAAAGACCAGCCCCGCTGCCAATGCCACCGGCGGCGAAATCCAGCCCGATAAGCAGGCGGTCGCCAACACCAGGAGGAGAACCGTTCGGCCATCGCGTAGATTCACTTTTTCTTGCATGCCAAACTTTCACGACGGGTCATGCCCGCTCCCCAAGGTAGGGCGCGGGCGCCGCACGCGCCGAAGGCCTTTGTTCTGTTGCTGCGGCGGGTCCGGCGGCCCCGCCCTACCAAAAGAAACACAACACTTGTCCGGCAAGACAAAATGATTTCCTCACGGCGCCAGTACCGCTATCCCCGCCTCCAGCCCGCTGACAACCTCGACTTTGTCGTCCGTAGCTTGAACCGTGCGCACCAGCACCTGACGCGGTTGTCCGTCCAGCAGGGCGCGCACGTATTCGAGTTGGCCGACGCGTTGCACGCAATTTTCGGGCAATGTCAGGGCGCGGCGCGTGCCGGTGGGGAGTTGCAGGACACCGAACATGCCGGGCATGAGGGCGGGCGTTTCACCGATACAGATCTTCACGAGGAAGGTGCGGCTGCCGGGATCGACCGCTGGCACAACTTCGCGCACTTCGCCGGTCAGGTTGGTGTTGAGCGCATCCACGCGGAATGGGACCTTTTCGCCAAGTTTGATGCGCGTCACAAGTCCCTCCCGCACGGGCACGTCAAGCATCAGACGTGTGGGGTCGAACACGCGAAGAAGAATGTTGCCGGGGCTGGCGATGTCGCCGGGATCGGCCAAGCGCTCCGCAACCACGCCATCTATCGGACTGACCAACGTGGCATAACCAAGTACGGCCTCGGCCGATTTCTGCGCTTCCATGCTTGCCTCGGAAGCGGCGCGCGCCTGACGCGCGGTGGAGTCGGCCAGATCGAACGCCTGCTGCGAAACGCTGCCGCTGGCGAGCAACTTGCGCGCACGATCCTGTTCGATCGTGGCCAGGTCCAAGGCGGCGCGTGCCTGCCGAACGTGCTCCGCCACTTGCCGCAGGCCGGAGGAGAGTTCGGCGTCGTCCAGTTTGACCAGCACATCGCCCTTGGCGACACGGTCGCCGGAGCGGACTTTGATCTCCTGGATGCGCGCGACAATGCGCGGAGAGAGATCGATTTCGGTGCGACTGCGCACGGTGCCCACGGCCTTGTAGACGACGGGCAACTCGACGGATTTGACGACGATTTTTTCCGTGTTATCTCGCGCGAAGGCGCGAAGGCGCGGAGTGGCCGCGTCAGGCAACGGCGTGCGCCCAGGTTTGATCTTGCCGCCTGCAAACGCACCCGTTTGCCAGAACATCACGATGACAATCAGGCCAATGGCCACGAGGATTTCGATCCATTTGGCCTTGCGGCCTGTTGGCAGCCAGTTTAGTTTCAGTCTCATGCGTTTGCTCTCTTTCCGTGATCACACAAATCGTTTGAGAAATCGTGCCCTCGGCCCGGGGCGGGCCGGGGCTACTGTAGCGCAGGCTCGCCCCGAGCCCAGCGCACCCCTGTTTCCTCAGCCATTCTCTTTCCCATACACCATGTAGTACACCGTTGGAATTACCAGCAGGGTGAAGGTCGTGCTGGCAAAGAGACCGAAGATGAGCGCCCAGGCGAGGCCGGAGAAGACCGGATCGAGCGTGATGGGCCAGGCGCCGAGCATGGCCGTGATGGCGGTGAGAAAGATGGGGCGCAGGCGGACCGCGCCGCTGTCGAGCAGCGCCTCGCGCAACGGCTTGCCCTCCTTCAGCGCGGCATGGATGAACTCGATCAGCACGATGCTGTTGCGGATCACGATGCCTCCCAAGGCGATCATGCCGATCATGGCAGTAGCGGTGAAGAACACGGGGGTGGCATAACCTGCGACCGGATGGTTGGCGAAGAGATTCAGAATCGCAAAACCCGGGAGGATGCCGATGGCCGTCAGCGGAATGGCCAGCATCATGATGCCGGGCACGGCGAAACCGCCTGTTTGCAGCACCAGCAATAGGTAGATACCCAGCAAGGCCACGCCAAAGGCGATGCCGAGATCGCGGAACACGTCCACGGTGATTTGCCACTCGCCCTCCCCTGCCCATTTCACGGTGACGCCGTTCGGCAACGGCGCACGCTTGAGTTGGCCAATCATAGCCAACACAACTTCGCCTGGCGCACGTCCGGCACATTCGGCGGTCACGAAGACGGTGCGTTCCAAATCCTTGCGGTAGATGGGTTGCGCCTCGGTTTCCTCACGCACGGATGCCAGTTCGCCCAACTGCACCTGTTTACCGTCGCTCCCGCGGAGCCAGAGTTGTTCCAGGCGTTGCGCCTGCACTCGGTCGGCAAAGGGCAGACGGATGCGCACGGGGAGCGGGTCGCGCTCGTGGGGATCGTGCAGCGAACCCGGCGGCAGACCGCTCATGGCGCCTTGCAAGGCTTGGTTGATGTCCGCAGCCGAAAGACCATGTCGGGCTGCTTTCTCGCGGTCAATCTCCAGCGTGAGGCGCGGATGCGACGTTTCGGACATGTCGTTAATCTGCACGATATGTTTGTCGTCGGTTGTGGCGAGCATCCCTTCCAGTTGCTTGGCACCGGCCAACATCTGCTCATAGGTGGTGCGCGGTCCGCCAACCACCTCGGCCACGATCGTGCTCAACACCGGCGGACCGGGCGGCACTTCGACGATGCTCAGTTTGGCCTGGTGGCGGGTGGCGATGGCCGTGAGGTCGTCACGCAAGCGCAGGGTGATGGCGTGGCTTTGTTGCTGGCGCTGCAGTTTACCTGCCAGGTTGACACGAATCTCGGCCTGGTTGGGCTGGCGCCGGAACCCGTAGTGACGCACGAGGCCGTTGAAGTCGATGGGCGAGTTGATGCCAGTGTAGGTCTCAAAGTCGCGCACCTCGCGGACCGTGGCCAGATAGGTTTCCAACTCCTGGCAGGTGCGGTCGGTGGTTTCCAAAGAAGTCCCTTCCGGCAGGGTAAGCACCAGCAGCAGTTCGTTCTTGTTGTCGAACGGCAGCATCTTGAGCGGCACGGCCCGGAACAATACCAGCAGGGCCGACGCCACCAGCAGCGCACCGACGACAATCAGCAAGTGCCAACCCCGCCGGCGGTGGAGGAAGGGTTCGAGTGCCGCGCGGTAGCCGCGGCGGATCCAAGCGGGCGTGACGTCCTCGGGACTGGAGGTACCCGCGCGGTTTTTCAGCAGCCGGTAGGAAAGCCACGGCACGAAGGTCACGGCACACACGGCGCTGAAGGCAACCGTCACCGGCACCATGAGCGCCATGGGGCGCATGTAGGGGCCCATCATGCCCGTGATGTAGAACATGGGCAGGAACGACACGATCACCGTCAGCGCGGACATGAACACCGGGCCGATCATTTCATGCACGGCCCAAAGCGTGGCGGCAAACGGCTTGTGTATGCCCATTCGGATGTGGCGCTGGATGTTGTCCACGTTGATGATCGGATCGTCCACCACAAGGCCGAGGCTCAGGATCAGCGCGAAGAGTGTCACACGGTTGACCGAGTAACCGGCCAGGTGATTGACGAACAGCGCCAGCGCGAAACTCACCGGCACAGAGAGGCCGACCACCAGACTTTCGTTCCACCCCATGGTGATACCGATCACGACGGTCACGGTCAGAATCGCGAAAAGCATGCTGTAGAGGAGGTCGTCGACCTTGTCCTTGGCGGTCTCGCCGTAGTTACGGGTGACGCGCATCTCGACATCCGATGGCACGACCGTACCGCGCAACGACTCGGCTTTCTCCACCACCTTGCGGGTGACGGTAATGGCGTTGGTCCCTTTCTTCTTGGCGAATGCCAGGGTCACGGCCGGTTGGCGCTCGCCTGCGAAGGCGGCACCACTCTTTTCGGCCGGGCCGAAACCGATGTGATGGTAGTTCTGTGGTTCCTGCGGGCCGTCGCGGACCGTGGCGACATCGCCAATTTTGACGGTGCGGCCGGCCGGGCTGCGCACGACGGTGTCGCGCACGGCGGCGGCTGAATCGAGCGGTGGCCGGGGGCGCAAGGACAGGACGTTGCCGTTGACCAGCACATCGCCGGCGTCGGCGCCCGGTTCGCTGCCTTGGAGTGCATGCTGTAGGTCGGCCAGACAGACACCACGACTGGCGAGTGCTTCCATATCGGGCTCGACCGCTATTTCACGCGGCAGGCCGCCAAAAATCTCGCTGCGCGAAAGATCGTCAAGGCCATCGAGTCGTGACTTGGCCTCTTCGGCAATGCGCCGCAATTCGTAGGCGTCACGATGGCGGGAATTAAACGTAAGCGTGATAACTGGCACGTCGTCAATCTGCACCGGCTTGACGACCCAGCCGGTTACGCCAGGCGGGACGATGTCGCGGTGGCTGTCGATCTGGTCTCGCAGTTTGACAATCGCAGCCTCGCGGTCCTCACCCACAAAGAATCGGATCGTCACCACCGACTGGTCACGGCGGCTGATGGAGTAGACGTGTTCCACGCCCGACACCTGCCACAACAGGCGTTCAAGCGGCCGTGTGACCTGTTCTTCGACTTCGGCCGGCGAACGACCGGGATAGGAGACAAAGACGTCGGCCATGGGAACAACAATCTGAGGCTCCTCTTCCTGCGGCGTGATCAGGAGAGCGACCACGCCCACGACGGCCGCCGCAACCAGAAACAGCATGGAATGCGGGCCGGAAAGAAACTTTCGCGTGACGCCGACAGTGAGCCCCTGCGGTTCATCCATGCGGCTTTCAAGTTCGTTGCTCATGGTTCAGCCTTTGTTGCTGGCATAGAAAAACGGTTGTCAGCGTGCGTTCGCTTTATGGCGCGTTGGCCTAGCCAACCCGCGTTGCTGGCTGGGAAAGCATCGTATTCTGGCACGTAAGCCTTTATGTCCAGTAATGGCGTGCCGTCCAGCGCATCCACGCCACCGATAAACAGGACGTTCCCTTCAATACGAAGCAATCGCACGCAGGACAGCCCGATGGGGTTCGGACGGCAGGGCGCCCGCGAAGCGAACACCCCTCTTTCGACTGTGTCACGGAACGGCGTAACCCGCATTCGAACTGGGGCCGCAAGGTGGAGCCAGTACAGTAGCCAAATCCGCTCGAAGCCATTCAAATCAAGAAGTCCGTCCGCAAATTCCGGCAGTATTTCGACGGTGCCCGTTTCCGTCTCGTCAAACACGGGTTGCAGCAACGTGCCTGCCGGTTCCTTGAACCGAGAATGAATGGTGCCGATCTGTTTCAACTGCATTTTCATTTCACCGATTGGTTTACGTAATTGCCTTCTTCACGTTGCCCGTCCGGTTACCAGGAACACGCCATATTGACGCGTGATGCCATCGAGTGACTGGCGTGTGATTGTATGCGCGTCACGTGCTGTGACGTCAGAAAATCCGGCTTGTTCCAGCCATTGGCAAACCACGCCCCGGTCGAGCCCTTTATGAAAGACGCCCGACATATCGGGGTGGAATGAGCCATCCTCCGTGTCGAGGTCGGCCAAGGCGATCCAGCCTCCGGGGCGCAGGCAAGGTCGGAGACGCTGGAGCACCGGCGACACTTCCGGCAGATGGTGCAGAACCATGGAACTTACCACCAGATCGAACTGATTGGCAGGTAAAGGCGCCCGCGAGATGTCGCATTGCAGGGTATGCACGTTGCCAATCCGCAAGGCGCGGAGTTTGTCGTCCAGCACGCGCAACATTTCGGCAGACGCATCCACGGCGGTGACGCTGTTGACGCTGGCAAGCAGACCGAGCGTCACGAGTCCTGTCCCGGCACCAAAATCCATTGCCTGCATCTCCGTTCGCAGTGGAACGGCAGCGCGGATTGCTTCCACCACCGCGCATGCCAACGCAACGCGAGTGGGGTTGTTGTCCCATTCGGCTGCGACTTTATTGAACCGCGCCTGGACTTCTTCGTATGCCTTGTTCATCGTCAAACCCTTTGCGTGTGGTACAAATGGTCATTCAGGTGCAAAACCGGATGGTTGCATCGCATGGCAGGGCCAGGCCAGCGGATACCTGCATGGCTTTGAGCAATGCAGCAGGCACCACGCATCCACAACAGCAGCCGGTGGCGGCCGCGATGATGCTGTCATCAAGCCCTGCGCCCAATTCCGCATAGGCATCCACAGGTTCGCGTTGCCGCAGCCGGTCGGCAAACTTTCGCACTTTTTCGCAACCACTTGTGATGCAAAAGGTGACGTTCTGGCCATCATCGCAGGTGGCTTCGATGCGCGTCTGAAAACCGCAGATGCCGCCGTTCACTTCGACTGACTTTTGCATTGAATCTCCTTCGTGGGTCAAGGGGCGATTGTCAATCCATGCGCGACCACTCGATTCTCACCACTCGCCACTTCATTCACGCTTTTGCCGGTGACCGCATCCAAGTCCTCGACGTTCAACAGATTGTCGATGCGGGAGATGACCAAACCGGCATCGGCTTTGACGGCCTCGTTCTGGACTTCAGTCATGCGCGTAATCCCGGCCGTGCCGCCAACGTACTCCTGGCGCACAAGGTCGCGTATCTGCCGGGCGCGATCCAGCACACGCATCTGGATGGCGAGTTGTTCGCGTGTTGCTTCGAGCGCGGCGAGGTTCTGACGCACCTCGGACACGACCCTGAATGCCAGAGCTGATTTCATTTGTGCGGCGGCGCGCGCCCCGGCTTCGGCCGCGTCGCGCACAGCAGTATCGTGTCCGCCGCCGAAGAAGTTCCAGGTGGCCTGCACGCCAACCATCAAGTTCTGGTTTTTGTCCGCCTCAAACCGCAGATTCTGGTCACGGGCCAGCCCACTCTGGGCGACAGCCTCCACACGCGGCCACCAGGCGGCGTCTGCACTGTGGCGTTGTGCATCCGCGGCTTGCGCCTGCGCTTCGGCGGCTTGAAGGTCTGGCCGGTGGCGGATCGCATAATCAAGCGATGTTTCCAACGTCGGCGTCACGGAAGTGGTGTTGGTTGGCACGACCAGTAGCGTGGCCTCGGCAATTTCGCCGGAGGGAAGCGCCAGCAGTTCGGCCAGTGCGACACGTGCGATGCGCCAGCTTTTAGCGGCCTCGACACGCTGACTATCGGCCTGGTCACGCCGGTTCTCGAAGGTCAGAACTTCACTCTTCTTGGCAGTGCCGGCGTCGAAGCGGTTGCGTGTGTCGGCGAGCAAGGTACCGGAAAAATCTTCGTCTTCCTGTGCAATGCGCATGGTTTCACGGGCAAGAAGGGCGTGGTAATAGGTGCTGGCAACTGCTTGCAGCATCAGGCGCTGCGCATCCAGCAGCGTATCCTGGCTGGCCGTTTCGCCATGTTGAGCGGCAAGCAGGTCAAAATCGCGGCGAAAACCGTCAAAGAGCACCCATCCGGCAGTTAAATCCACGCCGTAGGTCGAATATGGAGTCATATCGATCTGGTGCGCGAAGGCCGGGGGCATGCCGGTGTAGGAGTGTTTCTGGATACGTGAGGCGGATGCGTCAGCATCCAGCGTTGGCCAGTAGGCGCTGCGGGCGATGCGAACCGTGGCGGCAGCGGCTGACACGCGTTGCCGCATGGCCTCCAGCGACGGGTGGTCACGCAACGCCAAGGCCTTAGCCTCGTCGAGCGTGAGTGTTTGTGCCGGCATGGCTGCCGACACATTGGTGGCGGCGATATCCGCTGCGAAAGCTTGTGCGCCAAGAATGGCAACCAACAACAAGATGGACAGGTATGTTTTCATTGTGTTTTTCATCATGAATAGATTTCGCGCACGCGAAATCTATACGAACAACGTCACATTTGACTGGTCAGCCTCAGTCAGGAATGCGGCGGCGCCGCCGATTTCTACACCGTCCAGCAGTTCCTCCTGGCGCAACCCCATGACATCCATACTCATGGAGCAGGCCACAAGCTTCAATCCCTGCTTGCGCGCATTGGCCAGCAATTGCTGCGGTGTATCCACGTGCTTCTGTGCCATCACGTGTTTCATCATGGCCGTGCCCATGCCAGCCATGTGCATCTTCGAAAGCGTGAGATGACTAAGACCGCGCGGCAGCATCCAGCCAAACATGTGGTCGAGTAATCCCTTGCCTGTCATGGCGACGGCCTGTTCCTTGCGGATGGCTGAAAGACCCCAGAAGGTGAAGAAGAGCGTAACTTCGTCGCCCATGGACAGTGCGCCGTTGGCCAACACGAAGGCGGCCATGACCCGATCCAGGTCGCCGGAGAAAACAACAAAGGTCTTCTTGCGCCGAACAGACGGGGCGGGAGAGCCGGATGGGGTGGCCGCTGGAGTAAGCGCATTCTTGCGGATACGCGCCATAACACCGTCGGGGACAGGACGGATTTGCAGCAGTTCGTGACCTTTGGCGCGGCACCAAGCTTCCATGTCCCGCGGGAACCCGGGATCGCTGGCGCTGATCTCAACCAAGTCGCCCACAGCGGCGGCGGTAATGGCTTCAGTCAGTCTGCCAAGCGGGCCGGGACACTGTAGGCCCATACAGTCGAGTGCGATGGTCTTGCCGGTGTCCGGTGGGTTGCATCCACAGGGTTCGCTCATGTTTTTGATTCCTGTTCCATCGGCGCTGGTTGGTGAAAATACGGTTACTGGCTCCGGATGGAAGAGCCGGAAGACGTCGATGCCACCGGCTAGGTTCTTCACCTTGAAGCCGTTCTGCTTCATGATGCGATATGCAAGATAACTGCGCAGGCCGACCTTGCAATAGGCATAGTAGGTGCGGGACTTATCGAGTGTGCCAAGTTGCGCGCGCAACTGTCCCAGGGGAAGGTCGACCGCGCCTGGAATGTGCCCGAGTTCGAAATCGGCCTTGGGGCGTACATCAACCAAAGTGACGTCTTTCGGCAGGCAGGCAAACTCCTCCGTATACCAGAGATCCATGTCGCCGCGTAGCAGGTTGCAGGCGACGAAACCGGCCATGTTGACTGGGTCCTTGGCGGAGCCGTAGGGCGGCGCATAGGCCAGTTCCAGATGTTCCAGGTCCCAGACGCCTAGGTTGCCGCGCATGGCTGTGGCTATGACGTCGATGCGCTTGTCCACGCCGTCCCGGCCGACAATCTGCGCGCCGAGGATGCGTTTGCCGTCCGGCGCAAACAGCAGTTTAAATAGCATCGGGAATGTGCCGGGGTAGTAGCCGGCGTGGCCGGATGGGGAAACATAGACCTTGCGGTAGGCCGTCCCGGACTGTTTCAGAGTCTTCTCGTTCAGGCCAGTCATGGCAACCGCGAGATCGAAGACTTTCAGGATGGCGGTCCCCTGCGTGCCGCGATAACGGCTGTCGCGACCGCAGATGTTGTCAGCAATGATGCGTCCCTGGCGGTTGGCCGGTCCAGCCATGGGGATGTAAACCGGCAGACCCGAGACCAGGTCCACAGACTCCACCGCATCCCCACCCGCGTAAATGTCAGGGTTGGAGGTGCGCATGTGGTCATCGACCGCAATGCCGCCGCACGGGCCAAGTTTCAGTCCGGCGGCTTGGGCGAGATCCGTGTTGGGTTGCGAACCCAAGGCAAAGACGACAAGATCGGCCTCGATGGGTTCGCTGCGTTCCAGTTTCACGGCGATGCGACCGCCACGGTCCTCGAAACCGAGCACACTGCAATTGGTGAGCACGCGCACGCCATGGCGCGCCAGTTCGTCCTGCAGCAATTGCGCCATCTCCGGATCGAGCGGCCCCATCAACTGGGGCATCTTCTCGACAACGGTCACCTCCAGCCCGCGCAGGCGCAGGTTCTCGGCCGCCTCGATGCCGATATAACCGCCCATGACTACAGCATGTTTTGCGCCAGTGGCGAGACGCGCGATGATCCCATCCATATCCGCAATGTTGCGCAACTCGAATATGGCCGGGTGGTTCAATCCCGGCAAAGGCGGACGCAACGACTTGGCGCCCGGTGCCAGCACCAGTTTGTCGTACGTTTCCTCGTAGACACGGTTGGTTCGCGCTTCGCGGACAGAGACCTTCTTTGTCGCAGGATCAATCGCCGTGACGGCAGAGAATACACGCACGTCAATGTTGAGAGTAGTTTTGAGCGACTCCGGCGTCTGCACCAGCAAGCGGGCGCGCTCCTTGATTACACCACCGATGTGGTACGGCAACCCGCAATTTGCAAACGAGACGTGTTCGTCTTTCTCGAACACGATGATTTGAGCATGTTCATCCAGGCGGCGCAAACGTGCCGCGCATGACATTCCGGCGGCCACGCCGCCCACAATCACGATCTTCATGGGTCAACTCCTGCTAACGGCTCTTACGGGGTGTTTTTGCGTCCGGCGACATCCGCTGACGCATGCAGTTGAGAAGGGTCGCCGCGGCGGGTGTCGCGATCGTGAACCAGACTTCCTTGCCGCGGCGTTCGGCCTGGATGACACCTGCGAGTCGAAGCCTCGACAAATGCTGCGAAAGCGCGCCTTGTGCACCGCCCAAGGCGGCCAATAGCACGTGCGCCGGAGTCGGACCGTGCAAGTCGAGAAATTCCACGATGCGCAACCGGAAGCCGTGGCCCATGACCTTGAGCACGTCGGCCATCTGGTTCATAAACGAGACTGGCAATGGCTGCTTCTGCATCGAACAACACTCCTTGCAACGAAAACCTAGGTGAATCAGAAAATTAACCATATATCATAATGTCAGGATATGTCAATTGGGGAAGATCCTTGGTTTTCCCAATCAGGGGTTGGCCTATCAGCGGGAAGAATCCACCAGGTCGGCGGCCACACGAACGCATTCTTCGCAGGCGACCCGGCGCGCACGCAATTCGCGGCAGGCGGTGTGTCCGTGAACGGCGGCGAAACGTTGCCGCACGGTGGTGTCGTTACGGCCTTGGCGTGTCGCGACCCGGCAAGCCGCGAAAAGCGCGCCGCATTCACCAGCGGGGGCCTTGCCGCCGCCATGGTCGGCATGCTCGGCGAGCACCGCTTGAGCCGACGCCGGATCGGAAACCCAAGCATGCGCCACGGCCTGTGCACAATTTAAACGGTGCGGGGGTTTGCGGAAGGCATTGACGGCCTTGCTCCCTGGCGATTGCAATTCCGGTGCCATAACATTCCCACCTTCTGGCTGATGGTTTCGTTTCCAAAACATAATCTTCCCTTCTATGGTTGGACTGCAAGCGCAGACGTGATTGCGGCAACGAGTTCATCGGCCTCTGTCACGCCCACGAATTGTTTCACGGGTTCGCCATTCCGAAAGACAATCAGAGCGGGAATGCCATCAATTCTGAACCTGCGCGCCGTCTCCGGCGCAAGATCCACATCGAGTTTGCCCACCACCGCCCTACCCCTCAGTTGCTCGGCCACCTTTTCCACGATGGGTCCTTGCTGCCGACAGGGGGGACACCAGGTTGCGAAGAAATCAACCAGCACAACGCCCTGTTTGGTCTGGGCCGCAAAGTTGGTGTCGCACAACGTTACGACTGCCGAGGAGGACGTTGCCTCTGTTGTATGGTTCGGGTTTGCGGCTTTGCCGCACCCGATGGGCAGCAGCGCCAGGAATGAAAGAAGAACAGTAACTGCGGCTGCGGCTGTGGTTTTCATAACTAACCTTTCGATTCTATTTCTTGCTGTTACACCCGGGCGTTCCGCCGGAAGGAACCCCGCACTTCCGCAGGATCGCCTCCAACGGGCAGAATCCGGTGAACCCTGATTGCAACAGGTTCAGACTCACAAACCCCGTAAAGAAGAACCAGCCAGGGTGTACCCAGTAACCCAGTGCGAGGCTGGTCAGCACGAATGTGCCGGCGACCAAGCGCACGTACTTTTCAGTGGTCATTTGCATTTATTTTTCTCCTTGTTTCCGGCGCGCAAGGGACCATTCGACTACGCTCATGGACGCGTCTGCGCGCCCTACCGGGCTGCGTGACATCACTTTCCAGCCGCAAGTAGCAGCCCCATCACGATGCCAACTATGGTGCTGATCCACGGGCTGGACGTGATCGGGCAGGTTCCTGAAGAGCAACCAATGAAACGGTAGATGGCAAAGCCGATCAAACCGCCTACCACGGCGCCGATTGTTAGTCGCAAAATCATGCTGCGGCTCCTTTGGTTGATGCGGCCACGGCATCGAGTTTGGCGAGCAAGGTCTTGGCAGGCGGCAAGCCGACCATTATATCGACAGGCTTCCCGTCTTGGAAGATGAGTAAAGTGGGAACGCCCTGAATCCGGTAGTGGGCGGCCAGGTCTGTGGCTTCGTCCACGTTCACCTTGACGACCTTAATACGGCCGGCGTAGTTCTTCGCAATCCCCTCCAGCGCAGGGGCTAGCATTTTGCACGGGCCGCACCAAGGGGCGAAGAAATCGACCAGCACTGGCTGGTTCGACGCCAGCACTTCACTCTGAAAACTCGCTTCTGTGATCTCTCTGACACCGTTCATGGCTTTCTCCTTGCGGACATCTGAAGTAGTCCACAACAGGATTAGAGCCACGAGGGGCGAAAAGGTTACAGGAAATCAACGCACCTTGCCCGCGCGGCGGAGCGCGCGGGCCACCTTTCGGACATGATCAGGATTTCCGGGAAGGCTTCTTCGCAACAGGTTTCGCCTTCCGGCAGTCGCGGATGGCGGCATGGAGGTGGTCGCGGAACTTGGGCGGTAGATCGCACGGTTCGTCTTCACGGTAGAGTGTGATGGTCTTGCGGATGTTGTCCACCACGACCCGGCAGGGGTTGCACTGCGCGAGGTGACCTTCCAGCGACTTGCAGATGGATGGGTTGATGCCGCCATCCACATACTCGTTCAGGAGGGCGAGGAGTTCGTCACAGTGCGCGCCATTCTTCCCGCCGATGGTGTGACTCTTGGTCTGTTTTTTAGGCATGGTGAGCCCCCTGACCTGAAAGTAGCGATGAATGGTCGTGTGCATGCGCGCCCGGTTCGTAACGGTGCGCGGCGTCGCCGAAAGTGCGTGTGAGCTGTTCGCGCAACTGCAGGCGCGCGCGCAGCAGCCGCACTTTCACGTTGGCATCGCTGATTTTGAGCGCAGTGGCAGTTTCCCGCACGGAGAGCTCCTCCACGTCCCGCAGCAGAAAGACGGCGCGATGGCCGGGAGCGAGCGCGGCAATGGCGACGTCGAGAAGTTGTCGCGTTTCCGCCCGCTGAAGAAGTTTGTCCGGCGTTTCCCGCCAATCGGCAATGAACTCCGGGTGCGGGATGTGACCGTCTGCTGCTGGTGCTGTGGCTTCGTCCAAGGATTGTGTCGGCAGCCCGCGCCGTTTGCGAACCACCTTGAGGGCGGCATGGGTGGCAATGGTCGTCAGCCAGGTCGAGAACGCCGCGGTCTCGCGGAAACGGGAGAGATTGCGCAAAGCGCTGACGAACGTCTGCTGGGTGACATCCTGGGCATCCTCAACGGAACCGGTCATGCGCCGTGCCAGGCCATAGATTCGGCGTTCATGGCGCGACATCAACGCCTCAAAGGCGTCCATGTCGCCGTTGCGGGCAGCACGAACCAGCGCGGTGTCATCCGGCGGATTCGAGGGCGGGAGTTTGCTGTTTGTACTAACGCTCATGCGAATTACAACCATCGCGGGGTGGTCCGACAGTAATGCGTGTATTCCTCGCCGAAAAGTTGTGCCAGACGGGATTCCTCTCGCCTGACCGTGCCATAATGCAGCCAGACAGCGACCATCGGCAAAAGCGCTAGAGATCCAAGCGCGTCCATGCCGAGTGCCACACCGGTATACAACAGGAGCAGCGCCAGGTACAGGGGATTGCGGGTCCGGCGGAACGGACCGGTCACGACCAGAACGCGCGGGCGACCTTCGGGGAGCATGGTGGTGCGTGCACGATACAGCGCGACCTGCGCCGTGACATAGAGAACAATCGCGGGCACAGCAAAGAGTATTCCCAGCAGAATGCCGATCCAGCGCGGCAGGTGCGGCAGTGGGCAGACGTGTTGCAGGGCCAGCCCGGCAACGAACGGCGCGATGAAGATCAATGGCGGGCGGACATGCATACAGGCGGCTATATCACCTTCTCATCCAGGGCCTTGGCGTCTGACCCCACTTGCGCGGTGACTTGCGCGGTTGTCATGGGCCTCATGGGCCTTGTCATGGGCCTCGTTCTTGGCGGTACCTGATCGGTTCGATTGCCGCAACGTTCTCAGCAGGCGTTGGACTTCAGGCGCGACTTCGGGTGTCACTTCGGGTGCAACACGGGGTGTCACTTGATCCCTGCCTTGGGTCGTCCCAGCCCTGCCTTGCTCGTCATTTGCCGGTTTTGGCCGCCAGAATGTCTGGACGAACTGACCGCTCACACGGTCACGGTCCGGCAGCCGCCATCCAGGCGCGGCCTTTGTCGGTGAGGCGGTATTTTTGAAGGCGGCTGTTGGGTTTGTCGGGAATGGTGGGTTCGACAAATCCGCCTTCGATGGCTGGTTTCAGATATCGCTCTTCAAAGTTAGCTCGCCCCTTCAACTGGAAGAATTCCTGCAGTTGTTTTCGCGTTTGTTCCGTTTGGAGGATGCAAATCAGCCTTCGAACTTCTTCCGGAACTTGCCCTGCGACTTGCCCCGTGACTTGCCCTGCGACTTGCCCCGTTGTCTCTAGCCGCGATTCTACACTGGCCGATGGTTTGTCGTCCTGTCGCGCTTCGGCCCGCGAGTGGACCGGCAGGCGGCACAGGAAGAACGTGTGGTCATCGTCAAAATCGAACTCCGGCGACGGGGAACCGTTGCGTTTCATCGCCTCAAGGATCTTCGGAATGCCCGTGGACCGGCCCTCAGTCATGTCCAGTTCCTTGAGAAACTCGCCGATGCGGCGGTTGCGATAGCGGCGGGGTATCGCACGGCCCGCACGCAATTGCGCCAAACGCACAGACCGGTCCGGCCCCGGATAACTGAGGATCACCAGGTCGTCTTTGGAGATTCGGATTTCGATCGGCTCGCGTTCCTCATAACTGCGATGGTAGATGGCGTTGGCCACGGCTTCCTCAATGGCTGTATATGGGAAGTTCTCGACGCGCGTGGCTTCTGCGCGGCCCGGATGCTTGATGACCGTCTCGCTGATGTAGTTGCGCCGAATGTAATCCAAAGCCTCACGCGTCATACGACCCAGCGGACCACGGAAAACCTTTTCGGTGAATTTATCGCCGCCCGCGCCTTCCGGGAACCAGACCACGTCGATCTGCGTGGCCGGGAAGAATCGTTCTGGTTCAGGATTGAAGAAAAGCAACCCCACGTTCTTGGGAAAGAGCGCCTCCGGCGGGCCATCCACAATGTTCATCTGCCGACCCAGATCGGCCAGGGAAAGTTTCTTGGCAGGTCCAGCCAGCGGACTTCCGACATCCTTGAGAAAAGCGACGATGAGATCACGCGACAGATCGTCCAAACTGGCGCGCTGGTTAATGCGGTCGTCGAAGGGAATGGTGGCCGCCAGCGAGAGGAGTTCGGTCTCATCAGGTCCCTTGGCGCGCACTGTGCTCGACCCCTTGCGAATGAAGTAACCCCACTCCTTGCACTCCTTGCCAAGTCCCAGCTTCACCTTGTAAGGACGCGTCGCCCCGCCTGGAGCCCAAAGCACCAAGACGTGTTTGCCTTCCACCATTTCCGGCACCACAATCGGGTGATACTGCGGCTGCATGGCGTTGTGACCGAGATGCAGGATCTCCTTCTGAATCGCATTCAACTGGGACGCTGCAACGCCAACCGGTGGTAGAATAGGACGGCCATCTTGTTCGGCCACCCCCACAATGATGTAGCCCCCGCCAAGGTTATGGAAATCATTGGCGAATGCGCAGAGGGTGTGAAGAACGTCCAGCGGGTTCCAGCCGGCCTTGAACTCCAGCCGTTCCCATTCCACGGCCTTGCCGTGCAAGAGTGTATCAATCGCGATTGGCAGTGTCATTTAAGGCCTAACTCCGTTGTGAAAAGGAGAATACTACCGGTGTGAGAAGACAAGCAAGTGTGAGAACCAAAGGTGTCGCAGATCATCAGGGGCATGTCCTGTTTTCAAGCAGTCACATCCGGCATGGTCGCCACGGCATTCTTGAGCGTTTTGGCCTCAATGTGCGTATAGACCCTACTGATAGCCTCGGAATCATGGCCGATGATTTCGCGCGCGACAACGTCAGAGACGCCGGCATTCTTGAGTAGGCTGGTGGCCGTGTGTCGAAGACAATGGAAACTCAACCCGCCCGATGTGCGGCGCGCATCCCGGCCGTTGCCTGTCTTGCGATGCGGTTTGCGCGTCACCAGTCCGGCGCGCGCCAGGATCTCACCGAACTGACGGGAAAGCGTACCGCTGCCACCGCTGGCCAGTGTGGCGTGGATGGCGGGCAGGACCGGCGCATCCGGGGTGTCGGCGGACGGCCTTGCCAACAGGTAACGTTGCAGTGGTTCGGCAAGCGGAAGCTGCATCGGACGGTCGGTCTTCTTCGTTGTGAACGATACGACCTTACTTTCGAGGTCCACACAACCCCATGTCAACCCGGCAAGGTCGCTCAGACGTTGCCCAGTATAGAGCCCCAACAGGACCATGCCGCGCCATTCGTCGTTACAGACGTCCAGGACCTTCTTCAGTTCCGGCATGGTCAGCGGCCTGCGCTTTGCACCGGACTTCTCCTTGAGTTCGATTGACGACGGGAAAATGTTGTCGAGCGTCAACGCGGCTTCCTTGGCCTGTGTCCATGCGCCCCGCAGGATGCGGAGCGTCTTGTTGACAGATGCGGGGCCGATCCGCTGCGCCAGGGTAGCGCGGAAAGCAAGCGCATCCTTGCGGGTGATGGCGTCAACGGGACGATCAGCCTTTGCGCCAAGCGACGCCAGCAAGGCATTGACGCCGACCGTATACGCCGGCAGGGACGATTCTGCCACTTCGAGTTCTTTTGCCGTCAGCCATTCGCCCAAAAATTGCCGTACGGATCCGGTCGCCATCTTTTCACGATTTGCCCGCAGGAAGATGTCCGACATGGTCTTGCGAATGCGGTGCTCAGTTAGGGTACCGCTGCGCCCCTCCTTGGCTGTTTCCGACCATTCGAGAGCGATGCGTTGCGCTTTCGTCTTGTCAGTCGTCCCGGTAGATTTGAAAGATCGCCGTCCATCCGCGTTATAGAACGCCGCATACCAAAAGGGACTCAGTCCTCCGCGCTTATGAATGCTTGCCACGTCGCACCTCGTTTTCACCGTTCTCGGCCCGAATACTGATAACGGTAATTGATAACGTATGCCCGTGTCAACGATGTTTTGACACGCTTATTTGCCAATAAATATGCATATTTTCAGTATTGATTGGTAAGAGGGGTTCGACTCCCCTAGGGGGTGCCATCTCTAAAAAAGCCCAACAAATGTTGGGCTTTTTGCATTTTATAGAGTTCGCTTTCTTTCTGGGCATAACAGTAAGGCATAACACGTCCACTAAAATTCACCCATGTTTTCGGATGTCACCCTCGCAAGTTTCCCAGTTGCCAACGGGCGCGTTCATGTTCCATATTGCAACTGCACTCATCAGTGTTTAGTCAACGCTTTAGATTAACGAGGCTGGTGAAGTTGGCATCTGTTCTTTGTCACCGGTCGGTCGCAGAGGCATGCAGACATTTTGGCCCGCGACCTCGCGTTTCTTTGCGTTTTGTGCGGAGGTCAAACGAATGGAAGGTACTGCAAACGACAAGGGTGTTTCCCCCGATAGTCAGCCGCGCCTGCTGCGGTTCATGGCCGACGGCCGGCCGTGCTACGCCATGAAGTGGCGCGATGAGCGCACCGAGAATCGTCGGGAAGTCGATTACGTTATCCGCGAGGCCGGCGAGGCCGTGGTGATCTGCCTGTTGGTCGACTGTCCCTTGCGTATTCCCGGGACGCCCGAACTGGTGTCTGTGGTGTTCACCGGCCAGAAAATCATCCGCGCCGAGACCGAGTGGGAACGCGCCGCGACCACATGGGAAGGCGGCGACATCGACGACGAGGGGCTAGTCCGCGTCTGTTCAACCGACTGCTTCCACGCGCGTGGCGAAGAACTTCGGCAGGATCTGACTCGGATGATCCGCGAGTATCGGCAGGGAACACGGATGTGCCATGACCTGGTGCCCTCAACAACGTTAGTTGATCCGAATTCGAAGACCACCATTGAGACGGTCGCGGAGAAAGTCGATGCCATCCATGCAACGGCAGGCGCCATCCATGCGGACACTCAAAAGTTGAAGGACTCCGTGCCCGCCGTGATCGACGGACAGGCCAAGACGATCCGCGACCACGAAGAGGAACTCGCCCGTCTCAAGGTGATCCTCTCACAGAAGATTGCAGACTTATTTGTCGTCT
>Ga0118677_10005909_pt1 | contig 21131 bp, 40 predicted proteins | sample AliMusrvi5mmetaG_FD_86154 | JGI IMG/M metagenome (GOLD analysis project Ga0118677, IMG submission 86154)
TCTTCGACTTGTTTATTTTGAGATTCAATGCTGGCCATATCTTCCTCATGCCATTCATTTTTAATCTTCATCAAGTACGCATAAAGAACATCGCCTTGCTGTGTAGTACCTACCTTTTGTTTGATTCTGTCACTCATGTCGACGTTTGATGGTGATACACCATCTTCTAACTCTGTCTCACCTCTTGTGACAAACTCATATCCGCTATCTAGTGCTGATTCGACGTTTCCATCATCATTCATCCAACACATATGATATCCTGGAATGTCAAACTTTACCGCCAAAGTTAGTCTTGGAACACCAATTGAGTTACGTCTAGGGCGTTGAGCCTGTGAACGAACTGTCTCGGTTCCTCGTTCAGATACCGAACGAACTAATGTTTCAGGACTACTTTGTGTGCTGCTTTCTTTTTTGCTTACTCTTGGCATTATAATACTCCTAACTTATTTTAAGTGATTTTACTATAAATACAATGGTTATTCACCAAAATATTCTTTTAAATATTGGTCTCTGCTTAATAAGCCACTCTTTTCAAACTTTTGGCACGCTGCTTTAGCCTCAGGAGGTAGGTCGTTATAACCTTTTCCGCCTTTTGCACTAGCTTTAGGTGCTGTAGTACCCTCTACAGGAGATGGGCGACCACGGTTTGAATTAGTGAACTTTTCAGGATAAGCCTTTTTAACCCGCTTGGTAACTTCATCAAGAAATGCTTCACCGATAAGGGTTGGCTGTTTACGCTTGATGACTTCTCCAATTAGATTGGCTTCTTCAGTTAATTCTGTGTCTGTACCAAACCATTTGTTATCTTCATTCCACTGTACAAATACTGGGTCAGGTTGATTGGTTGGGCGTGCTACAGGCTCAGGTTTATTGGCTTTTAATTCGTCAATAGCGTCATCAATCTGTAATACTTTGTCGCCATCGCCCGTACTGATAGCTTCCTTCTTTTGTTCACGAAGGTCTGTCATAGCACGTTCATATGCACGCTTTTCGGTATCAGCATGAAACTTCTTGAATTCCATCATTGTGGTCTTCATTTCAGCTACTTCACGCTTTAAGAAGTCGTTGTCCTTACGCAATAGAGCATTAATCTCTTTACCTTTCTTTACAAAAGTATCTGCGTCAACCCATTTGTCTTCTGGGCCGTTATATTGGTCTTGAGGTACCCAACCTTGGCGTTTTGCCTCGGCTAATGTCTCTTCATCAATTTCAGATACTTCTACTTCAGTACCTTCTGTTTGGGCTTCTTGGGATGCTGAACCGTCTAAAGATTCAGGTGCTACTTGGTTTAATTCTTCACTCATTTGCTATCTCCTGATTTGGTAAGACATATATCTAAATCGTTTAAGACTCGGTATTCGATTCCGTCTTCTGATTCGTCTGGGGTGATAAGTTGACCAGCGTAACGTCCAAACTTGACGTAGTCACCGACTTTGCACCAAGGGGATTCTTGGTCGGAATAAGCAGTATTCCCAATTTCGACGACGATTCCACCGTCTTGACCAAGCTGTTCTCGCTTAGTGACTTCTTTGGGAATAATAATGCCGCCTTGAGTAACTTCTTCAATTTTTGTAACCTTTACTAGAACACGATGTCCTGTAGGTTTCCATCCAGATGTATTCATTAGACCCCCGCAATATCTTCATAATCCAAATCTAGGATTTGATTAATAGCGTATACACCACCAAGTGCAAATTGATTATCTGACTCGGTTGTGAACTGTCTGTTAGCCCATGCTTCTTGGGCTTCAACTTTGGCTTTCTTTATATGACTAAAGAACTCCTGAGTTGCTTCCTGCGCTTTCCATTGTTCCCATTCCTGTTGGTGCATTACTTGCCTCTTTCTCTAGGTTAATCTATTGCCCTTTTTCACGTTTTCTAACCAAGGGATAACCCTTAGATTGTTTGGGACGTGAAGACCACAAACTTCCTTTCCTTTTAAAGCATAAAAATGGTCAACATGCCATTGTGAGCCAGTTAATTTTGTTTGTAGTTCTGCCAGCTTGTAAGCATTTGCCATTCTTTCAAAATCAATATCTGTTAGCCATTTAGGAGTTGCTTTAAGTTGTAATGCTCTTCTTTTGGCGTTTCTTGCATTAATTTTTGATTTGTTGCTTTTTCTATATTCTGAATAGTATTCAGGGTTGTTTAATCTTCTTTGTGATTGTTTTTTAGCAATTGCTTCTTTATTTTTATAATAATAAGTTTTTGAATATTCTTTTGAAAGTTTTTTAACTTTATCTTTATTGCTTGCAACCCATTCTTTGTTTGCAAATACAAAATATTCTGAATTTTTTTCCCTATATTGTTTGTTGTATAGTCGAACACAATCCTTACAGGTTTTATCCCGTCTAGCAATTCTTCCAGCATGAAATTCTGTTATGTCTTTAGCCTTGAGGCATTTCCGACACGTTAGTTGCTGAACCACTAGCTTCCCTCTCTAAATTTGTCATCATTTCTATGGACTTCAAAATCCCATCTACGTGCGCTCTCTTGGCACCTATTTGGGCTTCTAACATAGCTATTGCATGACCTGATTTGACTCCATCTGCTTGTTCAAGTTCAAGTACTGCTTTAGCTTGTAGCTCGGTAATCTTGGCTTGTTGTAGCTCTGCTTCTTGCATGAGTTTGGCAATACCAAGTTTAAATCTGAGTTGATGGTTCATTTGACGCTCATCGTTCTTCATCTTCTCAATTTGCATCTTTTCTGATGGGCCTGGCTTGATAGCATTAGGGCCTTTAGGGTCAGGAAGGATTTGGTCGATGGCAGACACTTTGAGTGCGTCTAAATAACGTTTTTGGACTTCATACATATTGAAGCCCCCTGTAGATGTGGCTAACTGTAATACAGCTTGTGCTTGCATTTGACGTTGACTATCTGAAACAACGTTAGGGTCTGCAGCAGGTTTTACTAACTTCATATCCATAGAATAGTCGTCAGGAAATACAAACGATAGTTCGTTGTTGTACTCAAACTCTACTGGCTCGCTTGGCAAATAGAGTTGGTTTAGACGATATAGCTTTTGGAATTCCTCTTTCATGGCTCTCCAAGTACGCTTGTAGATACCATTGAATACTTTCATACCCTGCTCCATAGTATTTCTACTAGTCTCTGCAGGAGTATTTTGACCAGGGCTTACACCGGTCATAATGTCGGTTGCACCAGCAATACGCTCACCATAGTTGATGAGAAGCTGTAAAAGCTGGAACGATACACCATTGGGGTCACGGATGGGTAATGGGAAGATGTTGGCACGCAAATCGTCGCCTGTACTGTCTACACGCTTCCATTCATGTGGTTTGAACGAATAGTCACCACCTTTAATCTTAACGCCTCGACCTAAGAATCCACCACCAGTAACACTCATTGTGCCAGCATCAATCAACTGGTTGACAATCGTATTTACTGAGTCATTAGTTGGCCCAAGCAGTACGCCATAACCAAGGTCATAGAATCCTCCATCTGGGCTAGGTACAAAGCCATACTTTGTAAAGTACTGTTCAGGCTTAATGCGTATAATTTCGCCATTATGGTATTCAATTGAGTCCTCAAAGTATCGAGCAACGATACGGTATATTTTGCTAGTGTCTCTGCGAATGTAAGCGATGTACGGTTCTTTATATCCATCTTCATCAAAGTCATGCCAAAAATGTGTTTCAAAGAATTCAAATGGGGTATCAGGGTCGCCAGTAGGCATCCGAACACCTTGTGCATCTTCTCTAGCATTAGTCAGCATTGACTGTGCTGGAGTGGTAGGAGGTGGTTCGTCGTTTATCTTTAAAAACAATCCACGGACTTGACGCTCGTGAAGGTCATTAGAAGACAAGAGAATGCGGTGTGAGACTCGTGGAGACTCAGGAATAGACTTCGTGTAGTAATTGACTACAAAATCATTAGGAAGTACAAGTTCTGATACGTTGTGACCTTTAACTGGGTCAAAGTAGGATTTCTTGATTGCTGTACCAGAGATAGCTTGGACTAATAAAGTCTTGTCGGTGTTCTCTTCCCAACCCTCATCTTCTTCCATTACTTGATAAGTCATGTGGCGTGAGATGCGGTCTGCACGTTTGTGCATTTCACCATCGTCATCTTTGCCGTAAACTTTACATTTGACTACTTCGTTATTAGAAATTAAGGCAGGGTATGCACGGCTATGGTATTGCATAGCAGCAATAGTAATCAGTGGGAACTTGACGTTTGAAGCACCAGGCCAAGGAAAAGTTTTCTTTTCAACTACTTGAAGGGCTAGTTTATTAGCACGCTCATTACGCTCTTCCCATTCAATACGGGAGTTTAAGTCTAGGTTGATGTCATTCATCATTACCTGACCTAAAGATGACAACTCCTCATCATCCATCATTTCAGCGATATTGGGGGAACGCAGGAGTTCTTCTATTTTCATTGTTTACCTTGTAATCTTTGTAAGAAAATACTACAGTATTGTAGCAGAGTCAATAGCCCGTATAAATAGATTGTCCTTCAAATAAACTGGCACCAAACTCCTGTTCGTACAATTCGTCGTCTAATTCTTCTTTGGTTGGGGCAGAAGTGACCTTATCTAGGGCTAGTCCTACATAGGCTAGTGCGTCTACTTGGTCGTCGTGTTGTCCCCTAGGGAATACTAGCATTTCGTCTATTAAACTAGGGTACCAGTTCTTTTCTTTATCAAAACGTACTCCACCAGCCCTCATTCGTGCTTGGAGAGGCTTGGCACGTTGTTCTTTGTCTACTTTAGGGGTAACTGCGTGTAGATTGATATATTGACCACGTTTGACCATTTCAGCGTTTAAGAACGCATCGAGCGTATGTTTAATCTGCCCTTTCTCAGCGATGAACAGATTAGGAGAGTATTTCTCTTGTACCCAGAACATATTTTCGATAATCTCAAAGCCATCCCATCTGCCACGTCTAATGTCCACGATGTGTAGGAGACCCTCATCATCCATCCCTGCAATTGCAATAACGGTATAGTCGGACTTAGTTTTCTTGGTAATAGCAAAGTCAATAGCAGCGTAATACTCCAAATTATCAGGAGTATCGGCATGAATAAAGTCGTCTTTATGAAAGTAAGCATTTTCTGCGTCAATAGGTTTATTAAGATATTCTTGGCTATATCCATCAGGGTTGCCTTGGTTAATATAGGATTGGCGTATTTCTAATAACTTTTCCTTGGGAAGTTTCTCAGGCCATAGTAACTCAGTAAAGTCTTCATTGTGCGCTGCAAAACGTTCTGAATCCCATAGATTATCTTTTAAAAGGCGTTCTAGGGCAGAATCCATGTGAAGGACAGTCCCAACCATCCGTATCTTGCAATATTCAGAACCGCAAGGGAACAAATCGTTAAATAGCCAATTACGGAATTTCTCTCTACGCTGAGGGTTCATTACCTGCTCTGCCCCTTCTGCGTCATCAATGATAATCAGATTTGGGCGTTTGCCATTCCACTGTAAACCCCGAACCTCTTGTTCTGAACCTTTGGCTATTATACAAAACTGGTATCCGTCTAATAATTCGACTACAACCTCAGTTTCAGTATCTTTAATAAACCGTTTAATCCCAAATTGGGACTTGAGTTCTTCATTGACTAGAAGCTCAGTTTTAATGTTTGCCAGGAATCGGACTACCTGTCCTTCGGTCTTAGAGACTAGAAGAATGAAGTCTCGGTCACGAAATAGGGCTGAGGCTAGGGTTCCTGAGAAGGTTACAGCAGTTGTTTTAGCGGTTCCACGTGGGGCGGCAACCACAACCCTAGAACCATCTGAACAGAACTTATCCCATAAAACTCTATGGAATTGAGGAATAGCCTTTACCGCATCCATTCGGGGTACAAGAAATACCCGTACAAACCCCTCTATCAACTTGCTGTCTAGTTTCATGTAACGCTTTCCTAGTGAAGTCTAACAGGAGTTGCATATCATTCCTAATGCGCCATCCTGCGTCTAACCTTGCTTGTATCTCATCTAATAGCTCTAAATCAACGGGCCGAGATAAATCCGTTTGGGGAATACTGTTACTTATCATAGAAGAGAGTATATCTTCTAAATTTTAAAATTTCTATAAATGCGGGAACGCAATCTTGATTTCCAAGTAAAGTGTCATATATCTATAGAGAGAGGGAAACACTTTTTTCTAAATTTGAAAATTGAATCTAGCGTCTCAGGGTGGGTTATAACTATATTACAACGCAACAATTTCCCCCCCACCCTGTATATCCATACAGTATAGGGTTTACCCTTAGATGGACGGGGTCTTATGTCTTATATAAGAGTAGAGAGTGCTAGGGGGGTATCAATACTATATAGAGAGGGGGATAGTTAAGGGGTACCCTTAGCGTGGGCCTGGGGGGATTCTTGGTGCAGGGGGTGAGACTCAAGGGGTGCCCTACATGGGGTAAAGTTGCCCTATTCTCTACTCTCTCTTATCTTATTCCCTCTATATTGTTTAGTCTCTATTTAAGTTATCCGTACAAGTTTTGTACTAGGTTTAATGCGGGCCGCTTACTTAACTTGTTGATATTGCTTAAATAATAGGCAATAGGTATAGGCTATCAATAAAGGGTAAACGATATAAAAATAAAATACAAATATTGTTTACATTTATCCCTATTTATCCGTTAAGATAACTATGAATTCATCGGGGGATGGATTCTTAACTTAAAGGGGATTTATATGGTTTATTTAATTGGTACATTGGTTTATTTGCCGCTTGTTGCTGTAACCGTTGCAATTGGTTACGAAGCTTATACAAATATCAAGGGGTAAACAATGAAGCTTAAAAATTATCAGGCCGTATTGCTTACTATTCTATTGTTTATCGTGGCCCAGCTGGTTTACGGTTTTTATAGATAAGGGGAATAACAATGAGGCGAATTAATCTATTGAGTATTGATAGCAATGCCAAAACAATCAAGGGCCAAAAAAAGGGTTATTTGACTGGCATTCTATATATGGCCCCTGGCACGTTATCAGGATATCAGGTCTGCCCTATGGCAGAGAAGGCCGGATGTCTAGAGGCCTGTTTAAATACAGCGGGTCTAGGGGGGGTCTATTCTAGCATTCAATTGGCCCGTATAAATAAAGCAAAACTGTATTTTGAAGACCGTACACTGTTTATGCATAACCTAGTGAAGGATATACAAAAACTGATAGCTAAGGCCGATAAAATGGGGTTTATTCCCCTTGTACGGTTAAACGGTACAAGTGATATAAAATGGGAAAACGTGCCAGTCTCTCACAATGGTAAAAAATATCTTAATATTTTTAACGTATTCCCTAAAGTACAATTTTATGACTATACAAAAATAGTAAACAGGGAAGACCTTCCCAAAAATTATGATATTACCTTCTCTTATTCGGGGGTTTTATCTTATCAAAAATACGTTAAACAGGCCATTAGCAAGGGTTTACGTATTGCCGCTGTTTTCCGTCATAAGCAAGATATCCCTAAAAAGTTTATGGGCCTTGATTGTGTAGATGGGGATGATACGGATATTAGACACTTAGATAAAAAAGGGGTAATTGTGGCCTTATATGCTAAGGGTAAAGCAAAAAAAGATTACAGCGGTTTTGTAGTGGATAAACAAGTATTTCAATTAATGGCAGCATAAAAGGGAGAATTCAAAATGTTAGTTTTTAAATATGCAAGTAAAAAAGACCTAAAGGCCTCTATTGGTAAACCGTTACGCTATATAGAGACCAGTTTATTTGGCAATGAATACCAGGAAAACGGTATTTTAACCGGGGCTAATCGGCCCCATATGACGGGCCTAGGACGTGAATTTTATGCGAATGTCACAATTGAAAACGGTTTAATTAAAGGGGTTAAATAATGGATAACTATACAGCTGTAGGAATTGCCGAAGGGTTTATTGAATGCGACGATGAGAGCACGATTATAGAGGCCTGGCAATACTTGCACGATACCCGCTTAGGTTATCAATTGCAGGGTTTTTTTGGACGTACATTAAACCAATTATTAAGCGAAGGGGTTATATCATGAGCGAATTATTCCCGGTAATTGAAATAGACTATAAAAAACGTAAACCCTCTAGAGCGGTAATTTTCCGTACTTTAGGGGAATACATTAAACAAGGGGGTAAGGCCTTCACAATTACATGGGGGGAAAACTCTATAGACCTTACCTGGCATAACGGATACCAAAAATGGCATGGCAGCGGATGGATAAAAGATATAGGGGGGGATGATATAGCCCAGGAATTAAACCAGATGAGAAGAGAGGCCCAGCAATTTATAAAAGACCATTTTATTTTTTATAGGGTATCAATATGACATCTTATCAACGTTTTTAATTATTCGCTCACAATAGCATTCGCACGGGGTATCATTGACGGTGAGCAAGTGAGAGAACTTTTATCCATCTACAGGGGGCAAAAATGAAGTATTTTATCTGTTTTTTTGTGGGCGTTATTCTTACATATTTTTGGTTTACTGAATATTGGTTTCTCACCTGTCATCTTAAATTTTAGGGGGGATTTATGCCATATATCATAGGGGCATTCGTAGCATTGTATTTGTTTGCTTTATTAGGTTTAATAATAGGTTATTTTGTTGCGGCCTGTTTAACGTCGATATAAAACGTTTTTACTAATTTGGCGGGGGTAGTATTACCCGCATATTTTTAACGCCATATAGAGCGTTTAAGGGGTTTATTATGTCAAAATTTAGCAAACCATTGGGGGATAAAAGTATCTTAAACCCTGATTTTAAATATGTACCGTCTTCAAAAACAAATATTAGAGACACTTTTAGACGTGCCAAAAAAGAATTGAATTCCACCACCAGGGGTCAAGATTTAATTAAGCCTTTAGTACCCCAAGGGGGAAATAGTCTTGATAAGCCTTTAGTACTAAACCCTGGAGGGTTTGTATTGGGTATTGAGTGGCTGGACAATTAAGATTAGATTAGCCTTTAGTAGTGTCAGGTAAGGGTTGAGGTGTTACGTCAATAACGGTTGCCTCTTGAGTTATTGTACGTAGTTTGTCCGCTAAACTTTCAATAGTGACGTGGCTTATTTGAGTGGCCTTCCCCTGAAGTAATTGATTAGCCTTTAGTGTTGTATCGGCTATCGTTGCTAAATGGTTCGCTCGCACCTTTACCCTTACGTGGCCTTCATTAGGTATGTATTGCTCATCACCATTTTGTAATCTATCACCTAATTCTGAATATGTTTTTTCTAAAATTTGCCGTTGTTTTGCCAATAAATCATCTTTATGATTTTGTAGCAAGTCTTCCGCCATGTCATACCACCAGTTTTTCTTTTTCCAAGATAGGGCGGTATCGTACGGCACGTTATGAGTGCGACATATTGCTGCTAGATTAGGGTTTAATAGGTAATCGCTAATAAATTTAAAACGGAAATCTCTATCATAATTGCTTCCCTCTTCATTCATATATCTAGCTTCCCATTGGTCATATGTCATTTTGCCCATTTTCTCTCTCTTTCTGTCCATAATGAGCCAATAATAGGGCTTCGGCTATGTTATGGTCTTTCTTTCTGAATTTGCCCCAAAAGTCTGGAGTCTTTGAAGCCTTTAGTAGCTCTTCTGCTGCTTTTAGTGAATCTTCTTTAGAACTGATTTTAAGCTCTTTTTTCCAAGTCTGTGGGGCTACATAGTAAGTGGGTATATTTAACGCCCCTAACACCCCTCTAATGGCTCCGTAAGTGTCTCCAAATGAGAATACAGAGCCAACACCTTGACCAGGTCTTGAAGCTACTTTTTCAAGGTAACATACAGCATCAGGGTAAACCCTAAGTATGTTGCTTAATTTTTGAGCATCTACTTGGCGTTTTATGAATCCCGTCTTTTTCTCTGTTGGGATAGTTTCCATTAGCTCAATATATGAGCCATTTAGGATAGCTATTCCTCCGTCAAGTCCAGGGTCACACCCAATTATCATTGTAGATACCTCATTGGAATTCTTTTCCTTGTGTATTGCCAATAGGGTTAATTATTAGGTAATTGTTAGTCATAAGCCAATGGTAAGTTTTTGCCATAGCTTCAAACCATCTTAGTTTCTTTTGGTCGTATCCGTCTGAGCCTTGGTCTAAATTTGAATGGCAAGAATGGCATAAAAATGCTATGTAGCAATCGTCAGCTTTACGGCCCATACCTTTTCCATGTTCCAATAGGTTAGAATGGGCTGACACGGTAGTTCCGTATGAACAACAAATTGAACAGGGCGCATCTTTTGCTAATTTTAGCAACTGAGGGTTACGGTAAGCCTTGGTTTTGAGATAGCTAGACATTAGCGTTAGCCTTTTCCATTGTTTGCCACGCACTAATCTTTATCTTGGCTGCTTCAATGAGGAATCTGAGCTTCTCATCTTCATAAATAGCGGTCTTCATAGCGTCTAAATGTGTAATATATTCAACATTTTTATAGGCTTCTCGTTCTTGGGCATTGACGGGCATATCTAGGTTTTCAGACATCAACTGAGCTTTAAGAGACTTGCGATATTCCTCCATATACACCCGATTAGACCTGTTTACGGCTGCGCTCTCTGCTGAATCTCTCAAAAAATCTAATGCTTTTTCAATATCACGCTGACTTATCATTAGATTTCTCCCAATTAGAGTTAGCTATTTCTACATACTTCTTAAAATCACCATCCCAACGCTTTTTACCTATATGGGCTACTGATATATCAGGATGTACATAGACTTTCTCTCCTAGGCTTCTCCATTTAGTGCAAAAACACACATCCTCACCCAAAAGATTTCCATCTACTACTTTTGTTTCAAATACATGGCGGTAAACTTTTTCCCCGTCTTTGTATTCTTGGGAGTTTTCCCACATTATCTTAATGGCCCGTTTAGAAATCCTAAAGAATCCTGTACCAACGGCTCTCACATCTAATAAACCATGATAAAAGTCAAATTTCTTGTCAAAAGTTTTAACATTGTAGTGAACTAGGTCATTCTTAGAGATAACGGCTCCTCCGATAACATCCACAGTCGGAGAGATTAAATTACCAAAGTCTTGTTGAGTCCATCCTTGGTCTGAATCAATAAATATCAAATCATCTACTTCAGCTTCATATGCCATACGAAATAGCTCATCACGGGCTTTTTGAATCAATGAGCAGCCTACAATCGTTTTAAGGGTAAGCTGTATCTCATTTAAGACACATAATTCCATTGTCTGAAAAAATGACATCATAAATTCAAGTTCTAACCTGCCATCATAAACAGGGGTTCCAATCATTATTTTTCTAATTTTGCTCATACCATTCCTTAAAGTATTCTGGGCGATTAGTTCTAATCCATTCTTTTGGTGCTTCTATGTTTTTATCAAAATCCATTCCCATAGTTTGTGAGCCGACATGATGGATATAAGAACGAGATACAAAATGTTGATACCCAAATTTATTTAAGTCTTTACAGATAACATCATCCGAAAACCAGTTAATTGGAGGAAATTGAGCTTTGGAAAATGCTTCTTTGCTTATCCAGGAAAACAATGGTGATACTGCAGGAGATTTAATAATATTAGGTTCTATCCCATTAGCAATACTTTGATTTTGCCTAACATAGTCAGACCGTGCTGCAACTAAACCAACGCTACGAGGAAAACGGTTATTTAAAAATTCAACATCCTCTACTAATCTTTCATAAGAATTTGGAGTTAAAACTATATCGTCATTAGCAATAATGATTTCGTCATAGTCTCTAAAAGCGACTTCCATTGCTGCGTTATAGTCATCCCCAAAATTACCCATAAACCCTTCAAATATCATTAAATTGACATCAGGGTTATAAGTTCTTACAGAAGTTTGCATCACAGATAAACTACGAGAGCCAACGGTACATACCACAATAGGAATCATTATTGCACCACTATTTTAGGTTCGTCTGCCTCTTTAGGTTTAAGCCATTCTTCACGTTGACGTAAAAACTCTTTAGCAAAGGCAAATCCAATGGCAGTCATTTGTTCCATAGGCTTTTCAAGTTGTTTCCCCAAATCACTTGATACCATAGCTTCAATAACGGCTAAAGCTACCATATCGGACATCATTGCACCTTCCATTGGAAAGTCTTTAATTGCTTCACTCATTTTTTCTTACCTTTCTTAGGTTTTACTGGCTCACTAAAACATGGCACTACATACTTACTCGGGTCAGGCTTTTTACCAATACGGTATTGGCCTTCTTCTGCATATAAAACTTTAATCTTCGGGAAGACCGTCCTGAAGTGGTCTACTACTTTTGCTGTCTCTGGCATAAGATGACGATTTTTGCTCTTGCTGTCCATATCTTATCTCCAATATCTTAGCTACTTCATCACCACGCAAATAGGAATTACGATAGGTAGATTTGAACATTGTTGTTACTGATTCTATGTCAATGTACACTGGCATTTTTACTTATCCTTACTTTATTTTTCTCTACTGTGGGTTCATATTGCATCATACTTCTAGCTATTGTAAATACTTCAGTATTGCTCATAGTAGGTTCACACCTTGCCAAGTTTTCCTCTACCAGGCAAGCTAATATTGCTTTGAATGAAACCCCTCTACTCCTTAATGCCCCACCTATACTACACAAGTAAGAACTTCGCAGTCCTTCCATGATTTTTTCCGACGCAAACTCAAGTTCTCTATCTTTGTTGAGTAATTGTAATACCCAAGACGGTGCTCTGACAATAGGACATTCTGCAGGGTCTGAACTGGCTTCCCAATGGTATTCTCCCAAAAGTCCTTTACTTGGGGCTGCGACGATGTATCCACCATCACCACGAGTATCAATACCCCTACCCAACTTGCCAGCAGTAGTCCTAAAGCCGTCTTCGTATTGGAAAATAATGTGCCGTCCTTGTGATTGAGTAATAGCTTCAACCGTATCAGGTACTTTTCCGTATTTAGTTGTAAGTTCAAAAAATGTATCCTCCCCTCCATGTTTAGGGTCAATGTCGATGACACCGATGCCCGAAATTGCTCCTGTTGCTATTCCTATGTTGGCTTTAGGCCAATGCTTAAACCATGCGTTTAATGTATCTTTATCAGTAGTAGCAGACTTTAACCCATTCATTGTCTGTGGGTGTTTTCCTGCACTAGTACAACTAGGTTTACCACAAGTACATTTACCTTCAATGACTGAATGCAAGGGTAATACGTGCCATCCTTTTTCAGCGTATTGGACTGCGTGGTCTACTGCTCTCATGCTCTTTTGGCTCCGTGTCTAAACGCTATCATGCGTGATTTAATATAATTTAAGGTAGTCTCGCTAGGAATAGTTGGAATATCAGTTAATCCTTTGGGCCAGACTCCACATTTGTTTCGATACATTTGGGCTGCAAATCCCCTTTTGTAACCTTTTTCTACTTCTACATAAAGTAACTCTGAGTATAGCTTTTGTTTATCTTGAATAGTTACTTTCTGCCTGGTAACCTCCAATAGGTCGCCCGTCTCAACAGCAATACCCGCATCTTTCTTTTTCGGAACAAATCCGCAACACGGACACGCATAAACATTTCTTTTTTTAACATACGAACATGATGGGCAGATGCTCCCTTTCTCTTCCTGAACTTTCTCAGTTCTTTCCACCTTCCTTTTGATGCCATCGTCTAGTTCCTGTGGTAAATCATCGGTAATAAATCCATGAGATTGAGTGTTTCCTGCATGGTCTAAAATAATAGCGTCTTCTTTACTAGAGTGTGTACGCAATACACGCCCTGCTTGTTGAATATACAACATAAGAGATTTGGTAGGTCGTGCCATAATGAGGCATGATGCTTCTGGGTAGTCAAATCCCTTGTCAAGAATACCTACATTGAATAGAACCTTTATGTATCCATCTTTAAAGTCTTTGACAGTTTGTTCACGTTCTGCTTTTGGCATATATGAATCAATGTGTGCAGCACGAATACCACGGTCTTTAAATTGCTCACAAAGAGCTTGACTATGCAAAACATTTACAGCAAAGCCGATTGTTGGGCGGTTCTCAGAACGCTTTACCCAAGTATCTACGATGTCTGCGACCAATTTTGGCTTATTGACACGGGCAAACAATTCCTTTTCATCGTAATCGCCCCCTATAGTCCTGATTTTGGACAAGTCTGGCTTACTTGGAGCAAAGACTTTGACGGGAACGAGGTAACCTTCGTCTGTCAGTTTGGTTGTAGTGGCACCTATCACTAAGTTTGTGTAGTGTTTTCCTAAACCTTTGGTAAATGGAGTAGCAGATAGTCCAATAAATACCGTGTTGGGCATTGCTTGCATCATCTTTTTATGAATACCATAAGCTACATGGCACTCGTCTATGATGACCAAATCAGCCCTAGGTACAGGGCGACGAGCCAATGTTTGAGGACTACATACTTGATTAATAGAATGAGGCTTATAACGAGCATGATTCGCCATAATAATGCCGTGGTCGATGCCTTCATAGTCTAACCTTTGTGATGTTTGTTCTACTAGTTCTATGCGGTCAGCAAGAAATAAACACTTCTTACCTTTTTCATTGGCTTTACGAATCATCTCACTAGCAATCGTGGTTTTCCCACCTCCAGTCGCCAACTGAAGCACTATACGCTTATGGCCTTTGAGAATAGCTTTTCTTAGGTCGTTGATGGAATCGACCTGATATTGCCTTAAATTGTTCTTCATAATTCCTATTATCTCAAAACTACAACTGCTTGGTATTAGGGTTTTCCTATATATATTTTTCTTGCTTTTTTATACATATAGGTATCAATGTATATACAAAATATATACCTTTAGGTACTAAATAAGAATCATTCTCATTAAAATTTCATGCAAAAAATGGTCTTTTTGATATTATTTAACGCCTTGAACTTCCCGTTGACTTTGGTGAAGATGAACTTAGCCTACCCCATTACTGAGGTGGCCTTCATCTAATTTGACTTGTGGAGCCAGATAGAACCCGTCAGTCTTGCGAGGAATCGGCACTAACTTCGCCACCGATATTGCGTTGTTACATCCTCTTACCCTACTAGTAACGCTTGTATCTAAACCGCTACGATGTCGTTAGAGCCGCCAGTCTAGACCGTCGCCCAATAGAAAAACCTCATTCAACTGGGCTGGGGGTGGAATTTGAACTATAAATACTACTAGCGTCGAAACCAACCCATGTGAATGAGGTCTCATTGTTCAAGTTCCACCTTGACAGTGAAACTTTATCACAACTAAATTATTTTTCCAACTGCAAAAAGAAAGATTTATATGGAATCTGATATTTCTTATGCAAAACTACCTTCCAGGCATCGGGAATGGACTTCATTTTATTCCAATGGCTAATCCTTTGATGGCTAATCTTCAATGCTTTACAAGCCCCCATAAGCGAACCATAGCGTTTTACTAGGTAAATGATAGGTAAGTAGTACTTATCTTGTTTTGCGTGTTCTATCACGTTAGTAATCCTTTCATGTTTTTCCCTTAAAAGCAACAAATTGTTGACAAAAAGAGTATACATTAAAAAAAGTATTTGTACAAATTAAATTTGATGTATATTTAAGTCTCGTAACAACAAAAGGGAGAAGTGAAATGGCAAATTATGACAATTGGTTGATGAGTGGGGCTTATGACCGTGAAGACGAAGAAATCTACATTGAGAGTAGAGTTCCTGAATTGATGCACACTAAGGACTATGACCCTAGTGATGTAAGCCATATGGCGGAGGCAATTTCTGAAGCAAGTGCAATTGACCAAGAGACTATTCGTGACTTTATTGAGCGCAAAGAATGGGATAAGCTAGGGGCTAAACTGTTCTATATGACTTATGAGTACATGGAAAAGTTTGCTGAGTCTGAGGCACAACGTGAAGTGAGTAACGGTCTATGAACGCAAATGAACTAGCTGATGAATTAGAAAATACTTATCCGTTTGTGGGTGTCATGGAAGTTGCCGCCACCATGCTACGCCAGCAACAAGCCGAAATTGAGGCGTTGAAAGAGCTTAATACCATGCTGAAAGATGCCATTGAAAAGCGCATAGAAATCGACGCTAATCGTTATCAATGGCTCAGAGCAGAGTTTGCTGCTGGCAGAGAAACTTACCTTGCAGAGGGTATACCCAGCGGAGAATCACTAGACAAATACATTGACGGGAAATTGAAATGAATAATGAACCAGTAGGAATAGTTAAAAAAATAACTATAGGTGGAATAGATAATTTTCCTATAGAACAATTTGTAAGATTAAAAGAAGGTACTTTACTCTATACCCATCCAGTAAAAGAACTAACAGATGAGGAAATAGCAAACACTTGGGATGATGTACGGAAAGATGCAACATTGAAGTCAAGCATGAAGGATATACAAGATTTTGCTAGAGCAATACTAAGAAAGGCACAAAAATGAACGCAAATGAACTAGCTGATGCTTTAGATTGGGTGTGTGAAAATCACTTAGTAGGAATTGGCGATGCGGATTTTAAAGCGACTGCCACCATGCTACGCCAGCAACAAGCTGAAATAGAAGCGTTGAAAGACGCATTGCGTATGAAAGTTATTCTTAACGAACACGCACAGCAGTCAATGAAAGAATATAAGGAGCTGTTGAAATGAACAATGAACCAGTGGTGTGGAAAGCCTATGAAGAAGTCCATTTCAATGACCAGTACATTCTGCGTTGGGTGCGTGAAGGCGATGAGTACGTCAACAAGATTACTAAAGAGATGATGGAAGATTTGAAATCCGTAGTACGCCAGCAACAAGCCTTAATCAATCAACGAGAAGATGAAATAAAAGCGTTTTGTAACCTAGTAGCAGAGCAAGACAAAAAGATTATTGATTTGGCATTTAAGTTAGCATACGCTGAACGAGGTAATGAAGTAGTAAAAGAAGCAAAGTACGGCATCACCACAAAATGGGATGGAATAACTACATACCACGAAACTAATGAATCAATCGGAAAGGCAAAAAAGAAATGAAAAACTTTGACATAGAACTATTTATAAAAGACCTTGATAAGCTATTTAACGATATGCAAGATAAGGCAATTGCTGGCTCAGAGAATGTGGCTACCGCATCTTGGGTCATAAAAAATCAAACAAAAGAAATAGAGTATTGGAAACAGATGTTTGAGAAAGCAATGAAGGCACAAGAGAAATGACTGAGAACCAAAAAGCAGTTTTAAACCTTCTTAAAGACAAAGATATGTCTATGGAAGATATGGCAGTAGAACTTCACTCAGATACCACTAGAATGAGGAAAGTACTTAATAATATGAAAAAAAGCAAATGGATTGAATATGATGAAGACGATGACGTATACAGGATTTTGATTGAGTATGCACCAAGGGTTGATTGGTCTTTTAAATCTTTATTGGAGGTATGGAAATGAAGGTATTATCGAATTGGAAGTTTTGGCTTATTTTGTCATTTATGGCTATGATTGTTACTAAATGTCACCCTGTTTATGCGAATGTGCTATGACTACCTGGACACTACAAGATTTAGATTTATCAAACTACGAACCAGCAAGAAAGGCATTAACCAATGAACAAATTGATGTTATCGGATTTAATCTTAACTATCCGTTCTCTATTCGAAAAATTGCTCGGGCCATCGAAATCGCCCACGGAATTGTCGAGGAGAACAGTATCCAAACCAGTACTAACACCACGAAAGATTCCAATGAAAACAGTTAAAGTCCCCGCAGTAAAAAAGAAAGACGGAAAAGTAGTCAAAGCCCCATCTAAACAATACGCACACAAAGACCTTGAGACTAAAGGTGAGCGTGGATTCATTTTGTCAGACGGAAAGTTTGCTGGCAGGGAAGAAGCTGCCACAGTAGCTAAGAAAGCTAAACAAGTTCCTAAGACTGTAAAGAAACTTCATTCAGAAGATTTACGAAAGAAAAAGAAATGAGTTTTACAATCATGCGGCATGATGGCATGAAAGTAACTCAATGGTTTAGAACTATTGATGAATTGATTGCCAGTATGCTTGCTAATCCAAAAGATAGTTATTGGAGGAACAAATGAACTTTAATAAAGCAGAAGCAGTATTGATTGTAATCTTATGCGTTACATCTGTTATAGATAATATTGTCAGTGTTTTAACTTATATAAGGGGATAACATGGGCGATATAATTGAGTTCCCAGAAGGAACTGTAGGGGATGTTCCAATAGATTCAGTGCTTGAGGGGGCCAAGCTATTACAGATGGTTTGCATCATGGGATACGACAAAGACGGCAACGAATACTTTGCTAGTAGTTGTGGGGACATTCAAGAAGTAAATTGGTTGTTAGATAGATATAAGAATTTTTTACAGGGGATTGCAGATGAGGGGGAATAAATGGGATGCTTTACAAGAGTTCAAAAATTGGTGGATGAATAATGGTTGCCCCATAGTTCCTCCATTTGAAAGTCCTATTCACTGTACTGATATTGCCTATGCCTTGTGTATATACAGGTCAGGAAGATTTCAAGTAGAGCTATATGTTGTTAAGCCCAATACAGAGACTACAAAACACAGTCATCCTAATATTGAGTCTATTTCTATGTACCTTACTGGCAATATGTCATTTGCTAAAGAAAATGGTGATTACCTTGATTTAAGTGCATTACAGAAAGAAGCGGAGAATGGTACTCATGTTCTTTTAGGCACCGTTGCAGAATCAAACGATGGACAAGTTCATTCACTTAAAGTAGGCCCTGAAGGTGGTGCTTTCTTAATCTTTGAATTTTGGAAAGATAGAGACCCTGTATCAGTAACTGTACATTGGGAAGGTGATTTGGTGGGCGACCAACACGCAAAAACGAAAGGTAATTATGTGGTCAACAGTTGAGGAATTTAGAGATTGGTATATGGGCAATGGTATGCCAATCAGACCACCATTTAAAAACCCAGTATTTGCCACTGATAACGCAATGTCATTGTGTTTGTTTCGTGAAGGTCGTTTTCAAGTAGAGATGTATATTTCGGAGCCTAATAGCACTTCTCCTCCACATACTCACCCAGGGGTTGAATCTGCGTTTGTATACTTGGCAGGGAACATTCAGTTTAATCTTGAGGGTAGGGATAATCCTGATGTGCAACAATGGCAATTGGCTGCACCGGACGGAACTCATAGCCTTCTTGGTAAGACAGTTAGTTCCCCAGATGGCATTCCTCATTGGTTAGGAATTGGGCCTGAGGGTGGAGCATTCTTATCTTTTGAGTATTGGAAAGAACAAGACCCAGTTTCTGTTACAGTAAATTGGAATGGGGATTCGGTTGGAGCCGAGCACGATAAAATATTAAACAAGGAAAATAAAGTGAATAAAATTCAAGAAGCATACGAAGATTGGTGTGAGGAGTGGAAACCACAGATTAAGGGTCAGAATCATCCTACTAGCTACGAAGGATTTGATGCTGGATGGAATGCTGCTATTGAAGTTATGTTAGAGCGTTTGGAGTTATCAAAAGTATGATTCCAGCAATGCGTAACGCACAAGCCACTCACGTTGATTTTGGTTTTCTTCGTGGAATTATTAGGGATAACCCTAACTTTATGCCATCTAACATTGATATGGTGTTAGAACGTAAAAGTAGTTTTTTATTTGGGGAATGGAAACGTGAAGATGAGGAGATGAAACAAGGTCAAAAAATGTTGTTAAAAGAGTTAGCCTGGGTTCATAAAGTCATTATCATTACTGGGTATGTGGATACACAACCACACATCTCGTTAATTCAACAGGTGTTACCTAATGGGAACCTTAAAGTAGTAGGAAAGTCTGTTGCAGACTTAATTAAATATATTCAAGATTGGTATAAGGACGCAGAACACAATGATTGATTATTCAGAATTAAAAATGAACATTCAAAAGCTAAACGACCAAGTCTATAGTTCTATGAATGCTCGTAATGTAATAGCAGCACAAAAAGTGGCAGAGAGGTTAGAAATGAGTGCAATGATGTTAAAAAAAATGATTGACTACGAATTAAATATCAAATAGTATTTGTAAAGGGAGGTGGGAAAATGTCACAACAAGAGTTTTATGAAACAGTCATGCGAGAGCAAGAGCAGTTAGAAATTCGTCTTGCGGATTACAAGTATCAAAAAGAACACTTAGAGTGGAATTTAATGGCAGTAACACAAGATATAGAAAAGATACAGACTTTGATAGTAAATCTTGAGAAGCAACTTGGCGATATTTCAGACAGTTAATTAGAAAGGAAGTAAAAATGAGCTTAACAGTTAATGCAGGTAACGGTGGTGGTGGTGACTTTGAACAATGTCCAGCAGGAAGTTTTGCTGCACGATGCTACCAAATTATTGATTTAGGTCATCAGACCTTTGAATGGAAAGGTGAAGCTAAAGTAGCCCCTAAAGTTCGTATCACTTGGGAACTAAACGAAATGATGCAAGATGGTCGCCCATTCTCAATATCACGAGAATACACAGCTTCAATCGGTGATAAGGCCAATCTACGGAAAGACTTGGAAGCCTGGCGTGGTCGTCCATTTACAGCAACAGAATTACAGAACTTTAGCCTTGAGAATGTATTAGGTGCTCCTTGCTTATTGGGAGTAGTACACAAGCCATCTAAGGATGGTACAAAGGTCTACGCTAATGTAGGTTCAATCATGGCACTTCCTAAAGGTATGCCTAGTCCTGAATTGGTTAATCCTGCAGTCAAGTTTGATATTGGCAGTTTTGACCAAAAGGTATTTGAGTCACTTTCTAACTATGTTCAAAAGAAGATTCTAATGAGCAAAGAATTAGAAGAGACAGGCATTCCTATTGTAGCTACTGGTCGGGAACCTGAGCCTGAGATTGAGGACGAATCAGTTCCATTTTGATTTACGGGGGAAAGTGTAAAGAAACGAGTACCCCACCACACAAATTAGGGGAATAGGGATGAAATTAACCAATAAATTTGGGCTGCCAGAGCCAATTGTCAACGCAGTACAAAACCAAGGGTATACCCCAGGTAGCAGTGATATTACCGTTACACAGCTAATTCAACCACCTTTGATTCGTCAATTGCGGATTAAGCACGATGACGCTATAGAAGAGGATGCTTCAGACCGTGTTTGGGCGTTATTTGGAAGTAGTGTCCATCATCTGCTTGAAATGGCTTATAAGGGGTCTACAGTGCGTCGGGAGGAGCGAGTCTATGCCGAGGTACTAGGATGGAAATTAGGGGGCGCATTCGACGTTTTAG
>Ga0118677_10004467_pt2 | contig 21130 bp, 14 predicted proteins | sample AliMusrvi5mmetaG_FD_86154 | JGI IMG/M metagenome (GOLD analysis project Ga0118677, IMG submission 86154)
GACCCAGGAGGGGAGCGATTCCGCCGCCTGCGCCGCCTTGGCGAGAAAGGCGTGGGAGACGGTTAAGCGGCCTCTCGTGTTACGCTCCTCTTCCGTGGATTCCCTGAAGGCCGCTGCCGAGGCGGTCAAGGGATCCGGCAGTGTCCTGGCTTCCGCCACGCCCGAGACAGCGGTGGCGCTGGCGGCCATCGCCAAGGAGAACGGGCATGCGTTGGCGCTGACCGCGCCGAGCCTGAACGAATTGGTGCTGATGGCGGCCAAGATCAAGAATGGCGGTTTCAACGAACTGGTACTCCAATTCCAGACGCATTCCCTGGCGGAGCAGTTCCAGACCAACACCATTGCCCGGCGGACCGCGATCAAGTCTGAATACAAGCCACTCGGCTATCCAAGCTTGAGATTTGTAGAGGCCACCGGCCTGCTCGAAGGGGCGGTCGAGGCGATTACTGAAATCTGTAAATATGGCGGCATCTGCGTCCTGCCGGCATTGGAGCCGGCACTGGTTTCGGCGTTGATGACCATGCGCCTGAACATCTATACGGACCCGCAGAAGCCGATCCAGGTGGAGCCCAAGGTGTATCCGATTGGCGAACCCACGGCGACATCGCCGGTGTTTGTGACCACAAACTTCTCGCTGACCTATTTCATCGTGTCCGGTGAAATCGAAAACAGCGGGACCAGCGCCTGGTTGGTGGTCCCGGAATGTGAGGGGATGAGCGTCCTGACTGCCTGGGCGGCCGGGAAGTTCTCCGGTGCGGGAATCGGCAAGTTCATCAAGGAAATCGGTTTGGAGAAACAGGTGCAATCCCGTCAGATTGTCATTCCCGGTTATGTCGCCCAGATCAGCGGCGAGTTGGAGGAAAACTTACCGGGGTGGAAGGTGCTCGTGGGGCCACAGGAAGCGGCCGATCTGGAAAGTTTCATCAAGGCGCGTTTGAAATAGAGGGGGCTATGCCGTCAGTCACGTTCCAGCCGACAGGAAAGTGTGTCCAGGTTCCGGCAAAAACCGAACTTCTGGATGCCGCCCGTTTGGCGGGAGTGGCGATTGACTCACCCTGTGGCGGTCGGGGGACCTGCGGGAAGTGCATGGTGCGCATTGTGTCCGGACAGGTGGACGCCAGTGCCAGTCTGGGTATGTTGCCTGCCACAGTGGTGGCGGATGGCACTGTGCTCGCCTGCAAGACCCATATTCCTGAAACCGATCTGACGGTGGAGATTCCCGAATCGCTGGGACGGGAGGGAGCCCAAATCGCCGCCGGTGATGAATCGGCCCTCGTCCGGGGCGAATTGCTGCCCCGGAACTGGGATTATGACACGCTGTCGGTCAAGTGGTTTGTGGATGTGCCACCCCCAAGAGCTGAGGATGGTCTTTCTGATTTGGATCGCCTGACGCGTCGGGTTCAAAGGGATTGGGGGCCGGGTGAATTGGATTACCCGCTTTCAGTTCTCAGGACAATTGCCGGGGCTTTGCGTGCCCAAGGCGGGCGGGTGACGGTTACCCTGATCCGGACCACTGAACGGATTCATGTCATCCGGGTGGAGCCGGGTGACCATACGACGCGGCATTATGGAATTGCGGTGGATATCGGCACCACGACGATATCGGTGCAGTTGGTCAACCTGGCGTTGGCCGCAATCGAGGGGACTCGGAGCGATTACAACGACCAGGTCTCCTGCGGACTCGACGTGATCAGCCGGATCAACTATGCCCGGCGCGCCGACCGGCTGGAGGAGCTCCGGGTCCGGGTACTGGGGACCATCAACCGCCTGATCGTTCAGGTGGCCGAAGCGGGCGGGGTCATTCCCTCTGACATCAGCAATGCGGTGATGTCGGGGAATACGACCATGGTTCATCTCCTGCTCGGACTCCAGCCGGAATACATCCGCCTGGAGCCGTATACCCCGACGGTTCAGGAATCCCCCTATCTGACCGCCTCCGAGGTGGGCATTACCATCAACCCGGAATCCTGGATCTATTTCTCGCCCGGTGTGGGCAGTTATGTCGGCGGGGATATTACCGCCGGAATGTTGTGCACGGATCTGGCGACGGATACGCAGGACGTCAATCTCTTCATCGATATCGGCACCAATGGTGAACTGGTGGTGGGAAACAATGAATTTCTTCTGACCTGTGCCTGTTCGGCGGGGCCGGCGTTCGAGGGCGGGGGAATCGATTGCGGAATGCGTGCGGCCCTGGGCGCGATCGAACGCGTGGAGGTTAACCCCGAGACGGGAGTGCCGCTCTACTGGACCATCGGCAACGTCCGACCAAAAGGTATTTGCGGCTCCGGCATGATCGCCCTGCTTGCGGATCTCCTGAAGACCGGCTGGTTGGATGCGGCTGGTAAATTCACCCGGACGCGGTCTTCTCCGGCCATCCAAATCGAGGGACGGCATGCCCGTTATTTGCTGGTCCCCGAGAAGGAGAGCGGATTGGCCACGGCCATCACGATCAGCGAACTGGATATCGAGAACATCATCCGGGCCAAGGCGGCGATTTACGCGGCCTGCGCTTTGCTGTTGAAGCATGCGGGATTGACCTTTGGTGATCTTGCCAACGTATACATCGGCGGGGGATTCGGGCGGTTTCTGAACCTGGAGAAAGCGGTGATCCTCGGATTGATTCCCGATCTGCCGCGGGAGCGATTCCATTACATCGGGAATTCCTCACTCATGGGGTCGTATATCGTGCTGGTCTCCCAGGATTACCGGCAACGCCAGCTTGAGTTGGCGCGGCGCATGACCTACGTGGATCTCAGTGCCGATCCCCAGTATATGGATCAGTACACCGGCGCTTTGTTCTTGCCGCATACGGATCCCGGTCAGTTTCCCAGCGTCCAGGCTTTGATCAGGACATGCAAACCTTGAGTCATAAGCAGCAGGCGGAACAGGAGGCGATCCGGTTGGCTCTCGGGAAACTGGTCTCACTGGGGGATTGGCCGGTCCGCTGTTCTCGTCTCGGCCTGCCAAACCTTTCCACAACGGGTGGCTCCATCCGCATTGCCATTCTGGGTACGGAGCTGGATATCCGGTTGCCCGATTTCCAGGCGGAGGTGATGAGAACGGCGCGGCGGCCGGCACCGGTCGAGTATTTGCTCGCACTGCATTATCTGATGGGCGAGGTTTCGTTGACACCAATGCGGGAGTGGATTACCTTTCGTGAGTTTCCCGGCGGCCAGTTTTACTGGGAGCCGTTCTTGTCACGATCGATCAAGCCCCTGATCGCAAGAATCGGAAATAATCAGGATTTGTTACGGGATCGGCTCAGCCGGTTCTCCGCGGCGGTTGAGACGTTGCCGGAGGGAGGACTTCAGGCTACGATCCGGGCTCTCGGGGTAATTGATTTGATGCTGGTGTATCGCTCTGGCGATGATGAATTTCCGCCTGCCGCGGAGGTTCTCTATGACGCCTGCGCGCGACGTTCCCTGTGCGCAGAGGATGCGGCCGCCCTTGCCGGGCGGTTGTGTGTCGGGCTCGTGCGGGAGACCGGGTAATCGGATGCCGGATGTCAGACTTATGAAGACTCCTGTTGAGAAAGTCATGTCAGACCATGAGCCTGCGGGGGTGTGCGGCGTGGATCGCGCAAAGGCTCGTCAATTGATTCGCGATTACCGGAAACAATACGGTTTTTCTGTTGTGATTACCGATCCGGACGGAACCATCGTGATGGGGACACCCGATTGCGGTGATTGTGTCGCGTCCAAGTGTCATGCCCTTCGCCATCGTGTCGTGGCCGAATCCCTGCGGTGGGGCGCCCCTTTCATGGATTTATGTCCTCGCGGGCATATGCTCTGGGGGGTGCCGCTGATGGAAAACCAGAGGTTGATCGGCGGGGGAATTGCCACATGCCGTGTTCGGGGAAACCAGGGGATGACGTCCATCCGTCTTGCCGCGGATGCCCTTCTGGCCATGGTCGAGCAACTCAACCTTACCAACGCCGCCCTGCTGGCAACGCATCGGGTACAAGCAGAGCGGGAACGCCAGAAAGCCGAGGCGATCCATGATTACAAAGGCGGCGATTATGACCATATCAGGGCGTTCTATCTGAGGGAAGAGCCGGCACTGATCGCCGCCATCCGGAGAGGGGATCGTGGGGTGGCCCGCGGCATTATCAACCGGATTCTGGTGAACATCTATTTCGTGGGGCGTAACCGGCTGGATTTGCTCAAAAGTCTAGTGATGGAACTCGTGGTGATGATGTCCCGGGCGGCCGTTGAGGCCGGTGCCGCCCCCTCGGGTATTCTCGGAGGACACTATCGGGGGTTGACGGAACTGGCGGCCATTGTCGATGACGAGGCGCTCACCCATTGGTTGACGTCCATGCTCGAAAGGGTCATGGATGCCATTCATGACAATCGGCGTTATCCCAATGCCGTCTTGCTGAGCCGGGCGCTTCACTACATGCAGGATCATCTTGTCGAGGATTTGACCCGCGACCAGGTGGCCCAGGTTGCCGGTCTCTCGCCGAGTCATTTCTCGCATCTGATCCGATCGCAGATTAACAGCACGTTCACCCTTTTGCTGACGCAGTACCGGGTTGACCATGCCGCCCAGATGTTGGCCCGGACCACGGATTCCATCGCGGAAGTCGCATTGGCCAGCGGTTTCCCCGATCAAAGCTATTTCACGAAGGTCTTCAAGCGTCGAACAGGGCTAACCCCGCTTGCCTATCGAAACAAGTCGCGTTGAGTTTCTCCGCCCCTCTGAAGGGGGGGGCAAGTCTAGCGCCAAGTACCTATGGAAAGATGACGCCAACACAATGACTGCGGCATCAACACATGTGACACGGTGGTCATGCGCCCGCGATGTGGCTTACGATTTCTTCGCCCATGTGTTGGCAGGCGGTGCGATCGCACACGCGGAGCCGGAGCGGGGCCGGTTTCGCTCGTACCTGCTTGGCGCCGTGAAGCACTTTCTGTCGCACCGGCGCGAAGCCGCGCAACGGGCGAAACGCGGTGGCGGCCTGAGCCCTTTTCCTTGGATGACGAGGATTCGGCCGCCGCACGCTCAATCCCGGATGCCCGGGCGCTGTCGCCGGATGCGGCGTTCGACAGGCAATGGGCGCTGACCGTTGTGGCGCGTTCACTCGACGTGCTCCATCGCGAGTGCGAGGCGGAGGGCCGGGCCGAGTTCTTCGAGCAGGCCAAACCTTGGCTGACGGGCGAGGCGGAGCATGGAGACCAGGCGGCTCTGGCGGTGAGTTGCGGCATGAATGCAAATGCGCTAAAAGTAGCGATTCATCGCATGAAGCGTCGTTTCAGGGAGTTGATGAAGGCTGAAGTCGCCGGAACGCTGGAGGATCCGGGAACAATCCGAGAGGAAATGAACACACTGTTCGCGGCGCTGGGGGGATGAGGGAAAATAACGTGTAACCAAAGCAAGCCGGCGCGTCAGGTTACGGATATGAACACATCATCATTCAATGGCTGTCCAAAATGCGGCGCGGCGTTGCCCTCGGAGGCGACCGCGGGTTTGTGTCCCGCGTGTCTCATGGCGGAGGCGATGGAGCCGACCCTGGCGGGGGCGGAACGGGCCGCACCGCAGAAGACGATGACGCCAGAGGAACTCGCGCCGTATTTCCCGCAATTGGAAATCGTGGACTGCCTTGGCCGCGGTGGCATGGGCGTGGTCTATAAGGCCAGGCAGAAATCGCTGAATCGGGTCGTTGCCCTGAAACTGCTTGCTCCGGAACGTGCGGACGACGCTGGCTTCGCTGAGCGATTCCGGAAAGAAGCGCAGGCGCTTGCCGCGCTGAATCATCCGCACATTGTCACGGTGTACGACTTTGGACAGGCGGGAAGCTTCTATTTTCTGCTGATGGAATTCGTGGACGGCGTGAATCTCCGGCAAGCGATGCGGGCGGGCCGCTTCACCCCCACGCAGGCGCTGGCCATCGTGCCGCACTCGCTCGTCGCCGGTACTCCGCAGTACATGGCCCCGGAGCAGAAGTCTCACGGCGTTATCGATCACCGGGCAGACATCTACTCCCTGGGTGTTGTGCTCTATGAACTGCTCACCGGCGAGCTTCCCGCCGACAAACTTCAGCCGCCATCGTCCCGCCTTCGCGGGCTGCAAATTGATGTGCGTCTCGATGAAATCGTCCTGCGCGCAATGGAAAAGCGGCCGGAACTGCGCTACCAGCAAGTCAGCGATGTGAAGACGATGTGCGAAACCATTGCCACAAATCCACCGCCGGCAAGTCCTCCCGAAACCCCGGTCGCGACGGGCAGCTCGCCGGTCCGCGAAAAGCCGGACTTGATAGCGAAGCTTCTGCTCTTCTCGCCGATCGTCGGCGTCCGTAACGGGCGGCGTGTCATTCATTGGGCTGGCTGGCGCTCGAATGGAATCCTGTTCCTGGTCGTGATGGCGGTGGTTTTCGTGCCAGCGGTTCTCTCGGGTGAGCACATCGCCGGCTGGTTGGTATCATTCTTTCTGTTTGTCCTCGGAATGATCGTCGCGAATGCAGTCCGCGATTGTCGGAAACCGATTGAACAGCTCCCGTCTCTCGACGTCAAGGTAGTCAGCAAGACCCCGCCAGCATTCGTGGTGTTCGGTTCACTGTATTTTGCTCTCGTCTTCGTCCTGATGACGTCCGCCTCATTGCTGCCGGACCGCGTGGCATGTCACTTTGGATTGGATGGAAACGCTGACGACTGGATGGGCCGCGTTCCGTACCTCCTGCTCATCGCCGCGATTCCCGCCGTGATGGCCCTCATGTTTGCGTTTGTCTCGCGGCGAATCCGTACTGCTGGCGCAAGCTTCATCACCATTCCCCGCCGCGATTACTGGCTCGCGCCCGACCGCCGCGCTACGACCGCCGCGCTCATTCGGGACCGGCTGATGTGGCTGTTGTGTTTGCTGACGTTATTCTTCGGCAGCCTGCACGTGCTGACTGTCGCCGCAAACCGGACCAGTCCGCCGCACCTGAACATGGGTGCGTTGCTCGTGGTGGTGATTGTATTTCTTGTTGCGATGATGATGTGGCTTTTCATGCTGGTGATGCGCTTCGCCGAAGCGGACGACAGACGCGGCGGCACCGCGCCGCCGCCATTCTCGCGCGCTGCCATGAAGCAACAGATCAGGAATTACTTCCGCGTCATCCTGCCGGTGGGATTGGTGGTGTCGCTGCCCCTCGTGGAGAATGCCACAGCTGTCGCCGCACCCGCGCCGAAAATTACGACCGACCAAATCATCGTCGAAGACCTCGCTCTGCAAATGATTGTGGCCGTTCGCGAAAAGGATGACAACAAGTTGCGGGTGCTCGCCTGTGACGCCGTCAAGGGTTGGCGTGATGCGTTGCCGGCGTTCGCCGTCGAAATGCGCGAGCATTACCGGCAGTTGACCGGCAACGAAGCGTTTGACATGCGCGCAGTTGAATCGCTGGTGGATAGCAATCTCGCCGTCGTGAAATGCACCGGGCCTAAGGAACTCAGCGGCATTTACCTCGTCCTTTTCTTCGTGAAAACCCACGATGGCTGGCATAACTGGATGTTGCGGAACTCCCCACCCGAACGGCGCTTGAACGAATTCATGAATGAAAAGCCGCCCTCCGCAGCCACGGATTTGAAAGGAGCCAAGCCATGAACACCGTTAGCGAGGACCTCACGCGCGATGGTCGCACCTATCATTAAGGCACACGCCTCCGGTTCGATTCTGATGGCCGGATTATTCAGTGATCACATAACCGCGTCTTGTGAAGCAGTCTTTCTTTCGATAGTGTTCCCTCATGGCTTGTCTATAATTCGGCGGACTCGTGATGCGACGAGGCGAGAGGGAAAAGAAGAATGGCTAGATTGTCGTTGGCAAAATTGGAGCGCCACCTCTATGGCGCCGCTGATATCTTGCGCCGCGAGGGCATGGATGCCGCCGTTTATAAGGACTATATCTTCGGCATGCTTTTCCTGAAACGATGTTCGGATGTCTTTACGGCTGAACGGGAAGATATTGTTCACCAGAAGGTCAAAGAAGGCGTGGCACATGAAAAGGCCGAAACGCAATATGGTGAGAATCCGGACTTCTTCGACGGCTTTTTTGTCCCGGAGCGCGCCCGGTGGGCGTATCTCCAGGAACACCTGAACGATGGCCAGGCCGCATTCGGCAGCGTGCTCGATAAGGCGCTGGTGGCTCTCAGCGAGGCCAATGAGTCGCTCCAGCATGTGCTGGATCACATCAGTTTCATGCGGACACAGGGGAACAAGCGGGTTGTCTCTGACGAGGCGTGCAAGGATCTTGTCCGGCATTTCAATAAACACCGTCTCCGTAATCAGGACTTCCAGTTCTCCGACTTGCTGGGTTCCGCCTACGAGTTTCTGATCAACATGTTTGCGGAATCCGCCGGTAAGAAGGGGGGCGATTTCTATACCCCGCGCGATGTGATCCGGCTCATGGTGCGCCTTCTCGCGCCCCGGCCCGGCATGAGCGTCTATGATCCCACCTGCGGGTCGGGCGGGATGTTGATCATTACCCGGGAGCATATCGAGCACTCCGGCGGCGATCCCACCAATCTGAGGCTTTGCGGCCAGGTGAACGATGCTTCGGCCTGGTCTATCTGTAAAATCAACATGCTGCTTCATGATATCCAGGGCGCCGATATCCAGCTTCAGGATACACTCTTGCATCCGATGCACCGGGAAGGCGGTGAACTGGAGCGTTTTGATCGCGTGATCGCCAATCCACCGTTCAGCCAGAACTATACCCGGAACGACATGGAGTTCCCCGAGCGGTTTCGCTGGGGCTGGTGTCCCACCAGCGGGAAAAAGGGTGATCTGATGTTTGCCCAACACATGCTGGCGGTGTGCAAGCCGCGCGGTATGGTGGCCACCGTCATGCCGCACGGCGTGCTGTTCCGGGGCGGCGCGGAAAAGGACATCCGTCGGAAGTTCCTCGAGCAGGATCTGATTGAAGCCGTCATTGGCTTGCCTCAGAACCTGTTCTACGGGGCGAGCATTCCCGCCTGCATTATTGTCATGCGGCCGAACTTGACGGCAAAAGGCGAGAATCCGAACAAGCCGGAGTCTCGCCGTGGAAAGGTGTTGTTTATTAATGCGGATGCCGAATACCTGGAAGGGCGTGCGCAGAACTACCTGCGTCCGGAGCATATCGAGAAAATGGCCTCCACGTTCGAACGATATGCCGAGGTGCCTGGTTATTCAAAGGTTGTCACGCTTGAGGAGATCGGTTCCGAGGCCAATGACTTCAATCTAAACATCCGGCGGTATGTGGATAACTCGCCTCAGCCGGATCCGCAGGACGTTCGCGCGCACTTGGTCGGGGGTGTTCCTGCCGCGGAAATTGCCAGCCGACAGTCGCTGAGCAAGACCCTGAATTTTGATCCGGCCGCCATCTTCTCCAGTCAGTCAGATGATGATCGGTATCTTGCCTTCGGGAAGGCCGTAATGGAGCGCTCCGTCATAGCCTCCGTAGTGGAAAGTGATGAGGGCGTCCAAGCCAGGTTGGTCAAGACACGGGAGGCATTGGCCGCCTGGTGGAAGAAGCACTCAGTTAGCCTGGCCGATATGCCCAAGCGCCGGAATTTGAATGCTGTTCGCGCCGAGTTCTTGCAGAGTTTCAACGAAGCCATGGCCCCGCTCGGTGTGCTTGACGACTTCGCGCTCGCGGGTCTGGTGGCGACCTGGTGGACGGAGACCCTGCCGGATTTCAAGACCCTTACCGAAAACGGATTCAGCGGTGTTGTGGATGGCTGGGTAGACGCCATTGCCGATGCCGTACAGGACGACGATGAAGTCGGCCCGGCCTTTGATCCCTTTACCCATAAGCTAGTGAAGCGGGTCATGGCCGACTACCTGCAGCAGATTGAGAGAACCAAGACCGAGATCGCGCGGCTCAAGGGTGCGAAAGAGGCTTTTGAGCAGAGCAACCCGCCTGACGATGCCGACGAGGATGAACTTGCCGTTTGGAACTATCCCAAAGAGATCGACCGACAGATCAAAGAACTCAAGGCCGAAAACAGGGAGACCCTGAAGGAGTTGGCCGGACTTGAGAAACTTGCGGCCAGGAAGAACGCCGCGCCTGCCGACCACAAGGCTGCTGACAAGGCGAGAGCGGCCTTGAAGCCGTATTATGAAGGACTTGCAGTCTTGGAGAAGGAGCTTGAGCCCTACGAGCGGATCAAGACCGACCTGGCGGCAGCCCGCGCCGTCTACCGTGAGCTCATGGAACGGTTTGTCTTCGAACTGAAACTCCGCTGCAATGCCATGGTTGAACCGGAAAAGCAGGACTTGGTCCTCGATCTTCTGGCTCTGGATCTTCAAGCGGGCTTGGATTCCGCCTTTGTTGCGAAGCGGCAGCTTCTGGTGAAATTCATGGAGAGTCTGTGGGACAAGTACCGGGTACCATTGGAAACCCTGAAACGTGAGCGTGAGGCGGTGTCCGAAAAGTTGGATTCCCTGTTAGCCGGGTTGGGGTATCGGTCCGGAAGTCCGACAAAGCGAGGCAAGCATGGGTGAGGATAAGAAGCTTCAGATAAGGAATAGCACGGCTGAGTTCCTAGTGTTTACCAAGCAGGCCGGGGAGAACAGCATCGAAGTCAGGGTTGAGGACGAAACTGTCTGGTTGACGCAAAAGCTTATCGCTACGCTATTTGAGGTGTCAGTGCCCACCATCAACGAGCATCTGAAAAACATCTTCTCCAGCGGAGAACTGGTGGAAGATTCAGTTATTAGGAAATTCCGAATAACTGCCACCGATGGGAAGCAATATTCGACGTTATTCTACAACCTCGATGCCATCATCTCGGTTGGTTACCGGGTGAATTCCGTGCGCGCCACCCAGTTTCGCCAGTGGGCAACCCGGGTGTTGCGTGAATTCGCGGTCAAAGGATATGTGCTGGACAAGAAGCGACTGGAGAACGGCGCTTTCTTCGGGGAAGACTATTTTGAACGACTGCTGGTTGAAATCCGAGAAATCCGGCTGAGCGAGCGCCGGTTCTATCAGAAAGTCACGGATATTTATGCCACCAGTGTGGATTACAACAAAGAGGCGCCGACCACGCGTGACTTTTTTGCCAAGGTGCAAAACAAGCTTCATTATGCCATCCACGGGCAGACTGCCGCAGAACTGATCGTGAAGCGCGCCGACAGTGGCAAGGCCCATATGGGATTGACGTCGTGGGAGAACGGTCCCGAGGGAAAAATCATCAAACCTGATGTCATCATTGCCAAGAATTATCTAACCAAAGATGAACTCGAATCCCTGGGCCGTGTGGTCAATGCCTTCCTGGATTTGGCGGAGGATCGGGCCATAAGGAAGATCCCCATGACCATGGAGGACTGGGCCAAACGGCTTGATCTGTTCCTGCAATTCAGTGACCGCAATATTCTTGAGGACTGCGGAAAGATCACGGCTGAAATCGCCCGCGATCATGCCGAAAGCGAATTCGAGAAATACCGGATCGTTCAGGACCGGTTGTTTGAGTCCGATTTTGACAGGATGGTGAAGCAGGTGGGGAAGGGGAAGAAATGAGAATCGGTGTCGATAGCGCCACCATTATTGACCACCATGACTTTGACGGCGACCGTCTTTCTTGTGAGGCAACGGATAACCTCAGCGGCGGAAGAGCGAACGAATCGCTTGGGAAGAAGGGTGTGTTGGGTGAAAGGTTGGGTGAAAAGTTGGGTGAAACCCGGTCCCGGATTGTTACCCTGCTGGCGGCAAACCCCCGGATATCGACACGCGAAATAGCCGCTCAGATTGGTGTTAGTACGACAGCGATAGATAAACAGATCATTGTCCTCAAGAATAAGGGTGTAATCAAACGAGTCGGGCCGGCCCGCGGCGGCCACTGGGAGGTCCTGACATGACCTCCTGCAACTATCACGTCATCACCCCCGCCACAACCTCCTCCTATGTCCACGCCGGTCACGATTTGTGGAACCAGGGTGGGATGGGGTGCGGATATGAGGCCGACTTTGACAGGATGGTGAAGCTGGTGGGGAAGGTGAAGAAATGACCGATTCCCAGGTGGAAAATGTTAGCTCAAGGGGTGATCACCTCCACATGATTTTCGAAAAGTCAAAGTGGGAAAATAAGCGAATTGATGAAATTTGTGATCTAGGCAGGGGCAGGGTAATCAGTCAGGAGGAAATCAGACGGAATTCAGGTCTATACCCCGTCTATTCTTCGCAAAGTCGGGATAATGGTGTTTTGGGTTACTTGAACACGTACGATTTTGAGGGTGATTATGTAACGTGGACCACTGATGGTGCGCATGCTGGTACGGTGTTCTTCAGATCAGGAAAATTCAATTGCACGAACGTATGTGGAACCCTTAAAGCAAAATCACCTGAAATCAATGCCAGGTTTCTGGCGCGTTCGTTAGCGCGCGAATCAAAACGACACGTCAGTTATGTCGGCAACCCGAAACTGATGAACAATGTTATGGCTGCAATTAGGCTCAGGTTGCCGTCATCAGCGGAACAGATGGTGATTGCCGATATCCTCGACACCATCGACGACGCCATCGCCAAGACCGAAGCGGTGATCGCCAAACTGAAACAGATTCGAGCCGGCCTGCTTCATGATCTCCTGACCTGCGGCCTCGACAAACACGGCCAACTCCGCGATCCCGTCGCGCACCCGGCACAGTTCAAAGACTCGCCGCTGGGGAGGATTCCGTGGGAGTGGGAGGTGGAGACTTTGGTGAGCCGAATCACATTCCCTGAAGGGCAGGTTGACCCTCGACTATCATCGTGGTGTGATTCGATTCTAGTGGCTCCAGATCACATAGAGTCTGAGACAGGACGATTGCTCGAGAAGCAAACCGCAGTTCAACAAGGCGCAATCAGTGGCAAGTACGTTTTTCAAAGTGGTGATGTTTTATATTCGAAAATCCGCCCCTATTTGCGAAAGGCGACGTTGGTAGCTTTTCCGGGGCTTTGTAGTGCTGATATGTATCCGTTGCGCCCGAATGCAGGAGTGAACCCAACATTCTTGCTTGCTGTACTTCTCGCTGAGCCATTCTCCCGCTATGCCACGTCAGTTTCGATGCGTAGTGGTTTCCCGAAGATTAATCGTGAGGAGATGACTGGCTTTCGGATGGGGTGGCCGGATTCTGATGAGCAAGAACGGATTGCTCTCGTGTTGGACATCATCGAAATGGAACGAGCTTCTGTCGAGTGTGAACGTGGGAAGTTACTCAATCTAAAAACCGGCCTCATGTCCGATCTGCTTACAGGCAATGTGTTGGTTTCTGAATCGGCAGAGGTGGTGTTATAAATGAATAACGACACGGGGATTCTGGGATATGGTGTAAGTGCCGATGATATCCGCGCCTATGATTGGCAAAACACATTGGTTGGTTTGTATGACAGACAATGCACGCACTATACTGGGTTATTCCGTAAAAGAGCGAACGCGCTTCAAGCCGCCGACGACGATTTGGGTTTCCGAGTGTTTTCATTGCTCGGTGCTGTTGCATCTTTCTGGCCGAACTTCGAATCATTGACGGATCCATATGGGCCGGAACTATCCATGCACGGTAAACGTTCCCCCATTCCCGCTGATTTAACTGTGCAGGACTTGGATGCCTTTTCGGGAGTTCTCCCGAGCATCAAGGATCCTGAGTTTCGTGCCCGCATTGCCGATGTGCTTTGGATTCGTCGGAAGGACTATCGTGCGGCACAATTGGCGGTTGACGCTTATCTCGAAGCGGCAAACATTCTTGAAGATGGTGCTGTGTGGACTCCTCATGCCGATCGACTTCATCGTGCGCTGATCATTGGCGCGCAAATCGATCGGCGCGGCGCCTACTACACGAAAGTCGTCGGTGCCGTTGAATCTGCGATAGGCAGGCATGCGGCGACAGACACAGGGCTTCGTGTTGTAGAGTTGATGAGACTCCTCCTTGGCAACAAGCAGGGAGCCCCGGCGAACTACGCAACCATCGCGGAGACATTGGCCAGGCGTGCAGTCGCCGTATCTAACTGGGATATTGCCTGTGCCTGCTGGGAGTGCAAGGCGGGGTGGGAGATGCTTGTGGGTAATTCTGTGCTTGTGCAGCAAGCTCAGATTGAGGCGGCGGAGACGTTTGTTAAGCGTGCGGAAGAGATGGCTAGACAGGCTTCTTGTATCGGTGCAGCGCATTGGCAGAGCATGGCCGTGCAGGCGCTCAGGCAGGCGCGTGCGAACCCAGCGCGTATTGAAGAGGTACACAGGCAACTTCTGGAGTATCAACGCGGTATAGTTGGTGAGATGAAGATGATTGAATTGCCGACGGAGACGCAAGGAACTCTCGAGGAGATTGGACGAAAGATTGCCAGCCAAGCCGAAAATTGCGTTAAAGGAAAGGCTCTCGCTGATGCGATTCTGCAACTTGCATTCATCTCTGATCCAACTGATCCAATCGCCCTTCGTAAACGTGTTGAGGATCAGGCCGGGGAATTCATCTTCACCCAGCTTGCAGCAACAACGGCAATAACGGGAACAGGGCGTGTTGCCGGGGTAAAGGACTCAACAATTTGGAGCGATCCGGCAAAACGTGAGGAAACCTTGGTCAAGGACATGTTTCAGCAGTCCACCATGTCAGATTGGCCCTGTCGAGCCAACTTCCTGATCAATCCAGCGCGCATTCAGGTTTTGGCTGAACATCCGCTCAATTTGCAGGATATGGCTTTTATTGTTCACTGTAATCCCTTTTTACCACCTGATCGGGAGGGGATGTTTGCGCGTGGACTCCTGGCGGGGTTTCACGGGGATATGGTGTTTGCGATGCACATCCTTGTTCCGCAACTTGAGAATTCGATCCGACTAATTCTTGAGACTCATGGTGTCATCACCTCCAAGCTAGACCCCACCGGCATCCAAGATGAGAGAGACTTTGGCTGGTTGCTGTCACAGCCCAAGGCTTCGGAGGTTTTCGGTGCAGGTACCATATTTGACTTGCGAGGCCTGCTCACCGAGCGATTTGGCCACAACCTTCGTAATAATATGGCTCATGGATTATTGGGTGAAGAAACCTTTTATGGGGATGGGGCGATATTGGTATGGTGGTATGTATTGCGACTCTGCTGTATGCCATTGGCTCGTAAAATTCGTGAAAGCCAGGCAACTGCGAAAGATCAGGACGGATCAACATGAACCCAATCTGCATATTCATCAGTAGTGTCCAGAAAGAATTTGCCGCCGAGCGGCGGGCGTTGCGCGATTACCTGCGGGATGATTCGCTCATGCGGCGATTCTTCGAGGCGTTTCTGTTCGAAGACGTGCCAGCCAAAGACCGCAGGGTGGATGATCTCTACCTCAATGAGGTGGCTGCCTGCGATATATACGTTGGTTTGTTCGGGTGTGATTATGGACGCGCTGATTCCAAGGGCCTCTCGCCCACCCACAGGGAGTTCAATGCCGCGACACGACTCAATAAACATCGACTGATATTTGTGAAAGGTGCCGATGATCAGGCGCGGCAACCCAAGATTCAGGCATTGATCCGCAAAGCTGGGAATGAACTGGTGAGGCGCCGGTTTGCGACAACATCGGAGTTGATCGGCGGAGTGTATGCCAGCCTTGTTGATTATCTGGAGGAGCAGAAGTTAATCCGGACGGGGCCCTTTGATGCAACCTTTTGCCGCAACGCCGCCTTGACGGACCTTGATGACGAGCGGATTAGGAAATTTCTGAAGCAGGCCCGGAAAGCCCGCGGCTTCCCATTGCCGGAGGAAGCCGAACCACTGGAAGTGCTGACCCATCTAAATTTGCTCGACGATGGACGACCGACCCATGCCGCAGTGCTTCTTTTTGGGATGCAACCCCAGCGGTTCCTGATTTCTTCCGAGGTGAAATGCGCCCACTTCCACGGCACGGATCCTGCGAAGCCCATTCCTTCTTATCAGGTATACAAGGGCACGGTGTTTGATGTTGTGGATCAGGCGGTTGATTTTGTGATGTCAAAGATCAATCTCGCCGTGGGCACAAGGGAGAAGAGCGTCCAGGCCCCGGTGGCGTATGAGATTCCTGCGGAAGTCGTGCGTGAGGCCATTGTCAATGCGGTCGCACACCGCGATTATACAAGCAACGGCAGTGTTCAGGTGATGTTGTTTTCCGACAGGTTGGAAGTCTGGAATCCCGGCACGTTGCCGTCATCGTTGTCGTTGGAAAAGCTGCGCCACCCCCATGGTTCTGTTCCTGGAAACCCGTTGCTGGCGGAGCCGCTTTATCTGACAAAGTACATTGAGCGAATGGGCACGGGGACCGGGGACATGATCGCACGCTGCCGCAAGGCGGGTCTTGACGAGCCTGAATTCAAGCTCACAGATGGTTTTGTGACAGTTATCAGGCGAATAGCGAGGCTGGCGTTTTTGACTGTTGGAGGGAAAACTAAAGAAGCAATCTCCTCCAAGTCTTCAGGGGTACGGCTAGAGTCACGGCTAGAGTCACGGCTAGAGTCACGGCTAGAGTCATTACTGGCTGGCAAAGTCATGATTATTTTGAGGGAAGGGGCAAAAGGTAAAATTGGAATAGCTACCGAACTGGGGCATAAGACCGTATCCGGTGAACTTCATAAACAAGTCAAGAGACTATGCACGATGGGATTTATCGAGATGACAATTCCCGAAAGACCCAACAGTCGGCTTCAGCAATACCGTCTGACAGAGAGGGGGCGGGAGTGTCTCAATAAGCCCGCTCAGGTCCCAACATGAGTAAAATCCAATGGGAATATGACCTGGTCGAGCGTCCCTTCTGCGAGCAACTCCGGAAAATGGGGTGGTCCTGGATGGAAGGCGATGTGGATGTGCCGGAACTGACGGAGCGCGCCAGTTTCAAGGATGTCCTGCTCAAGGGGCGGTTGGCTGCGGCCTTGCAGCGAATCAATCTCCGCGATGGGAATCCCTGGCTGGATGATTCCCGTATTGCCAAGGCGATCTCGGATTTGGAGCAGGCGGCCGGTCATCGTTTGATGGAAGTCAACCAATCGGCGACGGAACTGCTTCTCAAAGGTACCGTGGTCGAAGGGCTGCCCGACTGGGATAACGGCCGCCCGCAACCGGTGCGGTACATTGATTTCGACGATCCCGACAGCGATTTCCTGGTCATCAACCAGTTCAAAGTCGAACTTACCAGCGGACGGGGCCATATCATCCCGGATGCCGTCCTGTTCGTGAACGGAATCCCGCTCGTGGTGGCCGAATTCAAAAGCCCCGGCATCCTCAACCCCCTGCATGAGGCCATCAACCAACTGCTGCGTTATTCAAATCAACGCCGCGATCTCTTTCCGACCGTTTACACCGAGAATGAAGGGGTGGCGCGGCTGTTCCACACAAACCAGTTGCTCATTGCCAGCAACTTCTTTGAGGCGAGGGTGTCCACCATCGGGGCGCCGCCAGAGGCTTATCTGGAATGGTCAGACACCAGCCCTGTCTCGCTGACAACTGTTGCCGAGGAGTTGGGCCTCCTTTCCGGCGGGAAAGAACTGAAGACCGCAGCTGGCGAATTTCGCGAGATCGGGCCGGAGCAGACCGACCGCGTCGGGACGGCGATATTTTTCCGGAAACCGAAGCAGCGTCCTGAAGCGCTCCGCAAGGGCAAGGGGCTTGCCCTGCACAGTCAGCAGGTGCTGGTGGCGGGAATGCTCAGACCCATGCAACTTCTCGATCTCATCCACAATTTCACCGCGTTTCAGCAGGTGGATGGCAAGACCCGCAAGATCGTGGCGCGCTACCAGCAGTTCCGCGCCATTCACAAGGCGATCCAACGGCTGGAGACCGGCGAAACCCTGTCGCAGGGCGCGGCCCGGGATGGGCGCGGCGGCGTGATCTGGCACACCCAAGGCTCGGGCAAGAGTTTGAGCATGGTGTTCCTTGTTCGCAAGATGCGGATGACCGAACGGCTCAGGAACTTCAAGATCGTGGCCGTCACCGATCGGACCGATCTGGAAGGACAACTTCGTGAGACCGCCCGGCTCTCCGGTGAGGCGGTCCGTCCCACCGATGAAGACCGGCGGGCTAGAATCTCGTCCACCACGCTCACCCAGCGGATTCTGTCCGAAACCACGCCGGACATCGTGTTTGCCATGTTGCAGAAATACCAGGATGTGGACCGGCTGGCAAAAGCGGGCGAGAAGGTTGCCATGACCATTGTCCGCAAGGAGAAGAAACCCGGTAAGAATCAGCCGGTGGTTGGAAAACAGGTCACCTATCAGGAGGATATCCGGTTCGAGGAGTTCCCCTTGTTGAACAAGGCCGAGAACATCCTGGTACTGGTCGATGAGGCGCACCGGTCGCACACGCACTCACTCCACCGCAATCTCCGCAAAGCCCTGCCCAACGCCGCCATCATCGGTTTTACCGGCACACCGATCCTGAGCGATGAAAAAGCCGACACCCAGGAGATTTTCGGCGATTTCATCGATAAGTACCTGCTGCAGGATGCCGAACTTGACGGTGCCACTGTTCCCATTCTCTATGAGGGGCGGACCGCCGACGGTCTGGTCAAGGATGCCCCCAGCCTGGACAAACTGTTCGAGGACATGTTCAAGGATTACTCCAAGAAAGAGTTATCCGCCATTAAGGCAAAGTACGGCACGGAAGGGGATGTCCTTGAAGCGCCGCTCCTGATCGAGCAAAAAGCCCGCGACATGATGCGCCACTATGTGGGCGTGATCCTGCCCGAGGGCTACAAGGCGCAAGTCGTGGCCACCAGCAGGCGGGCCGCCGTGGTTTACCGGGACCAGCTATTGGTGGCCAGGGATGCCCTTGTCGCGGAACTGTCAGCCTTGTCTCCGGCGCTGCGTTCACTAGACGATGATCAAATCGAAAAACTCGATAAAAACACCCGGTTCCTAGTGCGCGCGTATCCCCATCTGGGGCTGATCAAGGCGCTGGATATGGCGGTCGTCATATCCGGTGACCACAATGACCCGGAAACGTGGTCAGACTGGTCCAGCAAGGACAAGCAGGATGGCTATACCCAGCGCTTCAAACGGAAACTGGCTCCGGACAAGACCGAGAAGACCGATCCACTTGCCATTCTGGTTGTCAACAGCATGCTGCTGACAGGTTTTGATGCGCCGGTCGAGCAGGTGATGTATCTGGATCGCAAGGTGATCGCGCATGAACTCCTTCAGGCCATCGCCCGCGTTAACCGGACCTGCGGACGGAAAAAGTTCGGATACGTCGTTGATTACATCGGTCTGGCCCATCATCTCAAGGAGGCTCTCAAAGAGTATGACGGGAAGGATGTCAAAGGCGCCCTCATCGATATCGGCATGGAGCTTCCCAAACTTCTTGACCGGCGTGCCCGTGCTGTCGCCATCTTTACCGATCGGGGCGTGACTGACCTTTTCAGCCAGGTCGATACCTGCGTCGCTCTGCTGGAAGACCTCAAGACACGGGCTGAGTTCATTAATCAACTGCGTCTGTTCTATGAGACCCTCAATACGGTCGAACACCGTCCGGAAGTACCGGGTGACATCTTCCGCGATGCCAAATTGTTGGGATTCATCAACAAGGTGGCCGCCAATCTCTACCGCGATGCCGCCCTGAACCTGCTCGGGGTGGCCGAAAAAGTCAAAGCCCTGATCGACACCCATGTGTCAGCGCGCGGGGTCAATCCTAAGATTCCGCCCACAACGATCACCGATTCCGACTTCGAGAAGGTGCTCAAGGCCCAGACCAGCAGTCGGGCCAGGGCGGCCCAGATGCAGCATGCGGCGCGATATCACATCGTGGGTTTCAGCAATCAGAATCCCGTCTTCGCCCGCAAGATGAGCGAAAAGCTGGAGGAGATCCTCAAGAGAATCAAAGATGATTGGGACGCCCTTGAGAAAGAATTGCGCCGATTCGTCGATATTCTCCGGGATGGCGACCGGGCTGATTTCCCCGATTTCGATCCCAAAGCGCAGGTCCCGTTTCTCCGACTCATGCTTGAAGCCTGTTCTGGTGGCGCCGAAATGCCGGCTGATAAACGGGAAAAGACCATTGCCGCGACACTCGACATGGTGGTCCGTATTCAGCAGGAGATTGCCAAGGTCGGGTTCTGGAAGAATTCAGACCGTCGCGAACTCCTCACCAAGTTACTGGTGCGGGACCTCGATGCTTCCGGGGTGTGTCCTGCCGGGAAGGAACGGGAACTGGCGCAGCAACTCGTGGCCTGTGCGAAGGAAAATCACGAATACCTGACCCGAAAATGACCGAAACGCTTCTCATAAATGGTTTGGAGTTTGAGGTGCGCCGGAGTCAGCGGCGGCGCACGCTGGGATTGACCGTGGATCGTTTCGGAGAATTGTTGGTGCATGTGCCCTCGTTTACCCGACGGGAAGAGCTAAAGAGTTGGGTTGAGAAGAAACTGCTCTGGGTGCATCAAAAACTGCTTCTCAAGGACCATGCCGGGACACAGGCGCCGCAACTCGAAGCGGTGAGTGGCGAAACCATTGCCTACCTAGGGCAAAATTACCGGTTGAAGATGATCGAGAAGCAGGCCCAGCCTCTCATCTTTGACGGCCAATGGTTCAAGCTGCGAGTCCGGGATCGAGCCGAGGCGGCGCGTCATTTTCAGAAATGGTATGAGCATGCTGGAACAGACTGGCTTGCCCAGAGGGTGGGGCAGTGGCAGCGGAAGACCGGTACCAGTCCAAAAGCGATTGCCGTCAGCGGTCTGGGGTTCCGCTGGGCTTCCTGTGGCAAGGACCGGGTGCTCCGGTTTAACTGGCAACTATTTCAATTTCCCGTCCGTCTGATTGATTATGTGATTGTGCATGAACTCATCCATCTGACCGAGCCCAATCACACTCCCCAATTCTGGCAGATGCTTGAGGCCGTCATGCCGGATTGGAAGGCGAGAAAGGCGGGGCTTGGCGCAATGGCAAAGAGTGCGGCGAAGTTGTAACCTGTCGCTTCAATTATCTATCTATTCATCAGTATGAATACTGCGACAACAGATCCGGCTCTTGATCAACCGCCCCCTCGGCAGGCCCCGCGCGAGGTGTTTGTTACGACCCGGTGGACAGTGGTCCTGGCCGCCGGGCGGGGCAGTGACCCGGGCGGGGCGCGGGCCGCGCTGGATGACATCCTGACCAACCGCTGGCCGCGGGTGATCGGCTTCTCGTGGTGGAACGAACGCTGGGAAAACGATGACAACCCCCGACACAACACGACCATGCGCGTGCAGGACACCCCGGCAC
>Ga0118677_10005916_pt1 | contig 21111 bp, 16 predicted proteins | sample AliMusrvi5mmetaG_FD_86154 | JGI IMG/M metagenome (GOLD analysis project Ga0118677, IMG submission 86154)
GCCCAACGGGATCTTTAGCCTACCGTTCGCGGAACGGTCGCCCAGCTTTGCTTCAGCTTTTTAGCCCGCGACCGCCAGGCTAAAGACGCTCTGCATTATGAATAGCTATCCATAAGTGCCCTAAACGGTCATCGGCAGTTTGAGAATGCGGTCATCTGCGGTCAACGCTGCGGCACGGGAAGCTGTCGTCGTCGCAGGCAAGCCTTTGCCACCATTTGAGCCGATCACGGGCGGGTTCTCAACCACAGAGTCCAGGTCGTGCGAATTCCCGCAGTGTGACCCAAACCGGCTATCAGTCCGGATGAAGTGGCAATTGTCGAAAGCCATGCGACGCTTGCAAGAACACAGGCACAGGCAGGATGCGGCATCAGAGAGCCGACGTGCGAGGCAACTGGATTCCGTCAGCGGAGAGTGCACGTTGACAAATGGGTCCTCACGACACGGGTCCGGCCAGCCGGCTTCTCATTCTGCTCGCGCCATAGCGGGGTTTGGAATGACGAAGAGGCATGCAAAACCACCGGCAACTCCATGGAACGTGAGATTCGTCATTGAATTTCGCCTTGCGGTTAGCGCAGACCAGGAACAACACCAAACCGTCTCCTGTGCCTACAATGTTCGCGTCGCTTCGGTCCGGTCGAGCCGTGCGCAGCGATGAAACCAAATTTACAACAGGAGACAGCATGAAAATGAAAAAGCTCGCGCTGGCGCAAGCCTTCGCATTGGTTTTGGCGGCAGGTTCGGCTTGGGCCGACGTCACGATTGGCGTCATTGTTTCGGCGACGGGGCCGGCAGCCTCGCTGGGCATTCCTGAGAAGCAGACCTTTGCCCTGCTGCCAGCAACCCTGGGCGGCGAAAAGGTGAAGTACATCATTCTGGACGACGCCACCGACACCAGCACCGCCGTCAGGAATGCACGCAAATTGACTGCCGAAGACAAGGTGGATGCGATCATCGGCGCGTCTGCAACGCCAACCTCGATGGGAATTCTCGAAGTGGCTTTTGAAGCCAAGACGCCACAGATCGCGATGGCACCTTTGGCACCTGCCGGCGAAAAATCGCCCTGGGTTTTCACAACGCCGCAGAGCTTTCCCCTGATGGCTGTTGCGATGGTGCAGCACATGGCGACCAACCACGTCAAGACGCTGGGCTTCATCGGCTACGCCGATGCCTACGGAGAGCTCTGGTTGAAGGCGATCCAGGATGCCGCAGCCGCCAAGGGCATCACGATCAGCGCCGTCGAGCGCTATCAGCGCAACGACACCAGCGTGGCCGGGCAAGCGCTCAAGTTGCTTGCAACCAAGCCGGATGCAATTCTGATCGCAGGCTCCGGAACACCGGCCGTGCTGCCGCAGTCAACCCTGATCGAGCGCGGCTACAAGGGAAAGTTCTACCAGACACACGGCATCGCCAACCGCGACTTCCTGCGCGTTGGCGGCAAAAACGTGGAAGGCACGCTGTTCCCGGTCGGCCCGATGCTGCTGGCCGAGCAGCTTCCAGACAGCAACCCCTCCAAGAAACCCTCGCTGGAATACATCAAGGCGTACGAAGGCGCGCATGGCGCCAACAGTCGTTCCACCTTTGGCGGTCACGGTTGGGATGCCTATCTGCTGCTCAATCGCGCCGTGCCCGAAGCACTCAAGAAGGCCAAGCCCGGCACCGCCGAATTCCGCCTGGCCTTGCGCGATGCGCTTGAAAATGTGAAGGAACTGCCAGCAGTTCACGGTGTCTTCAGCATGTCAGCCAAGGACCACAACGGCTTCGATAGCCGCGCCGCCATCATGGCCACGGTCGAGAACGGCGACTGGAAGATCCTAAAGTAGGCCCAACCGCTTTTCAGCCATCGGCTTTGCCCGACGAGCGGGCGATGCCGATGCGCATCAGGGCATCCATCTCCCTCGGCTGCGCGTGTGCTGCGCTTCAACACGAGGCGTTCAGCGCAGCGCGCTGGCGCCCGTCTTATCGAGGGTAAGCACCTACAGATTCGACCCGTTTCCAGCTTTACGTGGTTATTATTTATAACCATAATTGAATTCGGAGACAAAACCAAACGCGCGTGATGAGGAACACAAATCATGAATATCGCCCAATACCTCGAGCAGCATGCGGCCAACACACCCGATCAAATCGCCATCCGTTTTGAGGGACGCTCCATCACGTACGGACAGCTGAACCGCGATGCCAACCGGCTTGCATCCGGTCTGCGCAAGGCAGGCGTCGCTGAAGCCGACCGCGTTGCCCTGTACCTGCCCAATGTGCCCGAATTTGCGACCGCCTATTACGCGGCGCAAAAGCTCGGCGCCATCCCCGTGACCATCAACGCCATCCTGAAAACCGAGGAGGTGCGCTACCTGCTTGACGACTCGCAAGCCAGCGTGATCGTCACGATGAACGAGCTGAGTTGCCACGTGCCCGACGACTGCGCCGCGCTGCGCTTGAGAATCGTCGTCGATCCGGTCAAGCCGGCGCCAGGCTGGACCGCGCTGGCCGATTTGCTCGCAAGCGGCAGCGTCACGTTTGCGTCGGTGCCCTGCGCCGCCGACGCGGTGGCGGCCTTGCTCTACTCGTCGGGCACCACCGGCTTTCCCAAGGGTGTCTCGCTGACGCAGCACAACATCCACAGCAACATCGCGCTGCCGCCCAAATCCCGGTATTCGGACTACCGGCCTGGTGACCGGCTCGCCACCTTTTTGCCGCTGTTCCATGTCTACGGTCAGAACTACATCATGAACGCCGCCATCCTGGCCGGCGCCACGATTGTGCTGTTCCCGCGCTTTGTGCCCGACGTCGTGCTGCGCGCCATCGGCGAAGAACGGATCACGCATTTCTTCGCCGTGCCGACGATTTACATCAACCTGCTGGCGATGGACTTGTCGCCCTACGACCTGAGTTCGCTGCGCTATGAAATGTCGGCTGCGGCGACGATGCCGGAGGAAATTTCGCGGCGCTGGACCGAGCGCTTCGGCCGGCGTGTTTACGAGGGTTACGGCCTGACCGAGTGCTCGCCATTCTCCTGCTACAACGACAGCGATGAACACCGTTTCGGTTCGGTCGGTCGCGCCGTCGAGGGCTTTGCCTTGAAGATCGTCGACGAGTTCGACCACGAATTGCCCGCTGGCCAGCAGGGCGAGATCGTGATCCGTGGCGAGGGCGTGATGCAGGGCTACTGGCGCCGTCCCGAAGAAAGCCAGACCGCACTGCGCGGCGGTTGGTTGCACACCGGCGACGTCGGCCGCATGGACAAAGACGGCTACGTCTACATCACCGACCGCGTCAAGGACATGATCAATGTCTCGGGCTTCAAGGTCTGGCCGGCCGAAGTCGAGCAGTACCTGTACAAGATGCCCGGCATCCAGGAAGCCGCCGTCTATGGCGTTCCGGTTGAAGCGCAGGGTGAGAAGGTCGTCGTCGCCGTGGTGCTGCGAGCCGGCGCGGCGCTCAAGCCCGAGGACATCATTGCCTACTGCCGCGAACATATCGCGGCCTACAAGGTGCCGTCCCGCGTTGACATCGTCAACGAATTACCCAAGAGCGCCAGCGGCAAACTGCTCAAGCGCGTGCTGCGCCAGCAGGCCACGGCCTGAAACCTCCCAATCGAGAAAGCGATCCCGCCATGCGTGAATCTGTGAGCTACGCCATCCACGACGGCATCGCCGTGGTTACCATCGACAGTCCGCCGGTCAATGCGATGGACCAGACCATGCGCGCCGGATTGAAGAAGACCTTTATCGCGTTGCGCGGGCAATCGGAGGTCAAGGCCATCGTCCTGGCCTGCGTCGGCAAGACCTTTGTCGCTGGCGCCGACATCAAGGAGTTCGATACCGGCATCGCCGAGCCCGGCTACCACGAGGTGCTGCGGCTGATCGAAGACAGCGCGGTACCGGTGGTTGCAGCGGTCCACGGCACGGCGCTGGGCGGCGGCGTCGAGATCACGCTGGCCTGCCACTACCGGGTTGCACACGCAGGCGCACGCTTTGGCCTGCCCGAGCTTTCGCTGGGCATCATTCCGGGCGCCGGTGGCACGCAACGCCTGCCGCGCGCGGTCGCGCTGGAGGTGGCGCTGGACATGATGCTCACCGGCAAACCCCTGGCTGCCGGCAAGGCGCTTGAAGCCGGGCTGGTCGACGCCGTAACCGAGGGTGAGATCGTCCCCGCTGCCATCGGCTTTGCGCGCGAGCTGGTGCAAAAAGGCGCGGGCCCGCGCCGCACGCGTGAACAAGCCGTGAAGGGTGCCGCTCAAGCCGGCGAACTGCTGACAGCCAAGCGTGCGCAAATGGCCAAGACCATGCGCAACCGTCTGGCACCACTGGCCTTGATCGACGCGGTGCAGGCAGCGGTCACGCTTGATTTTGACCAGGGCCTGCAGGTCGAATCCTCCCTCTCGGCGCAACTCGAGCAGGCGACCGAGGCCAGGGCGTTGCGCCATCTGTTTTACGCTGAGCGCGAAGTGCGCAAGATCCCGGGGCTTGCGCGTGACATCGCGCCGCGAGCGGTGGCGCGCGTCGGCATCGTCGGCTCCGGCACCATGGGCGGCGGCATTGCCATGTGCTGCGTCAACGCCGCAATCCCGGTGACGCTGGTGGACGCCACGCAGCAGAATTTGGAGCGCGGCCTAGCGACGATCCGCAAGAACTACCAGCGCTCGGTCGAGCGCGGCAGCCTCAAGGCCGAGCAGATGGAACAGCGCCTGGCGCTGATCACACCGAGCCTGGACTTCGGCGCACTCGCGCAGGCCGACCTGATCATCGAAGCGGTCTTTGAAAACCTGACCTTGAAGAAAGAGATCTTTGCCAAGCTCGACGCCGTGGCCAAGCCCGGCGCCATACTGGGCACCAACACCTCGACGCTGGACATCGACGAGATTGCGGCCGTCACGCGGCGGCCGCAGGACGTGATCGGGCTGCACTTCTTCAGCCCAGCCAATGTGATGCAGCTGCTCGAGATTGTGCAGGCCGGCCGGACCGCGCCCGACGTGGTGGTGACGGCGCTGGAACTGGCCAAGCGCATCAAGAAGACCGGTGTTGTCGCCAAGGTCTGCTACGGCTTCATCGGCAACCGCATGATGGACCCCTATGGCCGCGAAGCCGAACGCTGCGTGCTCGAAGGCGCAACGCCGGCCGAGGTTGACAGCGCGCTCGAACAATGGGGCATGGCCATGGGCATTCTGGCCGTCTACGACATGGCCGGCGTCGACATCGGCCATCTGACGCGCCTCGAGCGCGCCCACCTGCTGCCGAAGGACCCGAGCTTCTACCGGCCTTCGGCCATGCTCTGTGAGCGCGGCTGGATCGGCCAGAAGGCCGGGCGCGGCTACTACCGCTACGACGGCGCCGAGCGCAATCGCACACCCGACCCCGAGGTGATTGCCATGCTGGCGGACGAGGCCAGGCGGCTCGATATTCCACAGCGCCATCCGGACGCCACCGAGATTCAGCAACGCTGCCTGTACGCCATGATCAACGAAGGCGCGCTGCTGCTGGAGGAAGGCATTGCCCTGCGGGCCAGCGACATCGACGTCGTCTACACCGCGGGCTACGGCTTTCCGCGCTACCGGGGCGGCCCGATGTTTTACGCCGACACGCTCGGACTCAAGACCGTCTACGAGGGCATTCTTGCGTTCCAGAAAACGCTCGACCCGCAGTACTGGCAGCCGGCCCCGCTGCTCAAGAAGCTGGCACTCAGCGGTTCGAGCTTTGCCCAGTGGCAAGCCGAACAAACGAAATGAACCGGAGCATCACCATGACACGTGCATTCATTCCCTACGGCATCTACTGGTCCACCCCTTTCGCCAAATGGCAAGGGCCGATCAGTCACCTCAACAGCCTGAAACTTGCTGCCAACGTCGGCAAGGCCGCGCTCGACGCCAAGCGCTTTCCGATGGAGCGCATTGACCTGGGCATTCTGGGCGTCACCAATCCACAGCACGGCGTCTTTTACGGTCTGCCCTGGGTCACCGGCATGATGGGCATCGACCAGGTTGCCGGCCCGACCGTGCAGCAGGCCTGCGCCACCAGCGCGCGCTCCTTGCAGATGGCCGCCGCGCAGGTGGCCGACGGCTCGGCGCAGTGCGCGCTGCTGGTCATGGCAGACCGATGCTCGAACGGCCCGATTGTTTACTACCCCGACCCCTCGGCCCCGGGTGGCACCGGCATCACCGAGCGCTGGGTGCTGGACAACTTTGCCATGGACCCCTACGCCCGCAACGCCATGATCGACACCGCCGAGAACGTGGCGGCCAAATTCTCCATCGGCATGGCGGAGCAACACGATGTGGCGCGCGCGCGCTACGCGCAGTACCAGCAGGCGCTGGCCAATGAGCGCGCGTTCCAGCGCCGCTACATGGTCGACGCGCCGATCACGGATTCGGGTTTCCGCAAGCAAACCGGCACGCTCAGCGCCGACGACGGCATCTTCGCCACCACGCCCGAAGGCCTGGCCAAGCTCAAACCGGTCAAGCCCGGTGGCACGGTGACCTTCGGCTCGCAAACGCACCCGGCCGACGGCAACGCCGGCGTCATCGTGACCACGCGCGAGCAGGCCGATGAGGCCTCGCTGGACAAGGCCATCGTTGTCGAGTTGCTCGGCTTTGGTCAGGCCCGCGTTGAAAAAGGCCATATGCCGATGGCCGTTGCGCCGGCCGTCATGGCGGCGCTGAAAAACGCCCGGCTTGAGATCAAGGATGTGGATGCCGTCAAGACGCACAACCCGTTTGCCGTCAACGACATCGCTTTTGCCAGGCAAACCGGTTTCCCGCTGGAGAAGATGAATAACTACGGCTGCTCGCTGATCTGGGGTCATCCGCAGGGCCCGACCGGCTTGCGCAGCGTGATCGAACTGATCGAGGAACTGGCGCTGCGCGGCGGCGGTATCGGCGCCTTTGGCGGCTGTGCCGCGGGCGACTCGGCCGTCGCCGTGGTGTTGCGCGTCAGTGGCGGCTAGAACAAGGCCATGAGCAAGGTTTTCGTCTACGAGGTCAACGTGATGTTCGGTGACTGCGACCCCGCAGGCATCGTCTTCTTCCCCAATTTTGCAAAGTGGATGGACGCCTCCTCGCTGAATTTCTTCATGCAGTGCGGCGTGCCGCCGTGGCGCGAACTGGTGAAGACCACCGGCATCATCGGCAACCCGCTGCTCGAGATTCAGGTCAAGTTCATGCGCCCGGCTACCTATGGCGAGACGCTGCAGATTCATACCAACATCCAGGAGTGGCGCGCCAAGGCTTTCCTGATGCGCCACGTCATCATGCGTGGCGCCGATGTGCTGTGCGAAGGGATTGAGACGCGCGCCTTTTGCATCCGGCCAGCCGACAACCCGGACCGCATCAAGGCGATTGCGGTGCCCGAAGAAATCAAGCGCCTGTGCCTCTGAGCGTGGCGGAAGCGACATCGTGCTGTTTCAACCCAGGACCGACGAGATGCTGTTTGTGCTGTCGCACGTGCTGCGCGGTTCAGCCCTCCTGCAGACCTTGCCACCCTACCGCGAGCTCGACACCGAACTGACGCAGCAACTCGTGCAGGAGGCCGGCAAATTTGTCGGCGAAGTGATAGCGCCTTTGAACCGCTCCGGTGATGAAATTGGCGCCCGCTTCAAGGACGGACAGGTGACGATGGCCCCCGGCTTTCGCGAGGCCTATCAAGCCTTCTGGCAGGCCGGATGGCCGGCGCTGGCGGCAGCGACGCAAGACGGCGGGCAAGGCCTGCCGATCGTGCTGGAGGTGATGCTGTTTGAAATGCTCAACGCGGCCAACCACGGATGGGCCATGGCCCCCGACCTCCTGCACGGCGCCTATGAGTGCATCAAGCACCATGCGTCGGATGCGTTGAAGGAACGCTATCTGGCCAAACTCGCCCGCGGTGAATGGCTGGCCACCATGTGTCTGACCGAGCCGCAAGCCGGCAGCGACCTGGGCCTTGTCAAGACGCGCGCCCTGCCGCAGGATGACGGCAGCTTCCGCCTCACCGGCACCAAGATCTTCATCTCGGGTGGCGAACACGATCTGTGCGACAACATCGTGCACCTGGTGCTGGCGCGGCTGCCCGACGCGGCGCCCGGCAGCAAGGGCCTGTCGCTGTTCCTGGTTCCCAAGTTCATGCCCGATGGCGCGCGCAGCGCCGTGTACTGCGATCGCATCGAGGAAAAAATGGGCCTGCACGGAAGTCCAACCTGCGTGTTGCGATTTGACGCCGCCAACGGCTCGATCATTGGCCAGCCCGGGCGCGGTCTGCAGGCCATGTTTGTCATGATGAACTCGGCGCGACTGCACGTTGCGATGCAGGGAATTGGTTTGCTCGAGGCCGCCTGGCAGAAGGCCGACACCTACGCACAGGAACGCCGCCAGATGCGCGCGCCGGGATGCAAGACGACGGATCCGTCTGGTGCTGACCTGATCCGGGAGCACCCGGCCATGCGCCGCATCCTCGATACGCAAAGGGCCTGGATCGATGGCGGTCGTGTGATCGCCTACCGCACTGCCGTCGAACTCGACGTTGCCAGACACCACCCGGACGCCGCGCGACGCGACGCCGCCCTGCGCTGGTGCAGCCTGACCACACCGGTCCTGAAAGCGGCGTTCACGCAGCAAGCGTTTTACGGCAGCAGCGAATGCCTTCAGGTTTTCGGGGGGCACGGTTATGTGCGCGAATCCGGCATCGAGCAGCATGTACGCGACGCCCGAGTCACCATGATCTACGAGGGCAGCAATGAAATCCAGGCGATTGATTTGCTGGTGCGCAAGGTCCTGCCCGACGGCGCCGGCGCATTCAGGCACTGGCTCGACGCTCTGCGCTCGGACCTTGATCCGCAACAGTCGGTCGACGCGCGGGTGCTGACCCGCTTGACCGCCTTGCAGGCACACGCCGATCGCCTCGCGCAGGCAGCCATCGCCGACGACACCCTGGGGCATTGGCTTGCCGATGATTTTCTGCGGGCCGTGGCACTGAGCCTGCTCGATTGGTCTTTTGCCCGGATCGCCAAAGCGCCCGAGGCCGCAACGCTGCGCTGGAAGGCGCCGGCACAAGCACTGGAGCGCTGGATCATGCCCGAACTCGCCATGCGCCTTGGTATCATCGATGCGGCGATCTGCGCCACGGGCGCCGCTTCGTCAGCCGCAGACATGCACACGTAATCCAGCCAGTCAATGCCCACTGCCATTTCAACCCGACCCGTCGCCATCGACGAAGTCGACACCCGCTACCTTGAGACGCTGCTGGGCTACAACGCGCGCCGCGTGTCTCTGGCGGTGATTGAGGTTTTTCTGCAGCGCATGGCCGACTACAAATTGCGGCCGGTCGACTTCTCTGTCGCCTCGCTGATCGTGCACAACCCGGGTATCACCTCGCGCCAGCTGTGCAGCACGCTGGGCCTTCTGCCGCCCAATCTGGTCGGCCTGATCAATGCACTGGAGAAGCGCGGCCTGATTCGCAAACGGCCGCACCCCACCGATGGACGCGCCAGCGGCCTGCATGCCACTGCCGCCGGAATTTCCTTGATGAAAGAAGCCGAAGTCGCCGCAACCAGTCTCGAAGCCGAGGTGGCCACCCGCCTGACGGCGACCGAGCGCGTGACCTTGGTGCGGTTGCTGAAAAAGGTCTATCTGTAGAGGGTCACCGTCTGCTGACCGACAGACGTCGATTGACACTGTTTCATCGCTTAGATCCCGTGGCTGGTTGGCCGGTCAGATCGCTTGCAACGTCAATGATGCTGCCCGGAATGCGGTCAATGGAAATAACGAACGCTGGCCAAATGCCAACGGCCGCTGGATGGCAGGCAATTTGAAATGCCTGGGCTGCCCGCACTCAATTGCGTCTGAACTCGCTCGTTCCAGATTGCGGGTGCTGCTGCGCTTGATCGCAGCGGGCTTAACCCCGCCGACCCCACAATGGTCGGAAACCATCATTCCGACAGCCTTCATTTGTTACGTCCAGCAGCCCGCGCAATTAAAGTCGTCAACGCAGGCGCGGATTGGGCGAACCTTGATACGCTACCGGTGATGGGCCTTCAGGACTTTCAGGGATGTGGCGGGATCGGGCCGGACCTTATGTCGAACTGCCGCAAGCCTTGTTCAGGGCAATCTGCATTCGAGTCGGCGCGAATCGCCGCAGCATCAATCGGTAACTTCAGATGATCAACAAGATAGCAACTTCAATTGATGCGGCATTGACCGGTGTCCAGGATGGTGCCACCGTCATGATCGGCGGCTTTGGCACCTCGGGCATTCCCAATGAACTGATCGACGGCCTGATCGCGCAGGGCGCCAAAGACCTTACGGTGGTCAACAACAACGCCGGCAACGGCGACATCGGGCTCGCAGCGCTGCTCAAGACCGGTCGTGTGCGCAAAATCATCTGCTCCTTTCCGCGCCAGGCCGACAGCCATGTCTTCGATGCGCTCTACCGCAGCGGCAAGATCGAACTCGAACTCGTTTCGCAGGGCAATCTCGCCGAGCGCATCCGGGCCGCCGGCGCCGGCATTGGCGCCTTCTTCACGCCGGCGGGCTTCGGCACCGATCTGGCCAAGGGCAAGGAATGTCGCCACATCAAGGGCAAGGACTACGTGCTGGAGTACCCGATCTATGGCGACCTGGCGCTGATCAAGGCCGAACGCGGCGACCGCTGGGGCAACCTGATATTCCGCATGGCCGCGCGCAACTTCGGCCCGGTCATGGCCATGGCCTGCACGAAGACGGTGGCCAGCGTGCACGAGATTGCCGAGCTCGGCGAGCTCAACCCCGAGCACATCGTCACCCCCGGCATCTTTGTCCACCAGATCGTCAGGATTGAGCGCCAGGCCACGCAGGCCGGCGGCTTCAGGAAGGCGGCCTGAGATGACGTACCAAAGACGAACAAAGGACCAGCTGGCCGCACGCGTGGCGCAGGACATCTTCGAGGGCGCCATCGTCAACCTCGGCATCGGCATGCCGACCCTGGTGGCCAATCACATCCCGGCCGACCGGGAGGTGATTCTGCACAGCGAGAACGGCATCCTGGGCATGGGCCCGGCGCCGGCAGCGGGCGAGGAAGACTACGACCTGATCAACGCCGGCAAGCAGCCGGTCACGCTGCGCAAGGGCGGTTCCTTCTTCCACCATGCGGACAGCTTTGCGATGATGCGCGGCGGTCATCTCGACATCTGCGTGCTGGGCGCCTTCCAGGTCTCGGCAAGCGGCGATCTCGCAAACTGGCATACGGGAGAAAAGGATGCGATTCCTGCCGTCGGCGGCGCGATGGATCTGGCCGTCGGCGCCAAGCAGACCTGGGTCATGATGGACCTGCTGACCAAACAGGGGCAAAGCAAGCTGGTGCAGGTCTGCAGCTACCCGCTGACCGCCATTGCCTGCGTCAAGCGCGTCTACACCGACCTGGCGACGCTGGCCTGCACACCGCAGGGCCTGCTGTTGATCGATGCCGTGCCAGGGCTGACGCACGCCGAACTCGAAGGGCTGGCAGGCCTGCCGATCGATCACTGAACAAGTCCAAGAGGATGGATCCGTGACCCGGGCCTTCATCTGCGACGCCATCCAAATCCGGTTCGGCCGCCACGGCGGCGCACCTGATTGACAGGAAAGACGTTGCCCGGCGCGCGATAAAACCGATTTGGGTGATCTGGGAGGCGGCAACGGCCGAGGAGTGGACGGCGCTTTCGGCCAGCCGCGACCTGGTGGCTTTCCGTGATCTTGGCCAGGCCGCCGCCGCGCTGGCGCGACTTGCTCAATGCCACGTGGCTCGCCCCTCGATCACCGGCAGGCATGGATCGGTCGTTGCTGAACCTGCACCAACCGGCAAAGCGCAGCTGACGACCGAGCCCCGTCTCAAGGACTGGCTGCGCCAATGGGGCCTGTCGATTCCGGCCGGCATGGTTTGCCCGGACGCCCGCTCCGCGCAGGCCTTTGCATCGACGCTGCAGCGGGGCATCGTGCTGAAGATTGTGGCGGCGGCACTGCCGCACAAGTCGGACGTCGGCGGCGTGCTGGTGTGTCGTGCGCCTGAGCAGGATGTCGCAGAAAGCTTCCATGATCTGTGGGCCCGGGTCAGGGCCCATGCGCCGACGGTTGAACCGGATGGCGTCTTGGTCGAGGAACTGATTGACGAGCCTGGGGTCGAGCTGTTTGTGACCTTGCGTCGGGACCCGGTCTATGGCTTGGTGACGGTCATCGGCCGGGGCGGAACAGACATCGAGGTCGATCCCGACTACGTTGTTCATGTCGGGCCCATCAGCGCGTGGCAGGTTCCACAACTGCTGGGTGGTTTGAGGTGTGCGACGCTGCTCGACGGCTTCCGTGGCCGACCCGCATTGGCGCGAGAGGAACTGGCCCGCGGCCTGGTGCGACTGCAGCAAGCCTTGCAGTCGACTGACCTGATGGAACTGGAACTCAATCCGGTGAAACTCACGCCGACGTCGGCGTGGATTCTCGATGCGCTCGCAACAGGGTCGGCGCGATAGAAAGCGCGCCGCGTCCGTTGCGCCGAGGATTCCAGGGTCAATCGTAGATCGGCGCGTTCCACGAAACGCGTGCAGCAACTTTATTGCTGCGTCCGGCCGTCTGCGCCTACAACAGGCCGAGGTCGCGCGCCTTGGCTCCGGGAAAGACACTGTCGATTTGGCTGGCGCTCATCGCGTACTGGCGCTGGAACAGCCCGCCAAGCACGGCGCGGTATTCGTTCAACACGGGGAAATCGCGGTTCTGAAACAGCGCGGCCTGCTCCACCCGCACCTGTTCCCCCGCAATCTGTTGGCCCTTCACACTGCCGCCCATGACCCAGAAGACCGAGCCATGCCCATGGTCGGTTCCGCGGTTGCCGTTTTGGCGGAACGTGCGTCCGAATTCACTTATCACCACGACCGTCGTGTCCCGCCATGCCGGCCCCATCTCCTGGGCAAACGCCGCAAGTCCCAGGCCCAATTCATCCAGGCGATTGGCCAGGTAGCCGGTGGCAGCGCCCTGGTTGACGTGGGTATCCCAGCCGCCAACGTCGACAAAACCCAGGTTGAAGCTGTCCTTCATCAATCTGGCGATGCGTCGTGCCTCGAGCTCAAAGCCCTTGGCGCTGCCGGCCTTGCGGCTGGCCGCGTCCATCTCCGCCGACATTTCCCGCATCACTTCATCGCGCACGCCAAAGCCTTCGGCGACCTGTGCGCCCATGGGAGTGCCCTGGTACATGGATGCGATGAGGCTGCTCTGTCGTGCATCGACCGAAGGTTTGGCCAGCGAGCGCAAGGCGGTGTTGGGCACTTTGGCGCTGCCTTGAAATGCGAGCGGCAGCTGGTCGGTAAAGGCCATCGGGGCGCTGCCGGTCAGCACGGTGGTCAGCCGATTCATGAAGCCTGAACCGTAAGTCTTGTGGCCTTCAAGCGCCTGTCCCATCTCCATGCTGTCCTGGGTCTCGAAGTGACTGCGCGACAGGTCGAGCGTTCCCGCAAAGGGCACAAAGGCCAGTTCGCCATTCCTGTAATACGGGTGCAGTGAATCGCGCAGTGCCGGGTGCAGACCCCAATCCGTGGTAAGCGGCAATGCCGATGACAACTCGGATGAAGGGCGCGCAATCGAAATGTCCGGTCGCGTTTCGTAGTAGTAGCTGCTCGACACCGGCACCAGCAGGCTGCACGCGTCATAGCCGCCCCTCAGGAAGACGACCAGCAATCTGGACCTGGCAGCCGGCGCCGCCATCAGGTGGGTCGTGCTCGTGAGCGACAGTGCCGTCCATCCGGCCAATGCGCTCAATGCTTTGCGGCGTTGCATGGCAAATATTCTCCGGCGAGCGTTTAACGGCGCATCATTTCGGGAGAAGAGAGCAACAAGGCATTCCACTCCTGCGGCGATGCGGCCTGCTCCAGCGCGTTGCGCGTTGCTGGCCCCAGGGTCTTGACGATGGACTGGTAGTACAGCGCATTGGCCAATTGCGGAAAGGCGGTTCGCTCCTGCGCCTGCGGGCCGTCGGTGCGGAACAGGCCCGCACTGCCCGAACCGATGGCCTTGGCCACTTCAAAGCGGGTAGCCAATTGCCCGGGGCTGGCCCATGCGGCAGACTGCAAAGAATAGCCGTCCGGTGTGGCGTGACCATACAAGGGCTCGCCCATGCGATTGATCCAGTTCAGCATCGGCCCCACGTTGAGCACGGGTTTTTCGCTGTAGGCCAGTCGCACGGCCGACACCACAAAGCGTGCCGGGTCCTTGAACTTTTGTTGTTGCGTCTTGGAAAAATCGGGCGATGCAAAAAGCACTTCAAGGGTCTTGGCAATATCCCCATCGCTGCGCTCGAAAGTCTGCACCATCGCTTGCACCAATGGGAGCGGCGGCTCATCAGTCAACCAGTAGGTGACCAGCTTGCGGCAAATGAATCGTGCCGTGGCCGGGCTGCCGGCCAGACGGTCCAGTGCCTCTTGCAATTCCGCCAGACCGCGACTGCGGATGGCTTGCCCCAACAGTTCCTTGGCGCCGAAATCATGTCGCGCGGGATTGAATTCAAACAGCCCGTGGCGAACGTAGTAGCCCTGCAATTCCTTGCGCATCCCCGGATGGCTGGGGCCAAGGTTGACGCCCACGCCGGTCAGCACACGGGCCAGTTCCTGCACGTCGTGCTGCGTGTAGCCGGCGTCAACCCCGAGGGTGTGCAGTTCCATCAGTTCACGGGCAAAGTTCTCATTGATGCGTCCGACGGCGTTCTGCTCATTGTCCAGGTAGCGCAGCATGGCCGGGTGCTGCACCACGGCCCCCAGCAAGTCCCGGAACCGGCCCAGCGCATGGGCACGGATGGCGGTATCTTCATAGTCACCCACCATGGCGCGCAAGTTGCCTTTGACCTGATGCACACTGAAGTGGTTGAGCCAGAACCAGGTCATTTCTTCCTGCACCTGATGCGGCGAATAAAGGGCGCGCAGCAAATGCCGCGCGGCCGCTTCACGCGCCAGCTGATTCATCTCCATCTGATAGGCCTGCTGCGCAACTTTCTTAGTCTCGTCGTTGGTGCTGGCCTGAACATCTTTGCGCCGCTGGTCCATGTCCTGCACCAGATCGACCATTGGACGCTGGGCGATGGTCATTGCGTCGATTTGTGACTGAACCTCGGCCGGAAGCTCGGCTCCCTTGCCCGGGTGCAACTGCGCCGCCACGTAGGCGCTCAGGCCGATGGTCTGCAAGCGCTCCACAGCGGCGGGCGTGGCGCCCCACGTGATGCGGTTGGCCAGTGCATAGGCGTCAGTATCCGAGAGCCGGGTTGCTGGTGCGCCCGAGTCCAGGGGCGCTGCGCAGCCGGCAAGCGCAGCAATCAGCAGCACCCATGCCTGGCGCAGGACAGGCGTCACATTGCTTGCGGTTAATGGCATCAGAGGCCTTGCCCTGCGCAAAACGCCGAACAATGATCCGGCACTCGATTGACAAGCCTGGAGGCGGCAGAACTACGCTTCGTCACAGGATTCCTTGATTGAGCAGGGCGTTGATGGGTTTCCGGATACAACGGTCCACACGTGATATCCGCCGACACGGCGATTCTCAGCTTCTTTCTATGCCAGTACCCCGTTTGGCCCGACCTGCCGCGCGATCGGGTCTACCAGCACACCGGGGTTCATGATGCCCTGTGGATCTGCCGCCTGCTTGGCCGCCGCCAGCATCTGGCGGAACAGGGCCGGCACCTCGCGCTCATAGCCGCTGCGGTGGTCGCGCCCGACCGCATGGTGGTGGGTGATGGTGCCGCCGTGGCGGATCACTGCCGCATTGGCCGCCTGTTTGATGTCGCGCCAGGCTGACAGGGCGCTGGCCACGCTGCCGTCTGCGCCGCCGCGCGCGGCCAGCGTGAGGTACGGCGCCGGTCCGTCCGGGTAGACATGGGTCAGGCGGCACGACAGCATCGCCTCCTGCCCGGTGGCGCGTTCGATGGCCGCGCCCACGTCGGCCTTGACACTCGCGTAGAAGGCCTCAAAGCGGTCCCAGGTGATGGCGGTTTCGAAGGTATCCATGATCAAGCCCAGCCCGACGGCCGGGTCGCGCCAATAGGGCATGCGCAGAAATGCATTGCGCCAGGCGCCAGCGGCGCCGCCGCGGTGCGCGTCCCCGGTCTGCGCTGCCAGCGAGCGGGCCACGGCATCCGCGTCCACCAGGCCGCCATGCTCGCGCAGCAACTCCAGGGCGCGCGTCATCCAGGCCTGAAGCGGATGGTCGGACGACTCGAAGCCCAGCACCAGGATGGCGAACCGGCCGTCGCCCACGCCGGAAAAGGCGGTCTCCAGGTGGTCCAGCAGGCGGCAGTTGGCCGGGTTCAAACCCGACTGCGCCAGCGCGCGCAATCCGCGTGCACCCGCGAAGTAGTCGGCGAAGCGAATCGCTGCAGAGGCACGAAACTGCGGCGGCGCTTGCAGCCGGACCCAGGCCTCGGTCAGTACACCCAGCGTGCCCTCCGAACCGAGCACCCATCGGTCCGGCGCAGGACCGGCACCCGAGCCCGGCAGGCGCCGCGTTTGCACAATGCCGGCCGGGGTGACGAGCCGCGTGGACTCCACAAAGTCGTCGATATGGGTGTACTGCGTCGCGTAGTGGCCGCCAGCGCGGGTGACGATCCAGCCACCCAGCGTGGAGAACTCGAAGCTCTGCGGAAAGTGGCGCAGCGTGAGTCCGTGCGGCTTGAGCTGGGCCTGCAGTTGCGGTCCCAGCGCGCCGGCCTGAATGCGCGCCGCGCGGCTGACCGGGTCGACCTCGAGCACCCGATCCAGGCGCTCCAGATCCAGCGACACCACCCCGGCATAGCTGCCGCCCACGGCAGCCTCCACGCCACCGCACACGCTGCTGCCACCCCCGTAGGGAATCACGGCCACGTTGTGGGTCTGCGCCCAGTCCAGAATGTCCACCACACCCTGCTCGTCATCGGGAAAGGCCACCCAGTCCGGCGGCGTCGGCGCGGTGCGCAGCCACATGCGCGCCAGGTCGGCATAGCTCTTGCCCGCGCAGTGGTTCAGCCGGTCCAGCGCCGTGGCGGAGAACATGGCGGCCAAGGCCCGTGGCGCGGCCATGCGCGGCGCGGGCAGTGTGAACTCGTGCACCTGTGGCACCGGCCTCTCGGCATAAGGCACGTCCAGCTGCTCGACCATGGTCTTGATCGTGGCCTGTTCGCGCGCATCGAGCGTGGCATCGGACTGTCCCCAACCCCAAAAGCGCCTGGGTGCACGGCGGGAGAGTGTGGCGGAGTCGGTCATGGCGGCATCCTGCGGTGTGGGCGGGTTGCCATTGTTTCACACGCTTGCGCGGAATCATTGGCGGGCCACGAGCCGGAGATTTTCCCGAAGCACCTGATCCACGCAGTGACTCATCGGTTCGCCTGCTGCCGTGCCGGCTCGTTGTTCACCCTCCGGCCGGGACGCTTCCTTCCGACCGTGCCTTCGTATGCTACCGAACGGACGATCCGTTGCCACTGGCATACGCTGGCAACGCATGCGCACATATCGCCTGCGCGCCGTTCTTCAGCTAAACCCATATTGGAAATTTCATGAACATCAACCTCGGTCTGACACCGCTGATCTCGCTTGTGGCGGGAATTCTCATACTGGTCATGCCCAAGTTGCTGAACTTCATCGTGGCTATCTACCTGATCATGATCGGCCTCATCGGGCTGTTTGGCACCGGCGCACTGCATATCCGCTAAGGTCAGCGCCGGCGGTACGCTGAATCACGCGTGACTGCGCTTGCCGGGACGTGGACCTGCACCGCAGGAACGGGTGTGACCCAGAGCTATTGCTGTTCAATCCCTTGGTTTGCCGCTTTGGGCGGCGGCAGCAGACGCTCGCACTCCAGCTTGACCGCGGCGTAGCACTCGCACGTGCGCTCTTCCAGTCCGGCACGGTCCAGCACCGTGATGCTGCCACGGGCCTTGGCGATCAGTCCCTCCTTTTGCAGCTTGCCCGCCGTCTGGGTCACACTCTCACGGCGAACACCGAGCAAGTGCGAAATCTGCTCCTGGGTGATCGTCATCCTGTTGCTGTGCAGGCGGTCAAAGCTCATCAAGAGCCAGCGGCTGAATTGCTGCTCGACCGAATGGTGCTGGTTGCAAACCGCGGTCTGCGACGTCTGGCAGATCAATGCCTGCGTGTAGAGCAGGGCCAGGTGCTGTAGCTGACCGCCCAGTTCGAACTCCTGCTTCATGATCTTGCGGCTGAGTCGATAGGCCTGCCCCGCGCTTTGCACGTCGGTGCTGCTTGGCAGGCTTTCACCCCCCATATAGATCGAAATTCCCACCAGACCTTCGTTTCCGACCAGGGCGGTTTCGCTGGAAGACCCATCTTCGAGGGCGTAGATCAGTGCGATGATCCCTGAGATCGGAAAGTGCAGGTACTTCACGTGGTCGCCCAATTCGGACATCGTCCAGCCGAGCGGCATCGAAACCAGCTCCAGATCGGGCAGCAGACGGTCGTACTCGGCCTTTGGAAGCGCCGCGAGAATCTGGTTTTGTTTCGGGTCGGGCGAGGCTGGCTTGGATGGTTTTGACATGGGGACTTCTTGAATATCGGGAGGGCCAACTGTAAGCCACCCGGCTCATCGATCCCGACCAAGGCCGGGCCAGTCGATCTGGCGCAGAGGTTCGACAGCGCCTTTTTGCTTCCTGCTTGCGCTTGTCAATGCCTTTCGGTGCCGGGAATCGGCCGGTGGCCGTCTTGCATGAGTTGCCAATTGAAAGGGGTGAACATGGCGCGGACTGCGACTGGATTGGCAGGAATCGAGCGCAAAGTCTCGAAGAGTTCAATTAGGATGGACAAGCTTGGCACAGACTTTCCGCCTGGACGCCGAACCTCTGACCACCGACGACGCGGTTGGGGCCTGTTTCAACCATCGCGAGAGGTAACCATGCCGACGAATGACCAAGACAAGACTTTGCTTCCAGATTCAACCGGAGAGATGGCGCGCAGGGAGTTCCTGAAATACTCTGCCTGGACAATTGCCTCGGTTTCTCTGAGCTCGACAACATCCGGATGCGGTGGCGGCTCGGTCGCACCGGTGGCACAGAGCTACGCCATTGATTCAACCGTGGTTACGACGGCGCAACGAATGCTGTCGTTTCCCGTGAGCGTGACCGGCCTGAGCGCAAAAGACCTTTCCAAGGTGTCGCAATACAGCAGCCTGGGCTACGGCAACTGGACATTCGGGGCGGCACTGCCTGTTGTGCAAAGAACCGACATCATGGCAAGCGGCTACGCCAATGCATCGCCGACCAGGACCAAGAAGCTTCTGAACTTCTTCACCCTGTCGGATATCCACATCACCGACAAGGAAGCGCCGAATCAGCTTCCCTACTTGCAGCAAATCGAGCCGCGGGCCTACAGCCTCACGTCGGTCTACACGCCCGCGATGCTGTACTCGACGCAGGTGCTCGATGCGGCGATCCAGACGGTCAACGCGCTGCACAAGCAAACGCCTTTCGACTTTGGAATATCGCTCGGCGATGCGACGGACAGCACACGCTACAACGAGACGCGCTGGTACATCGATGTCATCGACGGGAAAGTCATTACGCCAAGCTCCGGCGCCAACGTCGGCGCCGCCACCATCGATTATCAGAAGCCGTTCCAGGCGGTCGGGCTCGACAAGTCGATCCCCTGGTATCAGGTGCTTGGCAACCATGACCATTTTCTGATCGGCTCGTTTCCGGTCGACGCCGACCCGTCGCTGGGCTTTCGCAAGTCCTACGTCGCCGATACGGTCTGGTCGACCGCAGATGTTCTGATCCCGCATGCCGCGAAGTTTCCGGTCCTGTTCAGCATGGCCGACTTCAAGGCGCAGCCATCCTATTACCAGGGCTATATCGACGGATCAACCCCATACGGACAAATTGCTGGCGCGGGCGCGACGACCGACGCGGCCTTTGCCAACGGTGCCCCGAAAGTTGTGGCCGATTCGAATCGGCGTTCTCTGCTACGCAGCGAGTGGATTCAGGAATTCTTCAACACGACAACAACCCCGAGCGGTCACGGCTTCAACCTGGTCGACCCGACCAATCCTGCGTGGGAGAGCAACGGTTTCGCCTGCTACAGCTTTGTTCCGAATCCGAAAGTTCCGCTCAAGGTGATCGTGCTGGATGACACCCAGTCGGAATCCGACGGCTCGCTCGATATTCACGGGCACGGTTATCTGGATGCCAACCGCTGGGCCTGGCTTCAAGCCGAACTCGCCAAGGGTCAGGCCGCCAATCAGATCATGATCATCGCGACCCACATACCCATCGGTGTGTCGGCCATCGGTTCGGAGATGGAATGGTGGTTGGGTGAGTCCGGCATCACGGCGCAGAACCTCAATGCGGTCAATCTGGCCGGCCTGGTGACGACGCTTCAAGGCACGCCGAATCTCTTGATGTGGATCGCAGGGCACCGGCATATGAATGCCGTCAAGGCCTTTGTCTCCTCCGATTCAACCAAGCCGGAGCAGGGATTCTGGCAAGTTGAAACATCCTCGCTGCGGGATTTTCCGCAGCAGTTTCGCACCTTCGAGATCTACCTCAACAGCGATTACACCGTCTCGATCCTCGCCACCAACGTCGATCCGGCGGTGGCGCCCGGGACGCCGGCGGCGACCTCGCGCAGCTACGCCATTGCGGCGCAACAGATCGTCAAGCAGAACGTCAACCTGAATACGCCAAATGTTCCGTCCGTTCGTGTTGCCTCACGAGGGAATGTTACTCCCCTGGTCGATGTCGTTTTCCCTGTTTTCGTCTTTCATTCGGGGTCGCCGGGCAATTGTTTGCGCCGGGCTTGCCGGAATGTGCGCGTAGCGCGATTGAAGGCAAGCCCGGCGCGCTCGCCGATGATGCGGCGCTGCTCACACATGGGCCGCAAGGCTTGCCGATTTGAACAGCCGGCCCAAGATCATCTCCTTGGCGCGTTCGGCACGCCATTCCTTTATTCGACGCTGTAGCGTTCGCAACTGCGCCTTGCTGGCATACGCTTGTGGAAACATCTCTGCCAGGCGATCCATCAACGCGTGCGCAGGCACGGACGGCTCTGCGATCAGCCAGCCTTCGATGACGGGCCAGGCATCGGCGAACGGGTCCACCCTGGTTCGCCACCAGTGCGTGGCGTTTGGTTGTTTGCGGTGCGTCGGGCGTACCTCGCCGTTCTTCCAGGCCGTAGACAGGCTTGCCAAGAATG
>Ga0118677_10005917_pt1 | contig 21110 bp, 20 predicted proteins | sample AliMusrvi5mmetaG_FD_86154 | JGI IMG/M metagenome (GOLD analysis project Ga0118677, IMG submission 86154)
CAAGTGTCTTGTTCGTCATAAAACAAATCTTGATGCTTTTTCTTTTGATTTTACAATCCCCTCTGGAAAGTTTTTTACATACCTTTGTTAACTACTTTAAATTTTTACCGAACTATTGATAGATGATAGTTGATAGAAAATAGAAAATAGAAAATGGGGGTTGGATGTTGGATGTTGGATGTTGGAAAATTGAAAAAGGTGCTCGGATTGCAAATCCTCGCGGACGGGATTGCGGATGGGATTGAGGTGGGCACGCGTTTGAAACGCGCGCTATCAGAGAGAGGCTATAAACGGGGTTGTGTTGATAAATAAAAAACTGTTTTGCGGGGAAATTGTTAAAAGGCTTAAATTTGCATAAAACTTAATTAAAATAATGACACTTATAAAATCAATATCAGGCATCAGGGGTACTATAGGGGGTAAGGCGGGGGAAGGTCTTAGTCCGGCGGATGTTCTGAAATATACGGCTGCTTATCTTGGCTGGCTTAAAACGAATGTGAATAAAACGAAACTGCACATCATCGTGGGACGGGATGCACGGCTGTCGGGGCAGATGGTTCTGGACATTGTGACGGGTACTGCTTCGGGAATGGGAGTGGATGTGACGGATATCGGCCTGGCAACTACGCCAACGGTTGAAATGGCGGTGATAGAAAGTAATGCTGACGGTGGAATCATCATCACGGCAAGTCATAATCCGAAACACTGGAATGCACTGAAACTGCTGAACAACAAAGGAGAATTTCTTACTTCGGCAGACGGACAAATGGTGCTTGAACTGGCTGAAAACAGTGAGCCTGTTTATTCGAATGTTGATCAGATAGGCAAACTGGTGAAGGATGACAGGGCTTTGCAAAGTCATATGGAAAAGGTGGTGGCGCTGCCGCTGGTGGATGTGAAAACGATAAAAGATGCAGGTTTCAGGGTTGCGATTGATTGTGTGAACTCGGTTGGCGGCATTGCTATTCCGATGCTGCTGGAAGCGCTGGGCGTGACAAAAGTTGAAAAACTATATTGTGATCCGACGGGAATTTTTCCGCATAACCCGGAACCATTGCCTGAACATCTTGAAGATATTTCAAAACTGGTGGTGAAGACCAAAGCCAATGTTGGATTTGTTGTGGATCCCGATGTTGACAGGCTGGCGATCATTTGCGAGGATGGGGAAATGTTCGGAGAGGAATACACGCTGGTGGCTGTTGCGGATTATATTCTGCAAAATAAAAAAGGGAACACTGTTTCGAATCTTTCGTCAACAAGGGCGTTGAGGGATGTTACAGAAAAACACGGAGGAACTTACTCTGCATCGGCAGTGGGAGAGGTGAACGTGGTTGCGATGATGAAACAAACACAGGCGGTGATAGGGGGCGAAGGCAATGGCGGCGTGATCTATCCTGACCTGCATTATGGCAGGGATGCGCTGGTAGGAATAGCTTTGTTCCTTACGCAGCTTGCTAAAAGCGGAAAGAAATGCTCGGCATTGCGGGATTCATATCCGGCTTATTTCATCTCGAAAAATAAGATTGAATTGTTCAAGGAAATGAATGTTGACGAGGTGCTGGCAAAGGTAAAAGAGAAATACAGTAAACAGCCTGTCATTACAGTTGACGGGGTGAAGATTGAATTTGGAAAGGAATGGGTGCATCTGAGAAAGTCGAATACAGAACCGATCATCAGGATTTATTCGGAGAGTGATTCGATGCAGAAAGCGGAGGTTTTGGCGAAGAAGATCATTGAGGATATTGGGGAGATTGTGAAGAGATAAGGTGCTCGGATTGCAAATCCTCGCGGACTGAAATTGGAAATTTGAAATTTGAAATTGGAGCACGCGTTTGAAACGCGCGCTAACGGGGGATAAGGTGCTCGGATTATAAATCCTCGCGGACGGAATATGGTTTTAAAAAAACTAAGGTTAAATGATTTATTTTGATAATGCGGCGACGACGGCTCTGGATCCAGAAGTAATTGAGAGGATGTATGGGGTGATGAAGAACACTTTTGGGAATCCTTCGTCGGTTCATGCTTATGGAGTGCAGGCGCGTGCTCTTATTGATGAATGCAGGGAAAAGGTTGCGTCGCTGCTGCATGTTTCGCCATCGGAGATTTTTTTTACGAGCTGCGGGACGGAAGCTATCAATATGGTTATTGCGGGTTGTTGCAATGATCTCAATATTCATCGTATTATCACAAGTCCGCTGGAACATCATGCTGTCATGCATGCTTGTGAACATGAGGTGAAGTTGGGAAGGTGTAAGGTAGAGCTTGTGAAACCGGATAATAAAGGCAACATCAATATTGAGGAACTTGAGAATATTGTAAAGAATGGTGAACGGGCATTGGTATGCCTGATGCATGCGAATAATGAGATAGGGAATTTATTGTCCATTGCAGAAGTGGGTGAAATTTGCAGGAAATACAATGCTTATTTTCTTTGCGACACTGTGCAAAGTATCGGGAAATTTGACCATGATTTTAAGGAGAACAATATTCATTTTGCGGCCTGTTCTGCACATAAATTTCACGGACCAAAAGGCATTGGATTTCTTTATCTGAACGGAGATATTAAAATCAGTCCGTTGCTGCAGGGGGGAGGACAGGAGAGAAATATGCGGCCGGGTACGGAAAATATTTATGGCATTGCCGGTCTGGCTAAGGCAATGGAAGTCGCCTATAGAAATTTGGAGGCTGATGTTGCCTACATAAAATCGCTGAAGGCTTATATGGTGAAGAGACTAAAAGAAGTTATCAGCGATGTGGGCTTTAACGGAGAATCGGAAGAGAATGGGTTGCACACAATACTGAATGTTTCGTTTCCTGAAACAAGAAAATCGGACATGCTGCTTTACAACCTGGATATTGAAGGAATCACGGCATCGGGAGGAAGCGCGTGTACTTCGGGGAGTGTGACAGAATCGCATGTTCTGAAAGCAATAGTCGCTGATCTGAAACGGACAGCCATACGTTTTTCATTCAGTAAATTTAATACAATGGATGAAGTTGACAAGTGCATTGAAGTGATCAAAAAAGTATCGTGAAAAAGATTTTAATTATGGGCATCATCGGGACGTTATTTGGTTGTAAAACAAATCAACCTTTGGAAACAGTGGCATCGGTTGATGTTGCAAAATATACCGGCAGATGGTATGAGATCGCTTCAATTCCGCAGGTATTTGAGAAAGGCTGTTCGTGTGTATATGCAGACTATGGCGTTTCGGGGAAGAAATACCTGACGGTTGTAAATAGCGCTTACAAAGCAGAAAAAAAGAAGAATGTTAAGATCAGAGGTAAGGCTTTCGTTGTGAAAGGTTCGAATTTTGCAAAGTTGAAAGTTCAGTTTTTTTGGCCTTTCCGCGGGGATTACTGGATCATTGAGCTGGCTGATGATTATAGCTATGCTGCTGTTGGTGATCAGGGAAGGAAAACACTTTGGATACTGGCACGGGATAAGGTATTGAAAGACGAAACTTACAATAAAATTCTGGAAAAGGTAAAGCTGAAAGGGTTTGATGTGAGTAAGGTTAAGAAAATGGATCAATCCTGCAAATAAATTCCAAATTCCAAATTCCAAGTTCCAAATTCCAAGATCAAAATTTCGGGACAAATTCCAAGGGGTGTTGGAGCTTTGAATAGGGGGAGAAAAGAATGGTTAAACTATTTGTAAGGTGGTAAAATTGTAAACTGATAAAATTCTTAGAAATGGCTACACTGAAAAGGAAAAAGAAACGGAAAGCAGTGAAGTTTCGTAAGCTGCAGTTTAAGGTCAGTAAGGTTCATAAAACTCAACTTGATGACTATTGCGAATATCATGAGATCACTTTGAACAAGCTTTTCCGCCGATCATTGAGAGAATACATGGACCATCACTATGATGTGCCTGCGAAAACAGTGGTTCACAAAAACCAGATGAGTATTTTTGATATGGAGGGGGTGAGTTGTTAGGAGGGTTTGTGGTTTGTCGTTAGTTGTTAGATGTTAGATGTTAGATGTTGTGTGAAAGGCTGTTGGCTGTGGTATGAGGGCAGGTGCTAAAAAGATATTTTTTGTGAAAATCAGAGTAATAATTACCTTTGCTAAAAAACAAGATCATGAGTCCAAATGTTCAATATGTAATGGATAATATGGGAAATAAAACCTCAATGATTATCCCGTTTAATGAGTGGAATGAATTTAATTTAAAATATCAAAAACTCCTAAATAAACTGAGAGTGATGACAGGAATTAAAGAGGGCATTAGAGAAGTAAAAGAAGCAAAAGCAAAAGGGAAAAAGCTTCAAACTTTAAATGACTTTTTAAATGAAAGTAACGATTAATGTAACCAGTAATTTTAAGAAGCAAGCCAAACCGCTACTTAAGAAATATCCATCCCTGAAAGAAGAAAAGAAGAATAATTGTTGTTTATTAGTGTCCTGGTAATTTATTACAATCTTATTTAAAGCCTTATTAAATATAACTTTCCGGAAGATATCTCCCCGATGGGGCTTCTTTTCGTTTCATGAATTTTATTACAAAGATTTCACCTCTCCGAGGTTTTCAAACCCGCTTTAAGCTATAATCACGTAGTGATTTAATCTTTGTAATAAATGTAATCAACGGAATTAGAGTCACTTCGTGACGACATCAAAAATTTAAGCAGTCGACAATAATATTTGAAGCTATTTTTTCCCTATTTTAATTTTTCTCAATGGTATAGGGTTTTGTAATTGTTAGATGTTTTGATAATCCCTTCTTGATTTTTTCAGTATTCTTCAGTAAAAGATTTGCTTCATTCATTTTCATTCTGTTCACATTACTTAGTGACTTGTAGTGTTTGTCAATGTATCCTTTTCTGATGAGGTAAAAATAATTTTCGACTCTCTTTTCCTTTTTATACGCTTTAAGTTCTTTGTGTGTGTGTGATTTTTGCTTCTGACAAAATGATTTTATTGATCTTAAACGGCTGGCCCATTTATCCATTTGCTGGTTTAATGTGTCATAATCCTTCGCCATGTTTGCTAGGTTTTGCGCATACTCAATTCCGACAAGTTTGTTGTTCACACAGGCTCCTTTGAATTGCACAAAAAAAGCAGCTCTAATTCTGTAAAACCGAAAATGCCGGCTGTATTCATTTCTGACTTTTGTAAGTTCCTTGTTGATCTCTTTGATGAAGAAATAACTGTTGATGAGCAGCAGACTGTCATTGGGGAATTTGTACTTCAGAACAGTGTCTTTTATTGACCTTATTTCATAATCGTAGTCATCATAAAAAGCAAATCTTACCTGAATAACTGCATCTTCGAGCGACTTTATTTTTTTCAGATTGGAGCTATACCAGTGTGTTCTCTGCACAATTTTTTCATAAAGACTATCAAGTAGAATGTAATGTTGCCGCAGCTTTTCACTTTGTTTGCTTAGAGTGTCACCATAGTTAAGCGCCAGGTTTTCGTACTTGAGAGAATCATTGATGTGGGTTGTTTTGGCAAATTTCTTGTTCGCAAACGCATTGCTTTCTTCAGTTTTTTGCAATCTCTTGTGATATGATTTTAAAAATTTGGTGTTTTGCTTTCTTATCTTGTCACAGGAAGGCTTTCGGTCCTTCATGTTCATCAGGATATTGTTTGTGGATGAAATCAGTTTTGCATTTTGCTGTGAAAGGATCTTGTTCTTTTTTTTGTTATTCACAGTCAACTCCTGCTTTTGTTGCAGGAGAAGAAATTTGTTGCTGTCGTATTGATAAATTGCTTTGAGAAGCCGGTAATTAATGGAGTCACATAATGCCAATTCAGCAGTTGTGTCTTTTGCTCCGGCTTTCAGGTCTGATGATTTGTTTTCGGCCATCTCAGTATATGCAAGCCCAAGCCGGTACTGGTTTCTGGCGTTAAACTTAGTTCCGGCATAACCATCAGCAATGGTTTTCTCACTTTCGTCCATGCTATAGTATGTGTTTCTCACGGCTTCATCTTTCGTGTTTTCGGGAGCACGGTCAATTGCCAGGTTGTATTTCTCAAAATAGTAAGCACTGTCCTGTTTGAATTTTTTTATGCTGATGACAGGATTGGTCAGTTGCCAGCAGGGATTGAGAGCCAGATGATCATTCCTGAAAAACTTCCCTTGTCTATTGTAATATGTGTGGACAGGAAATTTTTTAAAATGCGGTTTGTATTTCAGAATGTCGTGCCTGCCGTTTGTGATAAAATATAAGAGCCGTCCCAAAATGGTTTTCCTGCTGTATTCAATATAGCCTGCATCCCAGCAACAATCCACAAGTTTCCATTGATCGTTCATATAAACTGCATTCCAGATATGCTCGTCGAGATAGAAATTATCCACACTGTCCACGTGGATCTCTTTAATATAACCGGGTACTGAAACCGATCTGATCTTGGCAGCCGTGCACAGTTCATTGAACAGGTCGCTATATCCGGTACAGATCGCTTTTCTTTTGTGCAGGATCTTCTTAACAGCCACCTTTGAATAATCAAGCTTCTTCCATTTTTTTACATCGTATTTGATGTTGTTGGTGATCCAGTCATGTATTGCGAGAACTTTGGCTGTGTCATTGGTCAGTCCTTCGGTCAACTTTTGAGAAAGTTTGGCGGGATCCCTTGTCAGCGAATAAGGACGGATATGCTGCGCTGAAATCACAGGAATGATTCCGGCGATCAGGGCAGCAGTTATTATCAATCTTTTTAATGCACTCATTCTTTTACAAAATTAGTTCTAAATTCAAATGATACGATACACTTCATTTCAATCAGGCATGTTAACTCATTTTCGGTATTTTTATTACTCCAATTCTGTCATTAACTTCAAAATTTTCTCCATTCTTGCGACCATATTAAACCAAATAAACTCCTGATTATTGGCGATCATGCTAAACGACATTAATTTTCCGCTTTTGCTTTTTACATAACCTGCAAGGCTACGCACACGGCTCATGTAACCGCCTTTTGCATGAATATTCAATTTGGCAATAGGCTCGTCTTGTCCGCCGGCAACAAGAGATGCGCCATATACAGGGAGTGACGTGTAGAAGGTCCTGAAAATTGTAGAGTCATTGGCGTAAGAGACCAGGAAAAATGCAAGTTGTTTTGCTGTGACATTGTTGGCCCTGGACAACCCGCTGCCATCGCAAATGTAGAAGCCGCGCAGGTCAATATTTTTATCTTTCCAGTAATTATATACAGCCCGTATTCCGCCGGCAGTGCTGCCATAAGAATTTTTCAGCACAGAGATAAGTTTTAAAATTGTTTCAGCATACATGTTCTGGCTGACATGATTTGTGTAATAAATAATGCTGCCCAGGGATGGTGAATAAGTAGTAAAAATGGAACTTCGTTCAGGTTGTAAATTATTGCCGTCAATTCTTAAACGTCTCACCGTTGTTGCCGAATCGCTGACACTGATCCCGTTTTTTCTGAGAAATTTATAAAGAGAATAAGCGCAAAAATACGCAGGGTCCGAAACCGGTGCAATGTATGTACCGCCATATTTGACCTCGCCCCTCAATAGTCTTTCACTTGTGAATGGCGGCCCTGCTGCATAAGCATAGCTGTTAAAGATAAATGGATTGTACATCACAGTATTTGATGTTTTCATTCCGGGAACCGGCGGATCAACATAAGCGTAAGCATAGCCATTGGCGCTTATCGAAACATTGATGTCGTAGCAATTGTCACGGAAATTTAAACCGGATGGAGCTGCGCCATAATCAAGTTCTGCGTCTTCCCAGGCCCAGCCGCCGGGCACTGCATCATAATCAAAAATATCACCATCGCCGACAATGGCTCCTTTTATAGTGTCAATGCCGAGACTATGTATGGCCGTCATCCAGCGTTGCAATGTAAGTTTGTAGGTATTTGCTCCAAAATTATTTGAGCCAAGCGAGGGGTCGCCGCTGCCACGAATGTAAATATTGCCGTGCAGTGTGTGGGTAGCTTTATTGATGGTTCCTGAATATTGCAGATAAGTAGGTATGGAATATCCTGCACCTATCATGTCTAGAGCGACTCCGGTTGTGACAATCTTTAGCGATGAGGCAGGGATAAGACTTTTATCACTGTTGTGTTGAAGAATAATTTTCCCGCTGTCGGCTGTTGCCAGACAAAAGCCAAAGGCACCATGTGAAACTGAATCGTTCTCTGCAAGTTCTTTTACGTAATAATCCAGTTTGCCGATCACACTGGAAGTGTCCATGCTAAGGGTCTCGATCTTTTTCTGAAACTGCAGGGTGTCTTTAACTTTATTGAAATTCTGATAGTAATAAACCCCCTCAACCGAAGCGAGCAGCCACACACCGGCCAAAACGCCAAGAATTATTCCTGTCCACTTCAGTTTGTTATCCACGGTCCTTTTAAGTTCAAGGTTTAAAGTTCAAGGTTCAAGGTTCAAAGTTCAAAGTTGTTTCCAATAATTTTGAATGTAAGTATGTTGATGACGGCAAGCACAACTTTTTTATCTTGTATCTTTTTCCATTGCCACGATACTCACAGTTTCGCCGGCCATGCAGATACTCGTAAAATTAGCGGGTACAAATTTTACCCAGACTTTTATACCATCCTGTTTGAAATCCTTGTTGAGATTATTTGGTTCGAGTTTTCTTCCGTCAAGTAAGATCAGCAGAAAAGAGCATCCGTCAAGGCCCGTAAAATCTTTCACGGTAGCTTCATAATATCCTTCTTTGTGATAATTTCTCTTTACAAGATTGTAGGTTTCGTTTTTATTTTTGCCACTCGTATCCTTTGCAGCAACTGTGTCAATTTTTATGGTGGTTTTGTTTTTTGCAGTCGTTTTTGCCTTTGCAGAATCCGCTGCCGGTAGCGATCTTTCGGTTGTAATATTGTCGCATGACACAGCAAACGAAATAGCAACTATTGAAATTAAAATTGATTTTTTCACGATGTTGGTTTGTTTAATAATTAAAATTAATGCAACATGAAGTCCTCACAAATATAAAGATAAATTATGGGCGGGAGAAATGCAAAATTGAAAGTTATTAAATAAAGAATGTTAATTGCGGGGGGCATAGAATATAGGGGTGACTGATGTTTAATAGGAGTCTTTCAAAAAAAATAGAACACTGATTGACCCCGTTGGATATTTTTATTGAACCTTGCTTATCAAAAAACAAATGGTATACCACGGGGTGGACACTATTGGTTATGATTAGTTAAGATTTTTTTTGATTTTTGACTTTATTCAAGATTTATATTTCAAGTTGGGGTAAATGAGTTGGGGGTAAAAGAAAGCTTGGTGATTGATGATACTGGCTTTAAATCTTCAGAAATGGGTTTGAGTTCTTCAGAAATAGACTTGTGGGCTTCAGATGGACGTTTGAGTTTATCAGATGTTGACTTTGGTGCTTCAGAAATGCGTTTGAGTTCATCAGAAATAGACTTGTGGGCTTCAGATGGACGTTTGAGTTTATCAGATGTTGACTTTGGTGCTTCAGAAATGCGTTTGAGTTCATCAGAAATAGACTTGTGGGCTTCAGATGGACGTTTGAGTTTATCAGATGTTGACTTTGGTGCTTCAGAAATGCGTTTGAGTTCATCAGAAATAGACTTGTGGGCTTCAGATGGACGTTTGAGTTTATCCGCTGCTTCGGATTTGCAGTGTCCTAAAGGATTTGCAATCCTTTAGGTTTTAACCAGGGATTTTTAATCCATCAAAACAATTCCCTGTTGGCGCGCGTTTCCCAACGCGTGACATTGGATAGTTTGTTCAAAAAATGTTCCACCCCTCAAAAAGGTGGAACATTTTATTTGAACTTTTTTAATATCACTATCAATTATCTCCACTCTTTTTCCGGGACTGTCCTTTTTTAAATTTTTCTTTATCCAGAATGTTGCCATCTTCGGTGTAGTTTTTCCACTTGCCATTCTTTACACCGTTTTTGTAGGAGCCTTCAATTTTAATGATGTTGCTGTCATAATAAAAAGTGGCGTCACCATTCAACTTGCCATCGTCCACCTCAAGAACCGCTTTTTTAGAACCATTTTCGTAGAACTCGGTATATTCACCTTTCATTTGCTCGTTTTCATCAAACACCATTTCGGCTTTCACTTTCTGTCCGGGTGCATCATAATAGAAAGTTGCTTTGCCGCTTACTTTTCCATCCCTGTAGTTTACCGAACTCTGAATGTTCCCGTCAAGGAAATATGTTTTGAAAACACCGTCAATCCTGCCATCGTTAACCATTCCCCTGTATTTTATTTTTCCGGAATCATTTTTCACTTCCAGCGGACCTTCTTTGGCAAGTTGTGAAGAAGTAAGCGACGGTTTAAATTTCAATGAATCGAACTCACTAAAGTATAAATCTTCGGCGGCATTTTCGAACTTCTCCAACTCTTCATTGTAGAGCGCGTCTGCATCATGTTCAACAATGAGGGTTGTTTTAAGTAACTTTCCATCCGAAACAAGCTGGAAGCCCACTTTTGAAAAACTCAGAATTAAATCTTTGTTGTCGTGAACACCTTTGCGCTTTTCAGTATTGCTGTATAAATAAAGATGAGAATACATTTCCGGCATCCTTACAAAGACTGTAACGTTTGATTTGGTTTCGAAGTTTTCTTTAAATTTCATGAAGGCCTCATTCTTTACAAGGGTTTTGCCTTTCTGGTAATCGTCAATGATGTCCATTAATGCGGACGAGGAATTACTAAAAACAACGTAATTGTCCATGTAGGTAAAATAAGGTTTCTCCAGCTTTCCAAACAACTTGCCAAAAAACATTTTGAAAAATCCTTTGATGTCAAGATAATTGATGCGATAGCCTTTGTAGTTGATGGTATCGAACTTCAGAGGAGAACGTTTCTTCACCTGTTTGGTAAGATGGTCCAGGCCGGTGCGGGCATCTTCAATATTTTTTGTGTGAATGAGAATGCTCACATCATTTTCTTTGGCATTTACGACAGGTTTCATTTTTACAAATGCAATTTCGTTGCCTATCCAACTGAAAAAATCATCCTGAAGATTGATCTTAAAAAGCTTTTCAATCTTTGCAACAGTCTTGCTGTAGCTGTCATATTGTGCACCTTTTTCATTTGCGAATTCAGATGTGAGATTTTTATAAAAATCATTGAAATCATCAAAGCTAAGTGAAAGATACAAAGCCGCATTTTCAGAAACAAGTTTGTAACCATCCGACTTGCCCGGGCTCACTGTTGACAATGCTTTCAGATAAGAAGAAACGCTGTCGGCAATATTTGTGTATCCTGAAAAGCTTAATCGTTCATCTTCGAAATTCACATTAAACGCGGAGAATTTTAAACTAGATCCGAGTGAATTTACGAGGTCGCTTTCCTCGGAGAGATAAACGCCCATGTATTTAGAAAGAAGACCATAGTTGAAATAAAAATTAAACAATTTCCTGGAGCTGATCTCTCCTGAAACAGCCTGAAAAGTTTTGTTCTTTGTCCAGTTATTTTTGTCCTTTTGTTTGATTGATTTTTCAATGAGCACCGGAGAATAACTTGCTACAAAAAGATTGTCAATAAAAGCAATATTGAGCACTTCGAGAGATTTATTGTTTGTGAGTTCGGTGATCTCCGTGCCTTCAAACATCCTTTTTGAAATGGAATAGCCATACGCCCCGACAATACTGTTGATGTAATCTTTCACTGCAACGATCTTGGATACTCGTTTAAGATTGATGACAAAAATGAAATCGTAATTATTTCCTGAGATCATGTGGGCTGAAATGAGCATTTGTCGGTCGCTAAAGATCATGTCCATTAATGAACTTCCCTTGATTAGTGAATCCAAAGATGAAGCGCTTTTGCTAAGATCTTCGAAGTGTTTGTTGGTGCGCATGTGTTTCCACATTTTGCTGTCGCTGATGGTGGACCATCCTTTTGTAAGGTCGCTTGTCTCGATGATGTATATTGCATCGTCGGGAATTGCAGTAAACGGATCTCTGTTTTTAATATCAGAGAACATGATATAGGCCACAACTGAAAGGATGGCGAGAACGATAACTCCGAAGAAAATAAGTACGATTTTTTTGCGCTTGCTCATGGGACAGAGTTTTGGAAAGTTTATAAAGTTTATAAGGTTTGTAAAGTTTAAAGAGTTTAAAGAGTTTGATGTTAATGCCGTATGAAATGGGGCATGTCAATGGGGATTTCAACTGAAATTTCAACAAAGCCTTTGTATTTCCCATCTTCATACCAGGGTGACTGATGAATTAGTTTCTTTATGCCATTCTTTTCAATAGTGTAAGAATTTGCATTGCCCTGTGCTAACATAGTCTTCAATTTTGTTTTCGATGGCTCGGGATGGCAATCGAGAACATTTGTTCCTATCATGCTGTTTTCGCCATTCTTTTCGAAAGTTTTTTTTGATTTATTATTCATGTAAAGAATTTTTCCATCGCTATCGCAAACGGTAATTGCGGAGGGAAATTCATGCATCCATACATAATCTTGTTCAGTCATAAAATTGGAATTTGAAGTGAGAAGTCTTTTAAATGCAATAATACAAAAATTAGGAAGTGAATCGAAAAATTTTGGTAAATTTTCTTTGCTTTAATTGTAAAGAAAATTTACCAAAAAAATATGAACAACAGTAGAGAAACTCAACAATGGAAATACTCATTGCGAAATTATTGAAATTGCCAGGGACTCAGAATGCAGTAAACACACTTTCCCCATTTGATTTGAGAGTCTTTTGACAGCAATTTTATAATAACTTCAAACTATCTTTCCTGCGTCAGTCTTTCAAGTGCGGGGATAGAAACTTTGTTGTTCTCATCAATAATAAAAGGAACCCTTATTTTATCAATGTTTTGGGCGATCCATGTATCATTCTGACGCCAGTCGTTGAAAGCATCGTTTGAAATGATATAGCATTTATCATCTTTGGCTTTTTCAATCAAATATTCATCAGCGCTTGTTTTCGCAGGAGCTTCAAGATAAGTGACAAGTTTTTTCATTGGCTCAAACTGATGGTTGTCCACGATCTTGTGTTTGAGTGAAGCATCAGCGATCACAATGATCTCGCCATATCTTCTGCGATGAAGTTCTTCGGCAAGATAAATGATGTTTTTGTAATAAGCTTTTGGTGAAGGATTCCCCCTTTGATTAGCGCATGCTACATTGCTGGCATCTACGTAGATCTTGGTATCTGAGAGGCGGGAAACTTCAAAGAATTCGGCTTCAGTATCAAATACCCCATAATTTGATAATTCAGTGCAACGTGAAAGAAATTCAATAATGTCAGTATCGGATTTAAGCTTGCGGGAGTACCATTCAGGTACAACTTTTTTGTCACTGTTTTCAGGAGCAAACTTTACCTTTTCTTCAATCTCTACCAACAGTTCCCTGAGTTTTCTTAGAGTAAGTTTTTTTCCATTCTCGTATGTCATCAACGCATCCATGAGGTTTGCCTGATCGAGAGAATAAATATTTTTTGAGAGCTTTCTGTAGTAGCAAAACACATTGTATTCATGTTTGCTGTTAATTTTAAGGTGTGTTGCTTCCTGGTATTCGCGCAAAGAATCGAATCCCATTCTGATCGCATTCTTAAATTCAATGGCATTCATAAATCCTTTGGCTTTTGCCTGCTCATAAGTATGCTGATCGGAAAAACCATGAAGAGTCGCCTTGCCGAAATCACCATAGTCTTTGAAACCATGATCCAATGCATAAACACAGAGTTTCATTGCAGAATCGTACTCTGCAAGGTTAAATTCTTCAGGCAGCATTTTAGGACTTTTTTCTGCTGCGGACCTGAATTCTTCAAAGTGTTCGGAAAAGCCGAGCTTCAGCATTTTCACGTACAAACCTCTGTCCTGTACTCCTGACTTTTTACATTGATCAAATTCATGGTAATCATGAAACCCTAGTTTGATGGCTTCGTAATAATCTGCAGCTGACGGGAAGCATTTTTCGACACCATCCAGGTAATCATAAGCTGCTTTATAACCATTGGTTTTGATAGTGTAAAAAACATTGTTCAAAAGGATCATGAAATAATCTATTTCCATGTTTTCACCATCATTCTTAACTACCTCGTGTGAGATGAACATTGCCTGTACCTCTTTGCTTTCAGCCAGCCTGATGAATTCAGTGATGTATTTGAACTCAATGGTTGGCAGGTTTGAAGAGTTAATGATTTCATAATAATCGAATTTTTGTTTTGCCATAATTTTTGTTTTATACGGTTTTACATAAAGGGATTAATTTTTTTGTGACTTTATTATTTAATAACTTTTGTTTTTTTAATTATTCATTTGTGTGTTTTCTGAAACATAAATATTGTAAAACAAGCAGCAGCGCATCAGGTTGTCCATTCTGTCCATTCTGCTTTTCAGAACACCGGCAACATATCCTTTCAGTGATTCATTTTGCTCATAAAATCCAATGATCGTCTCCATTGATGAAATTACAAGGCTTATACTAACACAACGTTTATTTTCTGAATTTATTGCCCCAGGAATAAATTTTTCTTCTTCAATAATTTTCTGCAATTCATCACAGCCTTTAAGATTGTCAGTAAGTGATTTTTTTATGGTTTCAAGAGAAGAAGAATTGTAATCAGTCTGCAAACTCTCCTTACGTAGTACAACCATTTGTTTATTGAAGGCTTTTGATTTTTGGAGGATGTTTTCCCGAATTAAATTCAGTGAACGTGACGTGGAGTTTGAGATATCAGGAAACGTAAATAGTAGTTTGGTAATGTAGCCCGGTAATTCAGAGATTTCGGAAATGTTGTTTGAATTTTCCAAGTCAATTGTGTCAGAATATTTATACAGATCTAAAGAAAAAAGAGGGATGTTTTCCGTTTCGCAAAGAATGCTTTGGATATATTCTATGTAAGGATCTTCATCATTCCCGGTTTCAAAATACGGGAGAACGGGTCTTGTAATGATCAGTTTTCTACCAATTAATTTTATTATTTCTTGAAGTTTGTTATCAGCTATAAAGGTATCCTGTTTAAGTTTGTGTTTTGCCTTAATTATGTTCAGTCGCTTTAATGCTTCAAATATATCTTCAAGTTTTTCTAAAAAAAGATGTTCTTCCCCTTCTCTTACGACCTGAATTTGGGACAAATTAATTAATTCTGCCCATTCATCTGAACCTTTTTCAAATGCCGTTAATTGGTAATTCAGATATTCGTAATCTCTCAGGCTGTAAAATAATTTGTGATAATTATCTCTGAAATCGGTAATGGGTGATTCCATGATAAATTGGTTGGCTACAAGATATGCAGTCATTGCCACAAGACTATCATCAGTGCTAATACTCTTCGCTGTTTTACGCTGAATTTGATGTAAGATCATTCTTGCCTAAAAATTTTTAGAAGTAAATTAATCTTCAACTTTTGCTGTTGCAAATATAACTAGTTTCTAAAATAAAAAAAAGAAAATTTGGCTTTTGAATAAGGAAACAATGTCACTCTAATATCAATATGTTGGCAGCCAATTTAACATCAAATAACATTTAACAATTTCGGCGACCGCATGTATTTGGTAAATTTGCATTTTATGAAAAATGAATAATCATGAAAGATAAAATTTGTGTCATTACAGGTGCAACTTCGGGGATCGGGTATGCCACTGCAATGTCTCTTGCAGGCAAAGGGGCTACGCTTGGCCTTGTGAGCAGAAACAAAAATAAAGGTGAGACTACAATTAAAGCCATCAGAGAAAAAACACAAAATAAAAATATCGAATTATTTGTTGCCGATCTTTCATCGCAAGCTGAAATCAGAAGGCTTGCATCTGAAATAATTTTAAAATATCCACATATTGATGTTCTGATAAATAATGCCGGCGCAATTAACCCTGATAAAATAGAAACAGTTGATGGTATTGAAACCACTTTTGCAGTGAATCATCTTGCCTATTTCCTGCTGACAAATCTTTTGCTTGATAAGCTGAAAGCTGCACCAAAAGCCAGGATTGTCAATGTTGCTTCACAGGCTTCAATGATGGGGAAAATAAATTTTGACGACCTGAATTATAGAAAATCATATTCTGCAATGAAGACATATTCTCAATCAAAACTTGCAAATATCATGTTCACCTATGAACTTGACAAAAGGTTGAAGGGAACCAATGTCGTTGTGAATTGCCTGCATCCGGGTGTGATCAGGACTAATTTTGGTAAAGGTTTGAAAGGGTTTACGGGGGCTGTTTTTCAGAACCTGGGCGGACTTATGCGGACTGCTGAGAAGGGCGCTGAAACTGTTCTTTGGTTAGCATCATCAAAAGAAGCAGAAAATGTTTCGGGGAAATATTTTAAAGATAAGGCCGAGATCAAATCAAACAAACTTTCCTACGATAGCGAGGTCCAGAAAAAGCTATGGGAAGTGAGTGAACAACTCACCAACAAAAAATAAGACTAATATTCCATCAGGTTTGAAACGCGCTTCCATTATTATTTTTTTTTCAATTGTGCTGGGTATTTACTCCCTGCTTAACTATTACGTTTTCCTTCGTGGATGGCAAGCGCTATCACTTACAAAATCGAATGGTTTAGGTTATCTTATTGCTTGTTCGGTTATTTTTATTTCATATCCTTTAAGCAGATTTCTTGAACGAAGTTCGTTTCTGAAAATTTCTGAACCCTTCGTCTGGCTTGGTTCTTTCTGGCTTGCCCCGATGGCATATTTCTTCTTTTCGCTCGTTCTGATTGATCTTGTCAGGCTGCTTGATCATTGGTTTGGATTTCTTCCGCAATGGGTTTATTGTTCATGTGGCAAAACAAAATTTTTGCTTTTCATGATTATTTCAGGAATAATTTTGATGTCTCTTATTATTGGGTTAATTAATGCCCGACTGCCGCGGATAAAGAAATTAAAAATCACTATTCCGAAAACTGCACCAGGTATGAAAGAACTCACTATTGCTGCTGTATCGGATATTCATATCGGAATGCTTATCAAACATCGTATGGTAGGCAGACTGGCAAGAATGATTGAAGGGATAAAGCCTGATATCATTCTTTTTGTTGGCGATTCAATTGACGAAGCGCCTGGTCCGGTTGTGAAATTAAATCTTGGTGAACCTTTGAAAACGCTCCATGCTCCCTTGGGAAAATATGGTATCACAGGAAATCATGAGTATATTGGTGGCGCTGAAAAATGCATTGCATACCTTGAATCTCTTGGTATCACTGTGCTGATGGATGAGGTAGTAACCATTAGCGGGGCATTCAATCTTGCCGGACGAATAGACCGTGATGTGGACAGGTTCACCCGAAACAAACGTAAGGATTTACAGGAATTACTTAAAGGCATAGATACTTCGCTTCCTCTGATCCTGATGGATCATCAGCCATTTCATTTTGAAATTGCTGAAGCCTGCAAAGTGGATATGCAACTTTCCGGTCATACCCATCATGGTCAAATCTGGCCTTTCAATTATGTTACAAAGGCAATGTATGAAATCAGCAAAGGCTATCTGAAGAAAGGGAACACACATTTTTATGTTTCCAGTGGATATGGAACCTGGGGGCCACCAATCAGGTTAGGCAGCAGGCCTGAGGTTGTGGAAGTGAAGATCACTTTTGGGGAAAATTTGTAAAACTTTCAAATATTCAAATCTGAAACCACTGATAATTAAAGATTCTCAAGGAATATTTTAAGGCCTTTTTTGTTTTTGAAAAGTTGGTTGATGAAAAAATGGGTGAGATGGTATCCATCAAATCCTGTTTAATTGCTTATCCAGATATTCTTCAATCAATTTATTTTTATCAATTTTGTGGCTGGAATTGTAATGAAAATTTTTTACAATGTCAATATCTCCGGGTATCATGTAATAAGGTAGAGTTTTATTAAGAAATGGTAATAATTGTGCAAATAATTCTTTTTTCTCCATTTCGTTTTTCAAGATGACAAAGCTCACAATTTTTTTCACTTCATTATTTTTTTTCAATCCAACTGTTACTGCATCTGAGATCAAATTGAGCTTCCGTATTGTATTGCTTATTTCATTGAGTTCAATTCGGTAACCATGCATTTTTATCTGGTCGTCATTTCTTCCCTTACAAAAGAGAAGTCCATTTTCAAAGTAGCCTAAATCACCCGTTCTATAAGACCTTTGACCATCAATACTAAAAAACTTTTGTTGGTTTAACGCTGGATTATTTAGGTATCCAATAGAAACATGATCTCCAATTATGATCAGTTCACCTTCGTTTTTATCTTCTTTTTCTTTATCAATAATTATCCTGCTTTCTGGTTTTGGAAATCCCACTGGTAAGGGATTATAAGCGTCGAGAATTTTCCGAGTTATTTCAATTTTTGTTGTGGCTACTGTTGCTTCTGTGGGGCCATAAGTGTTAAATATGATTGAAGACGGAAACGATTTGTGAAGGTTCGCAGCGATCGAATGCGGTAATGTTTCACCACAAAAAAGAAAGTATTTTAAAGAACTTAATTTTGGATCGAATCCAATTCTAGTGTACGCGAGGGCAAAAGATGGCGTAGAAACCCAAACTGTACCTTTGTATTTTTCAATCCTCGACATTAGTTTGTCAGGTAGATCGGAAGTTGCTCTGTCATTTAGTAAAATTGTCGCACCCAATGCACCAAAAGACATAACTTCGTAAACTGACAAGTCGAAACTGAAAATAGCAATATTGATAAATACGTCTTTATTAGTAAACCCAAAATCATTCGTCATCCAACGTGTGAAAGACTGAATGGCTTTGGTTGTAATTTGAACACCCTTTGGTTCACCAGTGCTGCCGGAAGTGAAAATTATATAAACTAAGGGATCGTCACTGATAATTTTTTCTGAATTGGCGATGGTTTTTTCTCCTGTTATCCGAAATTCGTTTGCCTCCATTTTAACTTCCAATGTTCCCTCCAAATTTAAAGGTTCATGGGAGCAATTTAAAACGACTTCAGCTCCTGAAACCTTCTGGATATAAGAAATCCGTTGCTTTGGATAAATAACATCCAATGGAATGTAGGCGATTTTTAATTTCATCATTGCATAGATTGCAACAATCATTTCTGCTTTTTTATGACCATAGATTATAACGGGTTTGTTGAATTTATCCCATTGATATTTTGTGAAGAAACTGCAAATTAGATTTACTTCCTGTTCAAATTGTAACCAGGTCAATTCTCTCAAATCATCAACAACAGCCAACCGATAAGGTTCAATTTGATGTTCAATAAACTCTTTGGATTCGAAACAAAATTTCATAGTTTTAATTTAAAAATGGACATCGTCCGCTAAAGATATACAGGGCAAATGCGACTATGTTAAACATGAAGAAAATGCTGATCACTTTTATAGCTTTTGGATTGATACCGCCAAAGAAAATATCCTTCCCTCGCTTTTTACATTGAAAAACATAAGTGCTGTGAATAGCTGAGAATATTCCAAAAAGCAAACCACTCAAAATGTAATTTAATTTGAATCCGTTCCAGCATCCCATTAAAAGAAATGTCATGAGTAAAGCGATGTTCTGCCTTGTCATGGGATACTTTTTTAAATTCTTTTTCCGTGTTAGATACAAATATAAAGGAGTGAAGAAATAATCCTTTAACCATTCACCTAAACTGATATGAAATCTTCGCCAGAAATCCTGGGGATTTACGGCAATGAAAGGGTTCGTAAAGTTTACCGGTACATTCATTCCCATCATTTTTCCAATACCCAACGCCATTAATGAATAGCCGGCAAAATCGAAAAACAAATAAAAATAGTAAGAATACATGTTATTTGCCATGTACAAAATCTCTTTACCCGTTGAAGGAAAAATGTTCATCCAATACCTGTCAACAACTTCAGCAAAGATGAATTTGAAAACAATCCCCTTTACCAACGCATTCCAACCAATGATAAAATTTTCGGTGGTAATGTTTATGAATCCGGTGTCCTGTGAAGTTTTAAAACGGCGGAATTTGTCAATGGGCCCAATCAACAAAGTGGGAGTAAAGGACAAGAAATTAAAATAGCTGATAAAATCAGTCATTTCTTCATCAGGGGCTTTATCCATGTAGTAACCCATAATGCGAAAACTGGCATAAGACAGTCCTGCAAATGAAAGGATATTGTTCATTTCAAAAGGATAGAAATTAAAACGAATATCCAACTTAACCAATAACATTGGTAATAGGAGAATGAGTATTCCCCATATTTTTTTTCTGATTCTAAAAACTTCGCTGATCAAATAAGTGATGATGTAAGAGAAAATGATTAGAATAAAAAAATGACACGGTTGTGGGTATATGGCGATTAAGAATAATGCATTGAAAAATGACAGAACGAATTTGTATTTTCTAATGGCGAAAAAATATTTGCAGACTGCTATAATGCCTATAAACAAGGCCATTATAATGAAAAATTCAAACGAACTGAATGGGAGCATAACTAGAATTTCTGATAAACAAAATGAATTGCAGACCCGGTTTTATTGTTCGGATGATTGTTCAGTGGTGAGTATAAATAATAAATTGCAATTGCAATTCCTGCGTATAAGACTGCATGAATCAAAAATTTTTTGATTGTCACTTTTTTCATTTACCCAAATGATAAGTATCGTTAATAAAATTGTCAATCTGATACCATGCATAATCTGACATGTGCATTGCATCAAGTAAAAGCGCTTTGTTGTAATTTTTCTTTTCAGGTGCAAACAAGTTTAAATACCTGAAACCTGATTTTTTAATTTCTGTTTCAATGATGTTTAATGTTGGCAACATATCATCATAATTTTTGTAATAAAGCGGATTCAAAGGCGAAATGATGAAACTTGCATTTGCATTTTTTTCTTTGAGAAATTGAATCAGTGCCTCAAAATCCTCCAATTCCTGATTGTGTTTTTCATTGACAGGCTCTATTTCCCCCATTTGACCACCATGAATGTATTTTGTGTAAAGTGCATTTTCAAATCCCATATTGTTGTTTGTAGATCTTTTTAATACTTCTTTGCAGCTTACAGTAAACAGGCTATCCCAATTTATTATAGCAGTTTCAGGAACAATAGGGAGCTTTTTAAAATTTGCTTCCTCGTGATTTATTGGTGAATTAATTTTCTCTTTAATTGAAACCCAAAAGTCGCAAACAAAAGTACAAAACTTTTTTATGACATTGTGAGCTAAAAATAGGATGATATTTTTAAGTTTAGGAGACTTTTGATAGTAGCCGAACACACCACCCCCTTTCCCCC
>Ga0118677_10005918_pt1 | contig 21101 bp, 10 predicted proteins | sample AliMusrvi5mmetaG_FD_86154 | JGI IMG/M metagenome (GOLD analysis project Ga0118677, IMG submission 86154)
ATCTTCACGATCTCGCCCAGCGGCGACAGGGCGGCGACGCAGGCGCCCCCGGCGCAGGCCTTGTCGGGATCGCAATCGGTGCGAAGGTCGTTTCGCGTGCCGGTGGGGTCGCAGGTCAGCAGGCCGATGGCGTCCGGGGTGCAGGTCGCGGTGCCGGGCGTGCAGAGCACCGGGCGGCACTCGCCGTCACGGCAGGCCGTCGCTGCGGCGCAGTCCTCGGGGGCCAGGGGGGCCGTTCCCGACGCGTTGCACTGCCAGCGCGACAGGAAGTCGCCCGCGCACGTCCACTGCAGGGGATCGCAGACCCGGGGCTTGCAGGCCGCGTCCTCGCAGGCCTGGTCCTCGGGGCAGACCTGGGAATCGGCCCAGGCGGTCCCGAGGTCCTTGCAGCGCTGCACCGCGAGGTTGTCCGGGCGGCAGCGCAGGGTCTTCGGCGGACATGCGATCGCCTTGCAGCCGCCGTCCTCGCAGACGTTGGCGCCGAAGCATGCGACCGACGTCCAGCCGGTGCCCGAGCCGATGCACGTGCGGATCGCTTCGCCGTCGTCCGAGCAGCCTACGTCGCCGGGCTTGCACACGACGGGTTGGCATTCCGCGTCCTGGCAGGCCTGGCCGGTCGGGCAGGAACGGGGGGCGTCGAAGCCCGCGCCCGTCGCGTCGCAGTCCTCGATCATGAAGGAGTACGACGTGCACCGGTGCTCGCCGGCCGTGCAGGCGCGCGCCACGCACCCGCCATCCTTGCAGACCAGCGGCTCGGGGCAGGGCGTTCCGGGGCAGACGATCGGGGCGCACGCCGAACCCGCGCACGTCTCGCCGGCGTCGCACGGCCCGACCAGCCAGCCGGACCCGTCGGCGGCGCAACGGGCTTCCGAGTCGGTGCCTCGGCACTCGATCGCCCCGGCCTTGCAGGCGGGACCGCCGTGGGACGAGCAGGCCGACAGCAGCGCCGGGAGGACGACCGCTATCGCGACGAACACGAGCTTCCTTCGACCCACCGGGCACCTCACCGTTTGCGCGACGACCGGACCTCCTCTATCCCAGTACGGTCGGGGGTGCAAGCCGGAGGCCGACGACGAAGGGGCCCGCGTTCATGCCCCGATTCCGCCAGGCACGGCCCTTCCCGGGATCCCTCAGTGGCGGGAGGACGCTTCGTCGACGAGGACGGCCCGGTGGGTACACCGCGGGTTCGGCGCGCAACGGTCGCCACCACCGCCCGGCTCGAGGGCACAAACGGCCTGGACGAGGTCGCACTCCAGGTACGGGTCTCCGGGGACTGCGGCCGCCCACCTTTCGAGGTAGGCGGTCAGGAGTGCGATGTCCAGCAGGTTCGACAAGCGACCGATCGCGGCGAGCCTTTCCGGGAGTTCCCGGGCGGGACCCGCCGGATCGGGGGGTGTGGTCGGAGCCTGCGGGGGTTCGGCGTCGTCCCGGATCTCCAGTTCGAAATACGGGCGAGCCTGGGGGGACATCGGTCCGGGGTTCAGCGTGAACCGCTGGCGCAGAATCGCATTCACCTTGCCGGCCAGGTTCTTCCGGTCCTGCGCCATGTAGCTGTGGCTGTGAAACACCTGCGCGCTCTTTTCGGCGCCTGACGCATCGCCGCCGAAATCGGTTTCGACGTCCCCGTTCGTGTAGAGCACGCGACTGCCACGAGCGCGGTACCACGCCAGGCGATCCAGGAAGGACGAGTCCGGAAGCACCATCGGCGTCTCGCAACTCCGGCCTCCCGATTCCGCGGGTCGGTCGGTGACTCCAAGGACGTTCAGGTGCTTGAGGTAGAGCAGTTCGGGACAGGGGCAGCCGGGCACGACCAGCACGTCCTGTTCGCGCAGCGTGTCGTCCAGGAACAGGGTTTCGAGATACATGGGGTCCTTGTCGGCCGAGGTGCCTGTGCTCTGCAGATCAATTGCGCCCGCGACGGCGACACATGCGGCGATCGGCGCGATCACCCAGACCATCCGGGGGGTCCACGTCATCCCGATTGCCAGGATCACCGGAAGGAGGATCAGGGACGCAAAGACGAATCCGTTTCGGGCGTTGTTGAACAGGAAGAACCCTGCGAAGCCCGCGAAGACCGCCGTGGCCACGATCCACGGCATCCGGTCTGCACGGATGCGCCGCAGCGCTGCCTGACGATACCGCGCCACTCCCAGGACCAGGACCAGCGCCAGCAACGCGATCAGCCCTGCGTCGAAGTAGTGGAGGTTCCCGCAATACATCGATACCTGGGTCAGCACGCTGCCACTCGTCAGCAGCGACGTACCTGGAAACTGTTCAAACTTCCGGTACATGACTCCGTAGCCGTCCCCGTCCCCCACGACGAGGCGCTGGACGCCGAGGTCGCGCAGCATCGCGAGCAGGCCGTATTCCACCAGAAGGGTCGCCGTGACGGCTCGGAGGTACCTGGCGCCGAGGAGTCCGACCGGGCGCAGGTTCCGAGGGCTTTCGGCCACCAGGCAGACCAGGACCACCGGGATCAGGGCCATCGCCGACAGGTGGAAGCCCATGGCCACGCCGGTGGCGAGGCCCGCGAGGGCGACCCGCCTGCGGGAAACCAGCCCCTGGGGGGACAGGCAGATCCAGGATGCCAGGACCACGAAGAGGTAGCCCCAGGCATAGGGCGTAGGCCTGATCGCCGCCAGCCCGATCCCGGCTCCCACCATCGCAACTGCGGTGGCCGCCGCGGCCGCGAGCGCATCGGCGCTGAAACGCCTTGCCAACCGGTAGACCAGCCAGTTCGCGGTCGCCGCGACGCCGACGTTGAGGGCCTCGACGGGCACCAGCATCCTTCCGCCGAATCCGAACAGCCTCAGGAGGGCTTGGAATGCCACCAGGACAGGCAGGTAGACGGGATGAACCAGTTCCAGTTGGTTGGGTCGGCCCTCCTCCAGGTCGAACAGGTACCAGAGATCGAGGTAATCGCAAGGGATCCTTGACAGGCACAACACGATGAAGCCTGCCAGCGAAACCAGGAAGACCACGTCACCCGCCAGGGCATGACGGACCGGTGCCGGGCCTGCGGCCGCCGGACGTCCTGGCGCCGGGGCCGGGGGCGACCGCAAGTCCGCGATCGTTCCCCAGGCAGCCCAAGCCAACGCGGCCAGGAACAGGAACTCGAGGATCAGGAACGGAAGATTGAGGCCCGGCCCACCTTTCCCGTCATGGACGGGACCCGTGCCTCTCCGTTCGATCGACGCGACCGGTTCGAGGTTGCCGGGGTCGTTGCGTCGCACGGCGTCCAGGACCGCGGTGTACAGAAGGAGTACCGCGGGTGTCGGGGCCCCGTCCACCATCGGTCCCTTGAACGTCACGTTGAACGAGGGAGTTTCGGCCGTGCCGTGGCGACCCTCGCTCCGGGGCGACAGCACGAATTCGATCTGATCCACCCCCGAACACTCTGCCGCCAATCGCGGGCAGAAGACGAAACGGATGGATTGGTCCACCTGGGACCGGACCAGTCGGAAATCCTCGATCGCAGTGGGAACCTCGCCGGATGGGGATGCCAGGAGCGTCGCGGCGTGCGTGGTGTCGATGCTGCGGGCCAGGGCGGTCAACGGCAGGAAGGCGAACAACCCCGCGCATGTTGACAGGAGCAGCCGCCGAACGCCCAGCATCCTCGTCATGGAGGGGCCTCGATGAGTTCGCAGTTCCTGCGGTTCGCATGGAAAGGGAGGATTGTCAATGCGGGGCTGCCGGCCCGAGGGCCTCAAAGCACCGTTTCGACGCGGATCACGTTGGTGGTTCCCTTCCGGGACAGGGGCAGGCCGGCCAGGAACACGACGCGGTCGCCGGCCTTGAGCCCTCCCTTCCGCTTGCACGTTTCGATCGTCCTGCCCACCTGGGCGTCGAGGCTTTCTTCCGGGCTTTCCAGCAGGAAGGGGTACACGCCCCAGTTCATCGCCAACTGGTGGTAGACGCGCTCGTCCTTCATGAAGGCGTACACCGGCATGCACGGGCGCAGGCGGGACAACAGGCGCGCGGCGTGGCCCGTTTCGGTCAGCACGACGATGGCGGCCGCCTTGCAATGGTAGGCGACCGTCACGGCGTTGTAGGACAGGATGTTCGGGAGGTCGCCCGCCTTCACCTCCGGCGGCATGTCCCGGTGGCAGGCGTCGTTGTCGTAGCTCGCCTCGACCTCGCGGATGATGGCGACCATCGTTTCGACGACCTTCAACGGGTACCGGCCGATCGCCGTTTCGCCCGACAGCATCACGGCGCTGGTCGAATCGAAGCAGGCGTTCGCCACGTCGCTGGCCTCGGCGCGGGTCGGCATCGGGCTTTCGATCATGGATTCCAGCATCTGGGTCGCCGTGATGACCGGCTTGGCCGCCAGGTAGCCCGTGCGGATCAGGCGCTTCTGGGCGATCGGGACCTTTTCGATGGCGACTTCCACGCCGAGGTCCCCGCGCGCCACCATGATGCCGTCTGCCGCTTCCACGATCGAATCGGCGTTGGCGAGGCCCTTGGCGTTTTCGATCTTCGCGATGATGCGGGTCGCGGGCTGGCGCCCCGATGCGGTCCGGCAGCGCTGGATCAGGCGGCGGACCTCCTCGATGTCGGTCACCTCGCGAACGAACGACAATGCCAGGTACTCGACCTCGCTTTCGACGGCCAGCGTGATGTCGCGGATGTCCTTGTCGGACAGGAAGGGGATCGGGTACTCGACGCTGGGGAGGGTCAGGTGCGCCTTCGGCCTCAGCGCCGCGGCGTTGCCCATGCGCACCGACACGGCGCCCGGGTGGATGGCCACGACGTCGCCGGCCAGGCAACCGTCCATCAGCAGGATGTGCTGGCCCACCACGCAGAGGCTGTCGATGTCGGGGAGGTTCGTGTAGATGCGCCCGGGTTCGGGGGATACCAGCACCTCGATGCCCTCGGGCGGGCGGGATTCGATGGTCAGCACGTCGCCGACCTCGATCGGGAGCGCCTGCCCATACCCGTAGACGCGGACGGCCGGTCCCTTGATGTCGGCCATGATGGCGATCGGAACGTCCAGTTCGGCGCGCGCCGTGCGGATCATCGCGATCAGTTCGTTCGCGGCCTGGGCGGTCGAGTGCGAGAAGTTCAGGCGGAATACGCTGACGCCCGCCTCGATCAGGGCACGCACCATGTCCGGGGTGCCCGAGGCCGGCCCCAGCGTGGCCACGATCTTGGTCCTCATGTCGATCCGGTTCATCGCTTCCTCCAGGTCGTTGGGAGTGCGTCCGCGCGCTGCCTGCGCGGGAGTATCGTTGTCGCGCGATCAAGAATCAATGTGGAAGCGGGCGGGAATGGGACGGAAGCATGCGGTTGTCCCGGATTGCCGGCGATCAGGGGCTGGAGGTGTCGGGACCCGGGCTCGCGGAGGCCGGGTCGCGCAGGGCGGCGTTCCGGGTGCAGCCCGGAACCCGGGGGCAGCGATTCGGGTCGTTGGACGAGTCCCTGGCGCAGAGGGCCTGGGTCAGGTCGCACAGCAGGTACGTGTCCCCGGGGATCGTGTCCGCCCACGCCTGCAGGTAGGTCGTGAGATCGGCGATGTCCAGGCTCCTCGTCCTGCTGCCGACCTCGCCCAGCCGCACCGGGATTGCCTTCGAGGAAACGTCCGGGCCATCCGGCGCGACGGGAGGTCGCGGGGCTTCGACACCGTCGCGGGTTTCCAGCTCGTCGTAGGCATGATCCAGCGGTGACGACGGTCCGGGCTGGAACGTGAAGCGCTGCAGCAGCACGTCGCGCACATTCCCGGCCCGGTCTCTCCTGTCCGACGCCTGGAAGCTCGCGCCGTGAAAGACCTGCGCCCTCTTTTCGGCGCCGGACGCGTCGCCGGTGAAGTCGGTTTCGAGGTCGCCGTCCGTGAAGAGCACGCGGCTGCCGCGGCTCCGGTACCAGGCCAGCCGATCCAGGAGGGAGGAATCGGCAAGCACCATCGGCGAGCGGCAGGTTTCGTCGTGCGCCGATGCGGGACGATCCGTGACGCCGAGGACGTTCACGTGCCGCAAGTACATCAGTTCGATGTAGGGGCAGCCCGGGACGACCAGGACGTCCTGGGCCCGCAGCACCTGGCCCAGGAACCGGGTCTCGACGAACATGGCGTCGTTGTCGGCCGTGATGGCGGAGCCCTGCATCGCGGAAACACCGACCCCGACCAGCCCTCCCGCGATCGGCAGGATCAGCCAGACCAGCCCCCGGGTCCTCGTCACGACCCGGGCCAGGAGGACGGGCCCGAGGATCAGCGATGCGAACCCGAACCCGTTCCTGGCGTTGTTGAGCGTGAAGAAGCCCGCGAAGCCCACGAAGATCGCGGCCGCCGTGATCCACAGCGCCCGGTCCTCGCGAACCCACCCGGGGATCGACCGGGGGTGCAGCACGACCGCCGCGACCAGGGCCGCCGCGAGCAGGATCAGAAGGCCTTCGTTGCAGGACCCGAGCGTCTGGAAGTAGATCGTGACCTGGTGGAGCAGGCTGCGGCTGGTGAGCAGGGCCGTGCCCGGTTCCTGCTCGAGCGTCCGGTACAGGGCCCCGAAGCCCTCCCCCTTGCCCAGCAGCAGGCGTTGGAGGCCGAGGTCGTGCAGGCTGGCGAGGATGCCGTATTCCGCGAGGACCGTCGCCATGACGGCCCGGAGATACCTGGAACCGAGAGACCCGACCGCGCGGAGGTTTCGCGGATTTTCCGCCACCAGGCAGACCAGGACTGCCGGGACCAGCGCCATCGCCGACATGTGGATGCCCATCGTGACGCCGGTGGCCAGGCCCGCGAGCGCGACCCGGCTGCGGGTACCCAGTCCTCCGGGGGCCAGGCAGATCCAGGCGACCAGCACGACGAGGAGGGTTCCCCACGCGTAGGGGGTGGGCCTCACCGCAGCGTTCCACGGCGCCGTGCCGACCATGGCCACCAGGGTGGCCGCCGCGCCCGCGAGCGCATCGGAACTGAACCTCCGGGCAAGCCGGTAGATCAGCCAGTGCGCGATCGACGCGATGCAGATGTTCAGGATTTCCACCGGCACCAGCATCCGTCCCTCGATCCCGACCCATCCCAGGAGGGTCCGGTACGCCACCAGCACCGGCAGGTACAAGGGGTGAACCAGTTCCATGGGGTTGCCGCGGCCCTGTTCGAGATCGAGCAGGTACCAGAGGTCGAGGTAGTCGCAGGGGAGAAGGGAGATGCTGTAGACGATGAAGCCGACCAGGGAAACCAGGAAGAGGATGTTGCCGGCCAGGGAATGACGTACCGGGGGGCGGCCGGTCCCGCCGGGCACGACGGCCGGAACCGCGGGCGCCAGCAGGTCGTCGAGTGTTCCCCAGGCCGCCCAGCCCAGTCCCAGCAGGAACAGGACGGTGAGGCCGAACATCGTCCAGGCCGGCAGATCATCCTGCGGATTCGGTCCGCCGGCCAGGACGGCCAGGGGCAACGCAGCGAGCATCGCGGCGCAGGACGCCAGGAGCAGTCGTCGCACGTCCACCATCCGAATAGGGGAAGGACATCCACTGGAATTCAGTCCCATCGGTTCGCATGGAAGAGCAGGCTTGTCAATGTGGACGTTTGGCCCCAATCCGGGTAGCGTCTGCCGAGATTCCACGCCGGAGGTTGCCATGCTGGGCCCGTTGTTCAATCCGCGCAGTGTCCTGCTGACGGGTGTTTCCCCCGAGCCGGGGAACCTGGCGCGGAGCAGCCTGTACAACCTGGTCACCTTCGGCTTCAAGGGCGCCATCCACCTGCTGGGCCGCAAGGAAGTGGAACTGTTCGGCCACACGATCCGGACGTCCTGGGACGACATCCCGGACGGCATCGACGTGGCGGTCATCCTGACGCCCGCCCGGACCGTCGCCGAAACGCTGGACCAGTGCGGGCGCAAGGGAATCCGGTACGCCATCGTGCAGTCCGCGGGGTTCACGGAACTGGGCGGCGAGGGCGAGGTGCTGGCCGCCGAGGTCAAGGCGGTGGCGCATCGTCACGGCATCCGTTTCACGGGCCCGAACGGGCTGGGGATCATCCACCCCTCCCGCGGGTTCGCGCCCATCTTCATCCCGTTGCGGCCTCAGTGGCGGTTCGGCGGCATCAGCATCGCGACGCAGTCGGGCGGGATGGGGTTCGCCTACCTGTGGACGATGGCCGACCAGAACGTGGGCGTGGCCAAGTTCGTGTCCATGGGCAACAAGATGGACCTGGACGAGGTGGATTACCTCCGGTACTACGCCCAGGATCCCGAGACCCGTGCCGTCGTGCTGTACCTGGAAGGGATCGTCCGCGGGCGCGCGCTGTTCGAGGCGCTGCGCGATTGCGGCAAGCCGGTGCTGGTCCACAAGGCGGGACACACCGAGGGCGGCTCGAAGATGGCGTTCTCCCACACGGCGGCGCTGACGGCCGACGACGACGTGCTGGGCGCGATGCTGCGCCAGGCGGGCGCCACGCGAGTGCATACGATGGAAGGCGTCATCAGCCGCAGCAAGGTCGTCGAGCTGCCCCCCTGCCGCGGGTCGAGGGTCGCCGTCATCTCGCGCTCGGGCGGGCACGCCGTGGTGGCCGCCGACTGCGCGGCGGAATCCGGTTTCCAATTGCCGCCCTTCTCGCCGGAGTTCCTGGCTGCGGCGGCCGGCCGCCAGGTGATGCGCAAGGGCAACCCGCTGGACCTGGGCGACGTGTTCGACTTCGACCTGTACGCGCGTCTTCTGGAAACGGCCGTGCAGGACCCGGGCTTCGACGCGGTGCTGCTGCTGTTCGGGTATTTTCCCCCCTTCGAAACCGAGGCGTCGCGGCGCCTGCTGCCGAAGATCCACGAACTGAACGACAGGTATGGCAAGCCGGTTGCGCTGATCCTGCTGGCCGACGAGCACGAGTTGACCGAGGTCCGACGGGCGCAGCCGAACACCTACTTCAATTCGGTGGAGGAAGCCTTCGCGGCCTTGAAGGTGTCCCGCGACCACCAGGTGCGCCTGCAGGCACTGGCGACCGCGACGCCGGACGCGGCGCCGGCGGGAATCGACGCGGCGTCGGCGCGGGTGGCGAACGCGCCGGACGGCACGATGCCGATGGACGAGGCGTTCCGGGTGCTGTCCGACGCGGGGATCCCGACGGCGCCGAGCGTGCTGGTGCACTCCGGTTCCGACCTGTCCGTCGTGCCGCCGTTCCCGGTGGCGGCAAAGGTGGCGTCCGCCCGGGCGTTGCACAAGTCCGACGTGGGCGGTGTGCAGCTGGGGATCCCCGACCGGGCCGCGCTGGAAGCGGCGGTGGCGGATCTGGCCGGGCGGTTCGGGCCGTTCGGGGAAGGCGAGGGCGTGCTGGTGCAGTCCATGGCCGCCCCCGGCGTCGAGGCCATCGTGGGCGGCCGGCAGGACCCGGTGTTCGGGCCGCTGGTCGTCGTGGGCCTGGGCGGCGTGCTGGTCGAGGTGTTGAAGGACACGGCGATCCGCCTGGCGCCGGTGTCGCTGGCCGAGGCGCGCGACATGGTCGCGGAACTGAAGGGCGCGGTGCTGTTCCGGGGCGTCCGCGGCAGGCCTCCGACGGACGTCGAAGCGCTGGCCCGCGTGGTCCACGCGGTGTCCCACCTCGTCGCCGGCTGCCCTGCGATGGGCGAAATCGACCTGAATCCCGTGCTGGTCCACCCGCACGGAGCGACCGTCGTCGATGTACGCATCCGCAAGGATGCGGCGCAGGGGAATTGATTCAATCATCCCCCCCGGCGATACTCGTGACAGCGAACCCCTGCACCGACGGAGGAACCCTCGATGACGATCGACACGTTCGTGGCCATCGCGAAACGCCTGCCCGCCGTGTTCGTGTGCGTCCTCCTTGCGGGCATCGCCGGTCTTGCGGCGGCGTGCAACACCGGGGGGACCCTTCCGAACCCGGTCGGTTGCGACGACGGGCTGGCCTGCACCACCGATACCATGCAGGCCAGCGGCAAGTGCGGCTACACCATCAACCCGGGCTTCTGCGTCATCGGCCAGAAATGCTGGTCGGCCGGCCAGGCCGACCCGACCAACGCATGCGAGATCTGTGCCCCGGCGACCGACACGTCCCAGTGGTCGCCGGCGGCCAAGGGCACCGCGTGTGACGACGGAAGCGTCATGACGACGGGCGACGCGTGCGACGGACTGGGCTACTGCATGGGGACCACGGTCCAATGCACGCAGGCGACCGACTGCACCGACGTCCCGGAATGCGGCACGGCCGCGTGCACCGAGGGCACCTGCCGGGTCGTGCTGAACAAGGGCTTCTGCCTGATCGACGGGACGTGCATCGCGTCGGGCGCCAGGAAGCCGGATTTCCATTGCCTCGTCTGCACGCCGGCCTCGGCCACCGACGCCTGGGTTGCCGAGGTCAAGGGCACGGCCTGCGACGACGGGAACGCGAACACGATCAACGACCAGTGCGACGCGGACGGCGCCTGTGCGGGCACGCTGGTCGCCTGCCACGACGACCTCGGTTGCGACGACGGGAAGGATTGCACCAATGACTCGTGCAACCTGTCGAGCCATACGTGCATCCATGAACTGATCCCCGAAAAGTGCCTGATCGACGGGACCTGCGTGGACGACGGGGCGCTCGAGGGCGCCGTGGGCGACGCCTCCTGCCACCGGTGCGTGGCGGCCCTGCCCGATTCGTGGACGATGATGAAGGGCGGCGAGGCGTGCGACGACGGGAACGCGGCCACGGTGTTCGACAAGTGCGGCGCCGGCGGCGTGTGCGCCGGAACCACGGAAGGATGCCGGAACGACGGCGCCTGCGACGACGGGCTGGACTGCACGACGGACACCTGCAACCTGACGACCTACGCCTGCCAGTACGTGGTGGTCTCGGGCAACTGCCTGATCGACGGCGCCTGCCACGAGGACGGGGCCCTGCATGCCGCGACCGGCAATGGCTCGTGCCACAAGTGCGTGGCCTCGACGCCCGACGTGTGGACGCTGCTGGTGGGTGGCGAGGCATGTGATGACGGGAACGCGGCCACGATTTCCGATGCCTGCGGAATCGGCGGCGTCTGCGCGGGCCAGGTGGCGGAGTGCCTGGACGACGGCGCATGCAACGACGGGAAGGCATGCACGACGGATACCTGCAACCTGGCGACCCATGCCTGTGCCCACGTCCTGAGCGAGGGGGCGTGCTGGATCGACGGCGTGTGCTGGACGGAGGGCGACGCGCCGACGAACGACTCGTGCGTGGTCTGCGACGTCGGGACCAGCCAGTCGGCCTGGAAGATCCTGCCCGAGCCCCGGGCCTGCGGGACGGCCGGCGTCTGCTCCGGCGGCGCCTGCCACGATCCCTGGCCGCCGATCCAGGCATGGAGCCTGGGCAAGGCGTGCGAACTGCCGACCTGCGACGCGGGCATGACCCTGCCCTTCGATCACTCCGGGAACTGGACCGTCACCACCCACACCACGGCGACCGACTGCAACGATCTGGTCCAGACGGCCGACCCGCGGTTCCTGGTGGGCGACGTGCACACCGGCTCCGCGCATCCCCTGAATATCGTCGGAGGCTGCGACTACCAGGCGGGCGGGACCACCGTGCAGATCGGCACGTTCGTCAGCAACGTCGAAGTGACGTGCGTGGTGGCGCCGCGCCCGATGAGCACGACCAGCGTCGAAACCAGCGTGGTGACGTTCGCCGACGCTGACGTCGCGACCGGCAGGACCACAGTGGACCTGTACGACATCCCGGAGATCGCCGGGCAGGCCGGCAACCACTGCACGATTTCGATGGACGTGACCCTGCGGCGCATCCCGGACTGCACGACCAACGCGGACTGCAACGACGGAGCGTCCTGCACCACCGACACCTGCGGCGCAGGTGGCATCTGCGTCCACGCACTGGCGGCCGACACCTGCCTGATCGACGGCGTGTGCGTGGCCAACATGGCCCTCAAGGGCGCCACCGGCAACGATTCCTGCTACGTCTGCGTCGGCAGCGCGCCCAGCCAGTACGGGTGGATCCAGATGGGCAGCGGCGAGCCGTGCGACGACGGTTCCGCCTTGACGGTGAACGACCGCTGCCAGTTGGGCGGGCGGTGCACGGGGGCGATCCCGTAGCCTGCTGGGCCCGCGTTACGCATCCTCCACGTGCCCGCGTCCGCTTCCGAGGGACGGGCTGGCCGCGATCGTTTGTGATAGAAAGCAGTCCATCCGGGTTCGTCTGGCAATCGGGTGCGTGGGACTGTTCGAACCGTCGGGGCGGAGGTGCCGATGAACGTGCTGGTCGGGTTGCTCATGCTGGCGCAGGTGGGTGGGGGTGTCATTCCAGGCGGAGCATCTGCCACGCAGACGTCCTGTGCGTGGGGCCCCGGGGCGGATACGAAGCAGATCAAGGAATTCCTGAACGGGTGGGTGGAAGGTCAGAAGATCGGGCCGTTGAGCGCCGTGGGCTTTTCCTTCGATCACATGCTGGCCCGGATCGATCTGGGCACGGCGGTGGGCAGGGTCCGGATCGACCTCGTGCTGGAGGGCGGCTGCGACGTGCCTCCCCGCGCCAGCCAGAAGGCTCCTGCCATACCGGCGGGCAGCATCGACGAGGCGGCCCTGAAGGAACTTGCCTCGGGGTTCCCCGCTCCGAAGGTCCCGTTCGGGGGTAGCACCGTCGAGGAACGTTCGGTGGTCACGTCGGTGGCCCGGTCGCTCCGACTCATCGGGCCCGCGCGTGCTGCCTGGTTGTCGGGTATCGCGGCACTCCTGTGGCCCGAAGAGGGGAGCGCCGCAGTCGGCGAGCCCTGGCGACTGCTCGACTACCCGATATTCCTTGCAGGCGTCCTGCTGCTCCTGTTCCTCGTCGGGCGCACCCGGCGTCCCGGCGCCCCGTCGATCGATGCCCCCACCCGGGTCGACGCCCTCGTCCTCATCGGGTTGGCGGCCCTGGTCGCGTATCCCCTGTTTTCGGTGCCCTTCACCACGGATGCGCAGGTGATTCGGGCCTGGTATGCCGTCGGCGATCTCTTCAGCGATCCACGTCACCCGTTCCTGTCCTTCCTGCTGAATCGGCCGGCGGCCTGGATATCGCTGGAACCCTGGGTCCTCCGGATCGCGCCGTTCGTGTACTTCGTGGTGCTGAGCCTGCTGCTGGCCAAGGTGTCCTGGAAGGCGGGAGGGAGGATCGCGGGCATCCTGGCGGTTGCCTGGTTCATTCCCTCGGAGCGGGTCCGCCGCGGGATCATCGAAATCGGCGACTGGGACCTGGCGGGCTGCTTCCTGGTGGCCCTGGTGCTCTGGCTCCAGCACTACGAGCCGCGGATGTGGACCCGCGACAGGCGTCCCTGGATCGTTCTGGCCCTGCTGGTCCTGGGGGGCATGTGCTCGTCCTTCCTGTTCATCGTTCCCGCCGGGGCACTGATCGTCGTGCTCTGGTTCGAGCGGGTCCGGCAGTCGAAGGCGTCGTTCGGCCCCCTCCTGGTCACGGCGGCGTTCGTCCTGCCTTCCGTGCTGGTGGTATTCCGGTTCCTCCACGAAAGTCCGCCGGCATCCCGGCCCGATACGGCCGCCGATCTCCTGGCCGAGATCTTCCAGGTGTCGCCCATGGGACGCACCTGGTTGATGGTCGGCCCCCTCCTGCTCGGGTTCGGCTGGCTGGTCGGCCAATCCCGTCGCCTGACCGGGCGGTTCGCGTTGATTTCCCTGCTCGGACTGGTTCCCGCGCTGCTGGTCGCGTGGCAGTGGAGCTGGCTGCACGGCGGCTACTATGCCGGCCTGATGATACCCCTGGCCCTGTTCGCGAGCGCGGTTGGCGTGGCCGCCAGTATCGCGTGGGTGGTCGACCACGCGCCGGGCCTTTCGACTCGTCCCCGGCTTCGGACGGGTGTCGCGTCCGTGCTGGTGGTCGGGACCGTCCTGGCGACGGTGGACGTTCCACCCGTCGAGTACATGGCGCGAACCTCGGGAGTCGAGCACCTGGCGGAGTTCGAGTCCCGGATCGCCGGGGATCGCCTGCCCGTCCTTACCAACGGCCCCATCCAGAACCGGGGACTGGAAAAGCTGACCTTCTACGACAAGGCCCGTCGGGGCGAGGTCGACATCGCCGGGCTGGGCGACGGGACCTGGTCCGTGGGCATGACGGGTAGGATGCGGTTCCTGGACGTGGCGACGTGTCAGCCGGCCGGAGGCTGGGAAGATCTGGGTCCCGAGTTCTACCTGGTCACCGAGTTGCAGGACCAGGATCCGGTGAAGGTCTGTCGCGACGCCCTTGCGGGCCGCTGCGACCTGTTGTTTCCGGCTGCGCCCGGCCAGGATTTCCTGGAGTTCTACCGGTGCGGGAAGCGGGGCCAGGAACCCGGGAGGCCACCGGCCAGCGGGCCGTGATGCCCCGGGCGGGCCCTCATCCACGGCCAGCTGGCGAAGGACGAAACGGACGATCGGGGATCAATCCCCTGGCGCGGCGACGATCCCGTCCAGCGTCCAACGATCCAGCGCGGTTTTGGGCACGGCGTTGGCGGTGACGATGTCGCGGTACAGCGCGAACGACGGGCGCGGCGTGCGGGCCTGCGTCGCGAAGTCCACCGCCACCAGCCCGAACTTCATCGTGTATCCCGAGGCCCACTCGTAGTTGTCCAGCAGCGACCAGTGCAGGTAGCCGCGCACGTCGATGCCTTCCGCGATGGCGCGGTGCACCTGGGCGAGGTGCTGGACCAGGAACGCAGGGCGCAGGGTATCGGCCGCGTCGGCGACGCCGTTCTCGGACACGGTCAGCGGCAGGCCGAAGGGAGCGAACTCCTTCAGGGCACGATACAACCCGGGGGGATACACTTCGTTGCCGTTGTCCCCGACGACCGGTCCCAAGGTGCCGCACATCCCGTTGACGCAGGGCAGCGCGTCCACGTTCGGGATCAGCCCCGGCGACGACACGACGAAGTTCCGGGCGTAGTAGTTGATGCCCAGCAGGTCCACCCGGCCCTTCAATTCGTCGAAGACGCCCTCGTGCAGGCCGGAGATGTCCACGGTCGGGTCGATCTTGCGGTCGAAGTCGAGGTCCAGCTCGCCCTTCACCAGCGCGTTGACGAAGGTGAGGTTGTACAGGTAGTCCCAGTTCGCGGCCGCCGTCACGTCATCGGGGCTTTCCGGGTCGGCCGGGTAGGTCGGGCTGGTGGCGTGGACCAGCCAGGCCACCACGGGCTTCCCGTCGCCGTCCGCGTCCTTCGTGTCCGAGGCCCGCAGCGCGTCCACCGCCGCCGCGTTCGCGAACACGGTGTGCCGGAACATCCGGTGGAAGAGGTCCAGGTCGAAGATCTGCCCGCCCGGGAACGTGTTCACCAGCGACAGGCCCGTGATGTACACCATGGATTCGTTCTGCGGGTTCCACTGGTCCACCAGGTCGCCCAGGCGCTGGCCCACGAACGCCGCGTAGGCCTTGAAGGAGTCGACGATGCGCGGATCGGCCCAGCCGCCGGCGGCCGCGACCCATCGCGGGTTCGTGAAATGGTGCAGCGTGACCAGCGGCTCCATCCCGGCCTTGCGCACGGCGGTCAGCACGTCGCGGTAGTGGGCGATCGCCGCCTCGTCGAAGGCGCCTTCCTGGGGCTCGATGCGGGCCCACTCGATGGACATCCGGAACACCTTGACGCCCAGGTCCGCCGCCAGCTGCACGTCCTCGGGCCAGCGGTTCCACGAGTCGCAGGCGTCTCCCAGAAGCGGCGCCTTCCCGGCTGCCGCCCAGTCCGTCCAGTCGTTCTCGACGTGGCCTTCCGTCTGGAACGCCGACATCGCCACGCCCCACTGGAACCCCTCGGGGAACACCAGGTCGCCCGGCGCGTGGACGGGCCCCGTGGACGACGCGGCGCAGGCAAGCGCGCAGGCGAGCGTGGAGACGAGGGCAAGGTAGGCGAGCCGGGAACCGGGCCTGACGACGGGTCTCATGGAGCACTCGCGCAGAGGTCGAGACGATTATCGCGGTGCGGCGCGAAGGGGGTCAAGGCCTCAGGTCCCCGGGCGGGACAGCGTGATCGCGCCCGCTGCGTCGCCGTCCCAGTCGAAGGCGATCCCGGAGGCGGGGAAGCGCCAGGTCCCCAGGAACGGGTCGACCCCGGGGGACTGGAATTCCGCGGTCACGTCGGCGCGGCTGCTGCCCGGCCCGACCCCGCTGGCGGTGCGGCCTTCGAAGCCGGTCGCCAGGTAGATGGCCGTGACGGGGGAGGCGTCCTGGTCGCCGGAAGCCAGCAGGGACAGGTGGCGGTCGGGGTACGACAGCAGCACGCCGACGCCGCCCAGGTCGCGGGCCGAGGAGGGCGGACCCAGACGACGGGCCGTGTCGGCGCGCAGGTCGCCGATCCGGATCGACAGGCCGTTTGACGTGACTCCGACCCCGGGCTCGATCGACGAGCCGTTCGCGGCGCCGTCGCAGGCCGGGACGCCCAGGATCAGGGCGAGGCCCGCGGCGATCGGCAGGGCGCGGTGCCAGCGAATCGGACGTTCCCGTGCGCTCATTTCGCACCTCCCGCGGCCAGGTCGAAGCGGGTCGAGCACGTGTCCCCGATGCGCTCGCCGGTCGCAGCGTCGAAGATCGCCGCGTGCAGCGTCGCTTCCAGGCGCGTCGCCCCGGCCGTGAACGCCGGCGCCACCAGCGTGGCGTAGTGCACCGAGTTCGCGGGCAGCGTCACCCGGAACCCGTCGCCTTCCTTCGCCGCGCCGTCCAGCCCGATCGAGCCCCGGAAGAAGGCCGGCGCGCCGCTGCCGTATTGCAGCATCACGTGGAGGAACACCTCCCGCTGGGCGCCGGGGTTGTACAGCGTCAGGAAGACCGGCATCGGGATGCCGTCCTGTTCGTAGACGATGTGGCGAGTCGTGATCGTCACCCGGGGGGTCGGCGCGGTCACGGGTCCCGTCAGCGCGGGCTGCCACGAGGCCATGCCGTAGGTGGCGTCGTCGTGCCCGTCCTCGATGGTGGCGTCGATGGCCGCCGGGTCCGTCGTGCCCCACCAGTTGTTGGCGATGTCCGCGTTCACCGCCCAGTCCGGGTCCTTGCCCCGGCCGATGTTGGTCCACCCGAAGTCGGACGGCTCGTCGGCCTTGGTGTTCCCTTGGACGTTGTTCCACGCGAACACGCGGATGTACGCCGCGCCCACGCCGGCCGCGCCCTCGACCTGGGTGGTGTTGCCGGTGAAGGTGTTGTCCATCACCAGGGGATCCGCGTGCGGATAGCACGTCGTGCACACGTGCAGGCCGGCGCCGTCGGCGTTCGCGATGTTGTCCGTGACGCGGTTGTTCAGGAACGCCGGCTGCGAGGAAACCAACGCGATGGCGCCTGCCTCCCAGGTCGACTGGTTCTTGGTGAACGTGTTGCCCACGATGGGAGCGGCCTGGAACAGCGTGGCCAGGCCGCCGCCGTAGATGGCCGAATTCCCCTGGAACAGGTTGTCCTTGAGGACGGCGTCGCCGTTGTCCACGCACACGGCGCCGCCCGGGGCGGCCCCCTCGATCGAGTTGTCGATGAACTGGCACCCGACGATCCACGGCCGGCTGTCCTGGCTGACGTAGACCGCCGCGCCCCCCTGCGGGTCGGTCGTCGAGGCGGACTTGTAGTGGTTTCCCCGGAACACGCTGGCGTGCAGGAACGGCGAGGCGGCGTTCAGCTTGACCGCGCGGGTCGCGTTTTCGAGGACGCAGTGCTCGAGGATCGACCCCGACTGGTACACCTCGCCGGGCGCCAGCACCGCGTCCGTCGAGGAGTCCTCGAACACGACCGAGCCCCACCGTTCGAAGCTCCCGCCCCCCGCGTCCTTTCCGTTGAAAACGATCGGTTCGGCCTCGGATCCTCGCGCGACCAGCTGTCCCTGGACGATCAGCGATTTGCCCGCGGACAGGATGACCTGCACGCCCGGGCCGATCGTGAGGGTGACACCCTCGGGGACCGTCACGTCGGTTTCGACGAGGTAGGGCCCGGCCGCGGCCGTCCAGGCCTGGTCCGCGGCAACGGTCGCCGGGACGGTCGCCCCGGCCAGCGCAAGGCGGACCGGGAGCAGGAGCAGGGGAAGCACCAGTCGGGTCCATCGTCGCGTGTCCAGGATGTCCCTCCGGGAGACGGGGAGCCTGATGCTAATACATGTCGTGCCGACAGGTCATGCGCCCTTTCCTGGAACCGCCCTCACCCCGGACGCCGACCCGCCGACCGGGATCGCCCGGCGGGAATGTCCCCCCCGACCGCCTCCGGACGCGATCGTCCGCCGGGGGCGTTGCCAGGCCGCGACGGCCCCCCGCATGGACTCGCGGCCCGGTTCCTTGAAAGACGGACCGGCTTGGTATTAATTGGTACGGTGCCCGCTTGCGGATGAGACTCCGGATGGCCCAACGATCCGATCGCGTGAAGAAAGGGTTCCAACGGGCTCCCCACCGGGCCCTGCTGAAGGCGACCGGCGTCCGTGACGAGGACTTCGACAAGCCCTTCATCGCCGTCGTGAACAGCCACGTGGACATCGTGCCGGGCCATGTCCACCTCCAGGAGGTGGGTCGGAAGGTCAAGGACGCGATCCGCGCCGCGGGCGGCGTGCCCTTCGAGTTCAACACGATCGCGGTGGACGACGGGATCGCGATGGGCCACGAGGGCATGAAGTACTCGCTGCCCTCCCGCGAGCTGATCGCCGACTGCGTCGAAACCATGATCGCGGCCCACTGCTTCGACGGGATGGTCTGCATCCCGAACTGCGACAAGATCGTGCCCGGGATGCTGATGGCGGCCATGCGCCTGGACGTCCCGACGATCTTCGTCAGCGGCGGTCCCATGGCCGCGGGACGCACGCCCGACGGACGTGTCGTCGACCTGGCCAGCGTCTTCGAAGGCGTGGGCGCCCGGGCCGCCGGACGCATGTCCGACGGCGAGTTGAAGGTGCTGGAGGACTTCGCCTGCCCGTCGTGCGGGTCGTGCTCGGGCCTGTTCACCGCCAACAGCATGAACTGCCTGGCCGAGGCGCTGGGCCTGGCGCTGCCCTACAACGGCTCGGCGCTGGCGATGACGCCGCAGCGCGACGCGCTGTACGAGGAAGCTGGCCGCCGGATCCTGGACCTGGTGCAGTCCGGCCTGACGCCCCGCGCCATCGTCACGATCGACGCCATCGACGACGCGTTCGCGCTGGACATGGCGATGGGCGGGTCCACCAACACGGTGCTGCACACGCTGTCGATCGCCCGCGAGGGCGGCATCGACTACCCGATGGCCCGCATCAACGAGATCGCCGCGCGGGTGCCCCACCTGTGCAAGGTCAGCCCCTCGGGACCCTGGCACATGGAGGACATTCACCGCGCGGGCGGCGTGCCGGCGATCCTGGCCGAAATCGCGAAGGTGCCGGGCGCGCTGCACCTGGACCGACCCACCGTCAGCGGGCGGACGTTGCGGGAGTCGATCGCCGGGGCCGAGATCCTGGATCCCGCGGTCATCCGGCCCGCGGCCGATCCCCACTCGCCCACGGGCGGGCTGCGGGTGCTTTTCGGCAGCCTGGCGCCCGACGGGGCCATCGTCAAGACGGCCGCGGTGGACAAGGCGCTGCGGAAGTTCGCCGGGCCTGCCAGGGTGTTCGAAAGCCACGACGACGCGATGCGCGGGATCCTGGCCAACGAGGTCCTCGCCGGCGACGTGGTGGTCATCCGCTATGAAGGGCCGGCGGGCGGCCCGGGGATGCAGGAGATGCTGGCGCCGACCAGCGCGCTGATGGGTATGGGCCTGGGCGACAAGGTCGCGCTGGTGACCGACGGGCGTTTTTCGGGCGCCACGCGCGGGGCGTGCATCGGCCACGTCAGCCCCGAGGCGGCGGCGGGCGGGCCGATCGCGGCGGTGCAGGACGGGGACCGGATCGAAATCGATTGCGAGGCGGGCCGCCTGGACCTGGTGCTGGGCCCGGACGTTCTGCGGTGGCGCCTGGCCGCCGTGCGACCGCGCGGCATCCCGGTGTCCAGCCGCTGGCTGCGCCGGTACGCGCGGTCGGTCACGTCGGCCTCGACCGGGGCCGTGCTGCGGGACGAGTAGGGCGGTTCGGGACTCGCGGGCCAGGGCCCGCGGGCCTGGAGGTTCGGGTGGATCGCAAGGGCGCGGAAATCCTCTGGGACACGCTGGTTCACGCGGGAGTCGAGGTGGTGTTCGGCTACCCCGGGGGAGCGATCCTGCCGGCCTACGACGCGCTGCTGGACTTCCCGATCCGCCACGTGCTGTGCCGCCACGAGCAGGGCGCCGCGCACATGGCCGACGGCTATGCGCGGGCCTCGGGGCGCGTGGGCGTCGCGATCGCCACGTCGGGACCGGGCGCCACCAACCTGGTCACGGGCATCGCGACCGCCATGCTGGATTCGTCGCCCGTGGTGTTCATCACCGGCCAGGTGCCGGGCTGGATGCTGGGCCGCGACGCGTTCCAGGAAGTGGACATGACGGGCATCACCATGCCCATCACCAAGCACAACTACCTCGTCACCTCGGCCGACGAGATCGGCCCGGTGCTGGAAGAGGCGATCTACGTGGCCACCTCCGGCCGTCCCGGCCCGGTGCTGGTCGACATCACCAAGGATGCTCAGCAGGCCTCAGCTCCCTTCGACTTCGCCGCCGCCGCGCCTGCGCCGCATCGTCCGCATCCCATGCTCCGCGCTGAGACCAACTCCATCGAGCAGGCCATCGAGCTCATCTGCGCCGCCAAGCGCCCCCTCATCCTCGCAGGCCACGGCGTGCAAATCTCCGAAGCCGAATCTCAGCTCCTCGCCTTCGCCGAGCGTCGCCAGATCCCCGTCGCCAGCACTCTGCTCGGCCTTGGAGACTTCCCCACCGGCCACCCGCTCGCCCTCGGTATGATGGGCATGCACGGCGAGGCGTGGGTCAACCAGGCCATCCAGCAATCCGACCTCCTGCTCGCCTTCGGCATGAGGTTTGACGACCGCGTCACCGGAACGCTCGCCACCTACGCCCCGCACGCCAAAAAGATCCACATCGAGATCGATCCCTCCGAGATCGACAAAAACGTCCGTGCCGACGTTGCCCTCATCGGCGATCTGCGCACTATCCTCGACGCCATCCTCCCGCTTCTTCCCGCCAGCTCCGACGCAAGCTGGCTCCGCGAAATCGCCGCCCTCAAGGGCGACGCCAGCGTCGGCGACATCATCAACCTGCCTGACAACGGCCACCTCTACGCCGCGCACGTCATCCACGACATCTGGCGCGAGGCAAAAGAATCCGGCCGCCT
>Ga0118677_10005921_pt1 | contig 21089 bp, 13 predicted proteins | sample AliMusrvi5mmetaG_FD_86154 | JGI IMG/M metagenome (GOLD analysis project Ga0118677, IMG submission 86154)
GAGTTTAGGCGAGGGGGAAGTCAACGCAAGAGGTTACTCCGGGCCGGAGAAATCCGAAATCCGAAGGCCGAAGGTCGAAGGAAGGCCGAAGGCCGAAATCCGAAGAAATCCCGCTCCAGGACCAGCTACCGGCTTTTTCGGATTTCGGCCTTCGGGCTTCGGATTTCTTTCGACCTTCGACCTTCGGAATTCGGTCTTACGAAGGCCGAAAGTATGTCTCCGCGCGAAATCCTCACTTGGACTGCAGCCGTTTAAGCGCGTCCTCCGCAGCCTGGGGATGTTGGGCCTTTATGGCCGTGGCAATCTTCTTCACCGCCGCCTCGGCTTCGGCGCGCACGCCGGTATTATCCAGCAGGGGCAAAGCAAGCTGCAGGGCCTCAGGGTGAGCAGCTCCACCAAGAGCGCCGAGAATCAGGCGCAGGTCCGCGTCGCTGCGCGCCGCCGCCAGCAACTCGCGATAGTGCGCGATCAGCTTGGCATCGGGGTGCGCGTTTTCTTCACCCACAAGGCGAACGAGCCCGCGCATGATGAGTCCGCGCGCGGCTTCGGAAATGGGCTGATGATAAACGGCGACCATCGTTTCCCAGCCTGAGATGTCAGGCCAGTCCGCCAGCGCGCGAACGGCCGCAGCGCGCAGGCGGGTGTCAGAACCAACGGTAGCCGCCTTCAGTGCTTTTAGTGCGTCGTCGTCGCCGCAGGCCGGCAGCAGCCCCAGCAAGGCAATCTGGCTGTCAACGCTCTGAGCCCAACCCTGCGCGGCTTTAACCGCGGAAGAACGGTTGGCAGGATTTTTGGTCCGTGCTATGGCTTGCGCGGTGGCGCTCTCCGCTTCCGCGCGCACCTCGGCGTCGCCGACATGGGTGAGCAACTCCAGCAAAGGGGTGAGTTCCTTGCTGCCGGCGGTCTTGGACAGCGCGCGGAATGCGGCTGTGGCGACCGCAGGATCGGACTGGCCGGCCTCGGCGAGCAGCAACATGTTGGCCGTCGGTCCCTCGCGCCGGGCAATGGCCGTGACGAGTAGAGCACGTGTGCCGCCGGAGGAGTTCTTCAGCGCGGCGATAATCGCCCGGTCGGTTTGCCCGCCGCCCGGGAGGACGATTAGAGCGGATTGGATAGCCCGGCGCTCATCGGTATCGGTTGAGCTGGCCAGCGCCCGGGCGAAGAGCGGCACGCACCAGGTGCCACCGATGCGGCCCAGAGCGTCGATGGCCTCGCGCCGGACGGCGGCATGTGGCGATGCCAGGCTGTTCCCAATGGCCGTGCAGGCTGTCTTGTCCGCGCGGGCCGCCAGGCTGTCAATCATCCAAACCTGCTCTAGCTCTGTGAGGTTGGGGAGTTCCGCCGCGAACACCGCGGAAGCATTCCCCGACGGCAACGCCCGGACATTGGCGATGGCGACCGGCTTGAGGGCCGTGTCCGAGCCGTGCAGGACTTCGAGAATGCGCTGTTGGGCCTGCGCCTTATCCAGGCGAAGCAATGCGCCGAGGGCGGCCCGGCGAACGTACGTCGAGGTTTTGGGGTTCAACAGTCCCTGGTACGTCCCGATAGCCCTCTGGGTATCGCCCGCGGCAGCACGGGCATCGGCGTAGCGCAGAGGGGCCTCCTCCAACTCAGGCTCAACGTCCGCCGTGACCTTTAAGGGCAGGGCAAGAAATGCTTGCCAGGCGCTCGGGTCCCCAATCTTTCCGAGGGCTACCATAACAGCCTTAACCGTAGCTTGATCAGCATCAGCGGCCACTTGCGAGAGTAACTTAACGGCCCGCGAATCCCGCCGGTCACCGATGGTATTGATGATCTGGATGCGGGCGATGCCCGAGGCGGTGGGGACGGCGGCACGGAGGATTTCGTCCGCTTTGCCGGCCGGGTAGGTCGTCAGAGCCAGGCAAGCAATGCCGGCGGTTTGGTCGCTCTTCAGCAGGTGGCTTAGGGCCGGCAGGGCAGTCTTGCTGCCGATGATTCCCAGTTGGGTGCAGGCGAACTCCTGGGCTTCGTAGGTGCTGCCGGGCGACAGAAGTTGCACCAGGCCGGCCTCCAGTTGGTTGCGCACACTGGAAGAGGGCAAGCGTAGCCACTCTTCCATCTGTCGGAATGGTTCGCGGCTTTGGCCCGGCTGGTAAGTGCCGGCTTCAGCTACCACCCTTGCGATGTCGGCTCTGGTGGGCGCCTTGTCCGGCGCAGCCGCGGACACAAGCAGTGGGCACACGAGGAGTGTGAGGAAGAAAGGGAGGAGTCGTGATTTCATAGGTTTGGAAATCGTAAATCGTAAATCGCAAATCATAAATCAGCAGCGCCACGGCGCACGGGGTTCGCGGTAAAGCATTCGGTTGGCTTCCTCGGCATCGAAGCGTTCCTTGACCGGGTCCCACTTGAGCTTGCGCCCGAGCCGCATGCTGAGGGTCCATGCCTGGCAGATAGTGATCGCCCGGTGCGCCACCTCCGGGTTGCAGATGGTCGGCGTGCGGCTGCGGATGCAGTTGAGGAGATTGCGCACGTGGGCGGAGGCATCACCCCAGCCTGCGGTGCTGGTGCCCTTGAGGCTCAGGATCGACTTGGGCTCGGCGGTCACGATGTCGGTCTCGTCGTCAATCTGAATCCAGCCCTGGTCGCCGATATAGCGGATGTAGCGGTCTTTGAATGCCCCGCGCTGATACATGACGCCCGTGACGCCGTTGGCATACTTGCAGTGGCCGACACCGGTGATCGGTGTGTCGCTGCAGAACTTGGCCGGGTCGGGGAACACGCCCTGGGCCTCGAATTCCACCGGACCGGTGTTATCGGTATCCAGCGCCCATTGCATTTGGTCGGTGTAGTGCTCCCCCATATCCGTCATTATGCCTTCGGCGGTGTCCCAGAAGTATTGCCAGGAGTTGACCCGCGCGGGCACGAAGGGATACCACGGACTCTGGCCCAGCCACTTGTCGTAATCCCAGCCTTTGGGGACGGGCGCGACCTTGTCGTGCGGGATGCCCGGTCCTTCCCAGACCTGCATTTCGACCGTGTGCAGGTGGCCGATCCTGCCTTGCCTCACCATCTCCATCGCAAAGCCGTAAGAGGCTGTCGAGCGACGCTGCGTGCCGGCCTGGTAGATCGTGCCGAAACGCCGGCAGGTATCCACCAGCTTGCGGCCCTCACCGATGGTAAGCGTGACCGGCTTCTCGCAGTAGATGTCTTTGCCGGCGCGCGCGGCGTACATGGAACCGAGTCCGTGCCAGCGGTTGCCCGTGGCGATGGCCACGGCGTCCACATCCTTGCTCGCCAGCATCTCTCGGAAATCAGCGTAGGCCACGCAGTCCTGATTGCCGTACTTGGCATCCACCTTCGCCTTCGCGTTCTTCAGCCGGTCGGCCCGGAAATCGCTCACTGCGACGTACTGAATGTCGGGGAAGGAGAGGAACGTCGGCAGCGTGTCCAGGGCGCGATTGCCGACACCGATGGCGCCAAAGCCGATGCGATTGTTCGGCGCGACTGCGCCATTCAACCCCAGCACGGAACCAGGCACGATGAGCGGCAAAGCGGCGGCAGCGGTGGCGCGTTTCAGGAACTGACGGCGGGATAAGGCAGGTGCAGCTTGTGGTTTCATAGCATTCTCGAACACAGGACGATCTTTCCAGCCAACACAGCGGTTGTAAACAAAAGAGTGCCGGATAGCAGTCCGAAAACCGAATCCCGAATGCCGAAGGAGATCCGAAATCCGAAGACCGAAGACCGAACCCCCAACCGCGCTATTGTGGCTGCTGCCATTTCGTTCGAGCCATACTCGGATTTGGGGATTCGGATTTCCTTCGGCTTTCGGCTTTCGGACTTCGGATCTCTGCCTCCCGCTTCTCCACGTTCGGTGTTCACCATAATTATTCCGAATACAAGCCCCCTATCCCACCTCACTTGGGGTGGTCTGGGGGCACCATGGTATAACCATGGTACTGTCCTATACCCGCAGAACACTCCCAAAGCCCCATTTTTGATCAGTCAAGCTTATCCAAGGCTCAAAAACCGATTGCTGAGCCTGCCGCCAAGAGGCGCAAAAGCCGCAAAAGGGATGGGAATTGGGCCTTCTTTTGCGGCTTTTGCGCCTTTTCGCGGCTAACCCATTTACCTCCAGAGGTTTAGAGTTAAAGCCTCAAGGCAGAAAGGTTCCCTCCCCCTTGGCTTGCCCCGCCGCAGGCTCGTTGGAGGGTGGGCCGCGGCAGGCTTTGCCCATCGCGCAAAGAGTTTCGAGAATCTCCCCTACGTGCGACGCTTTGGCCCGCCCGAAGCGGTTGGCCATTTCCGCTGCTGTCACCGGCTCCTTCACCGCCGCCAGTTCCGCGCTCACCACCTTTACCTGCTCGGACAGCGTCTTAGGCCAAGCCAATTCCCCGGCCCGCTTCGTCCCGGGTCTCGCCTCCGGCTCAATCTTGACCGCCAAGGCGGTCTGCTGCGGCTGGGCGCCGCCCGGCTTTTGGTAATCGGGCCGCAGCCAGCGCACCAAACCCGACGCCTCTTCCTTGGCCCGCTCGGCGTTCAGCGCCACCAGCCGCTCCAGGATTTCTGGGTCGGTCAGCGTCGGCGGCCAGCCGTAGGCCGCGAAGACTGCCGCGTCCAAATCATCGTGAAGCTGCCGGAGCACCGACACCAGGCCAGCATCATGAATCTGCTTCTCCTTCGAGTTTAGAGCCTCATTGGCGCGCAGCTTCTCCAGGACGTTATACATCCCCGTCAGGGTCAGGCCGGGATTCTGCGACTGCACGCGCTTCCGGTGCGCGTCCAACTCCTGGGCAATCTTGCGAATGCGCTCGTGTGCGGCGTCGTTGAAGGGAAAGGGGAACGGATCGAAACAGCGGGACTTGTTATAGCGCGGGCGGTCCTCCAGTGTCCCGCCCGCCGCTAGGGCATAAACGACATGCACCCGGCTGCTCAACACGCCAAGGAAGAAGGCGTCGTCAAGCGCGAACGTTATGAGCGCGTCGTCAGGAAGCACTTGTTCGCAAAGAAAGACAAAGAAGCGATGCTTCGCGGTTGCCGGAGTGACTATAAACCGAGACAGGCCGCCGAGCGCCCGACGAAGCTCCTGGCGCGGCTTGCCAAAGACCCACCAGAGTTTTGCGTAAGCGGCACCATCCGGAGTTCCGCCTTTCGAATCGCGCTCCGGCTTAACACGGGTCAGAACCCTTTGATAAACGGCGGGGAATCTCAAGCGAACCTCCTCAGATGACAGGCCGAAGAGGTCAATGATCATAACGCCGCGCGGCTCGTCCGTAAGGTCTTTTCCGTGGCGGTACGGGCGGATGTGATTCTCTAGCCCCTGGACATGGCCGAGACCGAGACTCTTCGCTTCGTCGGGGGCCACGATGAAGCCAGAGCCATGTAGCTTCACGCCGGGACATGCAAGCCCGTCATTGGCTTTGAGAGCGGCGACACCCGCCACGTTCGCCCCGGCTGTCAAGTCTGCCTGAATCTTGCCGCCGTTTTCCGCGAACGACACTTCTGCAGACCCATCCTCCATGGGTTGTTCGTCGGTGACTACCAGGAGTTCGCCAGGGTGTTCGCCGCTGCTGCCGACCGTCATGGCAATACGGACCGCAGCGCCGTCGGCAGTGTCCACCCAAGGGTGGTCAGGAACGGCGAAAAGCAGTGAGAGCGGCGGGCTCGCTTCCAGTTGCGCTTGGACAATCCGGCGCGCGAAGGTCTGGCGCAGGCTGTTGGTCGTGATGAATCCAAAGCGGCTCACCTTACCGGCCCGGACTAGCTCCGCGGCCTTATACCACCAGTACATTACGAAGTCAGCGGATTCTGGGACGGTGGGGTAAATCGCGCGCAAAGTTTCGGCGTAGCCATCGTTCAAGTCCCGCCGCATATACTTGTTTCCGAGAAACGGTGGATTACCCACAATAAAATCCGCAGTCGGCCATTCCGCTGGCCTCGGATTCTTGTAAGTCAGCAGCGGCACTCGCTTGGTTTCGTCCGGCACATCCCGCCCGGTCACTGGGTCCTTCTTCGCGCTCGTTCGGTCCCAAACCGTAATCACCTTCCCCGCTTCATCCCGCGCCGGCTCCGGCTCGCCGTCGTAGGCCAGGACGGCGTCGCGGCATTCGATGTTCTTGAACTTCCTGAGCACCGGCTCAGCGGGCATCGTCTGTCCCCGTGTGCGGAAGTGCCATTGCAGGTAGCCGATCCAGAGCACCAATTCAGCGATCGCCGCTGCGCGTGGGTTGATCTCCAGCCCAAGGAACTGGTGCGGGTCCACGCTGTGCGTCTCCAGTTCCAGATTGAAGCTCTCGCCGAACTGCGTCCCCACGTCCAGGATTTCTCCCTCCAGCCGTTTGAGGTGCTCCAGCGACACATAGAGAAAGTTGCCGCACCCGCACGCCGGGTCCAATACCATGACCCGGCAGAGCCTGTCATGGAAGGCGTTGACCTCGTCCCGCGCGGCCTTGAGATTGCCCAACCGGGCGTGGGTAAAGGCGGCGGTCCGGACGCTCTCCCACTCGGCGCGCAACGGCTCGACCACCGTCGGCAGCACCAGGCGCTCGACGTATCCCCTGGGCGTGTAGTGCGCGCCGAGCTTGTGGCGTTCGCCCGGGTTTAGCGCCCGTTCCAGCAGCGTGCCGAAGATGGCCGGTTCCACGTGGCTCCAGTTCTGTTTCGCCGCTTCTTTCAGCAGCCCAAGCTGCAAGGTGTTGACCGGAAGCACGGTGAAGTCCGAGAACAGCCCGCCGTTGAATTGCAGCAGCTTTTTGCGCAGAACGATCGAGATGCCCTTGCCGGTGCCGGTGTTCATCTCACGGAAAAGCTGCTCGACCAACTCCTGGAATCCACTCCCGTCCATCGGCAGCGAGTTGAGCAGGTCAGTGAAGCTGCGCTCGGGCAGCAGCCCGACGTCCTCGGCGAACATGCAGAACAGGCAGCGCGTCAGGAAATCCGCCACCACGCGCGGCTTGTGCCCGCCTTCCTCCAACGACTTGGCCAACTCCGCGAGGTGCTCCGAAATCTCGCGGGTGACATCGGCGGATTGCAGCGCGGGGTCCAGCGCCGCCGGATGGGTCCAGATGAGCTTCAGTCGCTCGCGGACCTTTTCGTCCGACAGGTGCTCCAAGCGAATGCGAAAAGTGCGGGGGTCGGGGAAGGGCAGGTAGGCTTTGCCGGCCTGGGTGAAGTCGGCAAACACCTCGAAGCTGTGCCCGACATCCACCACCAGCAGGAACGGCGGGTTCGGATCGCTCGCCGGGAGCGCCCGAACGTAGCGTTCGGCCTGGCCGCGGGCCTTGATCATGGCGTCATCCCAGGCCTCGGTACCGCGCACCGGCTGGGAGGACTTCTTCTTCTCGATGACCCCGGCTTCTTGCGCGACCAGTTCAAGCTGCGAGGCCGCCGCCTCGGCCGCCTGGAACTGCTTGGACTCCAATACAAAGCACTCGCGCTTGTACAGGTCAATCCGTCCCTTGGTAGTGGAACCGTCAAGATGGTGCTCGGTTACGTCGTATTCGAACGCGTAGCCCGTTTTTCGTGTCGGCTCAGGCCTGGCTACCCCCAGGATGTCACAAAGCTCGCACAGGAAGGGCTGGCTGTTGGCGCGTTCGGAAGCGCTCGCGGCGGCCCACCGGGCGATGAACGCTTTGGCACCCTCAGAAGACATGGACCGCAGGATAAAGCGGGAACCTGTGTGGATGCAAGCCGGCTCAAACGCCTGCCTCCGGGTAGAGCCGGTGGGCAACCGCCAGCATCTACCCGGAGGCCCATATGAACTGTCTGTTGACATCCCAGTCGTGCCCCGCCAGCATCGCACCATGCTCGCTGTGACCCAAAAGCCAGGTCTTCTCCACGAGCGCAGCGATGAGTAAATGCTGGCGACCGAAAAGCGAGTTCCTGCTATACTGGGCGCGGCCACCATCTGAGCTTTGCGCTGGCCCAGCGGTCGGGGTGGGGACGGCTCGTCCCCATTGGTATCGCGCAACTGGGGACGAGCCGTCCCCACCCCGACAAAAAGCTCAGTCTGTTGCCGCGCAGAGTATAGCATGCTGGCCGGTTAAATAAGTTACATGAGTCACATCGTTACAAACGGCAGCAGCACGGGCGCTTATGTGATCCATGTAACGATTCAATTGTATAACCGCACTGTCTTAGAGTTTGAAAACGATCATTGAGACCCATTGTGGCAGGTTTGGAGTCCCGCCTTTAGGCGGTTTCTGCGCCGCGCCGCCTAAAGGCGGGACTCCAAACCGGGTTTTCAATCCAGCTCTTAAGCGCTCACGACTGATCGCCGCCTCAATCGGACTGTTGGTCGCTTGCGCCGGCCTGTGCGGTCTCGAGTCCTGCCCCGCTGCCGAGCAGTTGCAGCTCGGCGCGGACTACATGGGGCGCAATTGGCAGGCCGAGGATGGCCTGCCCCAAAACACAGTCCTGGACATCCTTCAGACCAGGGACGGCTACTTGTGGCTGGGAACCTTCAACGGGCTGGTCCGGTTTGACGGTGTCCGTTTCACCACTTTCAACCTCGCCAACTCTCCCGGAATGGGTTCTGACTCTGTGGTATGTCTCTATGAGGATCATCAGGGTCAGATGTGGATCGGCACGGACGGCCGAGGTCTGACGCGGTATTTTCAAGGCGGGTTTACGAATTACCCCGTCCCCAATCGTCCTGGGGCGTCGGTGGTCTCGACCGTCGCCGAGGACGAGACGGGACTCTTGTGGGTGGGCACCGACGCAGGGCTCTTTCGCCTGGTTTCCGGTCAACTGGAATACTATGAGCCAACCTCGGTGCCAGGAGGATTCGGTATCGTGCGGCAGTTATGTTGCGACCCCGAGGGGCAACTGTGGATCTCGGCTGAGCGGGGCTTGTTTGTGCGAGGCCGCGAGGGCCTGCGCCGAGTGCCGGAATACGAAGAATTGACAAGGCTCTTCTCCAGCGCAGACGGGAGTGTCTGGACTTTGAACAAGAGACATGGATTGGTGCGCTGGAAGCTGAACCAGGCAAGCCCCCAGGATGTCTTGCGGACCTGGCAAGAAGGTGATTTTCCTTATCGCCTCCTGGTTTGCCAGAAGGGCGATATCTGGTTTTGCGCCAACGACGGGTTGACGCGTATCCGCGGCACTCAACGGACCAAATACCCACTTCTGCCCGCCTACGGCTCCGCGCTGGCGGTGTACGAAGATCGCGAACAGAATATTTGGGTAGGCGGCAACGGTGGGGGTCTTTTGCGGCTGCACGAGACGGTGTTGCAGACCATTTCCACTCGGCAAGGCCTGCCTGGTAACGATGTAGTGGTAATGATGGAAGAGTCACCTGGCCGCGTTTGGATCGGGGGCTTCGCCCTGGGGATCGGTGTCTGGGAGAATGGGCATTTTGCGGCACTGCCTGGGCTTCCCTATGGCAGCCAGGACATTTACGCTTTAGCGCGTGGGGTGGACCACCGCGTCTGGCTGGGACCTTTGGACGGGCGCCTTTTGGGCTGGCAGAATGGGAGCCTGGTTCATGATGAAAAGGTGAAAGACGACCTGGCGAGGATCCTGTTTGTCAGTAGCACTGGCGATTTGTGGGTCGGCAGCCGGTTTGCCGGCGTGGAGCAACGCCCCCGCGATAACGGTCCAAAAACTCATTACACGCTTACGAATGGCCTCAGTGACCTTTTGGTAACTGCGATTGCCGAAGACCGGGAGGGCGCAATCTGGGTGGGCACCAAGCACGGATTGAACCGCATCCACCAGGGCCGCATTACGCGGTTTTACCGAGAACAGGGGTTGGGCTCCGACGCCGTTCATACCTTATTGGTAGATCGTGAAGGCCAGTTGTGGGTCGGCACAGTTGGCGGCGGTCTGTCGGTCGAACAAGGGGGGCGCTTCGTGACCATCGGTGTCCAGCAGGGCTTGGCCAACGGAGTGGTCTCCCAAATACTCGAAGATGGCCACGGATCAATATGGCTGGGCTCCAACGGCGGGATCATGTGCGTGGACCGAGGGGAGTTGCTGGCTTGTGCGCGGGGCAAACCGTCCACCGTTCGCTGCCGAACCTTTAGCCGAAACGAGGGCATGCTTAATTCCGAATGTGCCGGCGGTTTTCAACCCTCCTGTTTCAAGGCCCAGGACGGCCGGCTCTGGTTCGCTACCGTTGGCGGAGCAGTCGTTATCGACCCCGAGCGCTTGACCACCAACAGCATACCGCCTCCAGTGGTCGTGGAATCCGTTTTATCGGATGGCGTGCCGTGCCGCATTATTCCAGGTGGAACCGAGCCACCCCGGGCGCAGATCCCGGCCGGAACGATTCGCGTTCAAGTAAGCTATGCCGGGCTCAGCTTCGTGGCACCGGAAAGCGTCAGATTCCAGTTCCGCCTGGACGACTTGGACGCCAACTGGATTGAGGCTGGGCCTCGCCGCGTCGCTTACTTCAACCGGCTGGATCCGGGAGATTATGTTTTTCACGTTCGTGCCTGCAACAACGACGGTGTATGGAACGAAGCCGGGACTTCCATTCGGCTGAAAGCAGAGGCTTTCTGGTGGCAAACCCTCGGGTTCCAGCTCACCGTCGCGGTCGGGTTGGCCGCTGGCGCGCTGGTCGCGGCGTGGCGTTTTTACCGGCGCCAACTTCGTCGCAAGCTCGAGCTTGCCGAACGGCGCGGCGCCGAGTTGCGTGCCGCCGAACTCGGGGCCGCGAACTGCGTGCTTCAAGCCCGCACCGAGGAACTGGAGCTCGCATTGTCCAACGTCAAAACCCTCCGAGGCCTCATTCCTATTTGTGCTGGCTGCAAGAAGATCCGCGACGACAAAGGCTACTGGGAACAAGTCGAGATGTACGTGGTCCGACACTCGGACGCCAAATTCACTCACGGGCTTTGTCCCCAATGCATCCATAAGCTCTATCCGGAACTGAGCGACGAGATGGAACCACCCAAGGCAGACCACTCTGATGTCCCTCCACAATCGTAGCTCTCGCTTCGTTGGCAGCCGAAAAGGCGCTACTTGGCACCGCCACCAAGCAGTAGCGTGAGTCTCCGGCTTGCGCTGTCCCAACGAGTCTCCGGCATGTCGGGTCTGCCCGGCCCCCTTCCGTTTAGCGCGCTCAATGTGTGTTGAGGTGCTAAGCACCCTGACCGATCTGAAGACATCCGACGAGGTGAAGCCATGGCTGGTCAGATTGATTACACGAGGAGTCGGCTGGCTATTACCTCGGGCCGCCCAGGCCCTTCATGAATGGCGCTATATTAAGGCTAAAGTTTATGTCGGGGGAGCCGATATAGTGGCATCAGAGCCTATGGCCCAGTTATGGGAAATTCCTATGGTCGTGCCACGCGGACTGCCCGGAGAGCGGTTTCGTGTATCTATTTTGGCCAGGCTGTGAAGAGCCTGGCATCGAAGCTTTCCGCCGAAGTCATCGAGTCGTTGCGGGTGTCTGATGTCGCCAGCCAGGCTTCGGGCGCCACCAATAATACCAAGGAACACCCGCCAAACCGGGCGTTGTCTCGGCCATCCCTCCGGGATGAGGAGGGGCAAAGCCGCGGCTGGAACAGCTTTCTCCTCACGGCCTCCTGCGGCCAGAGCAGCCTATAGCCATAAAATGACAACAAATGGTGAGCCTCATTCCCGTTTCCGTATTACTACTGGTTCGATGTGTATCAGAATAAAGCCGCAGCGTGCCATACACCATGAAAATGGCGGCCGCACCCGGTGCCATGATCCCCGCCACACCCTATTCCCAAGTGCTCACAGTTTCCCAGCCCCGAAATGTGGTCTCAGCTCCAGCTAATTCTATGAACCCGAACTCTAAACTAACCCCGCTCTCTACAAAAATAGCTGCCCAAATGCTGCCCCGCTGGCTCGCCAGCGCCTTCGCGCTCTGCCTGGTCGCTGGGACTTTCTCGGCTTCGGGCGTTACTTGCACCTGGACTGGGGCGGCGTATCCAGACGCCAACTGGAGTAACGCAGGCAATTGGTCTCCTGCGGCTCCGCAAAATGGTGATGATCTTGTCTTCCCGGCTGGGCCGACCAGCAAGTCGCCGATTAATGATATTGGCGGGACACTCTCAAGCATTAATTCAGTGACAATTTCGGATAGCGGTTACGATGTGACAAGCAGTTCCGGCACCACCCTGGCCATAGTCAACGGATTTTCAAACACCTCCAGCAGCGGGGTGTCGAATTGGAGGATCAAGCTGAGCCTGTCCCAGGCTCAAACATTCACGACCAGCACCTCGGGTGCCAGTACCGCCTTTCTGAACACCTGGAATTTGAATGGCTATACTCTGACAATTACCGGGGCGGGCGAGTTGGATCAAACCTACACAATCTCGGGCACTGGCGGAATCAGCAAGAGCGGCACTGGCTACTTGAGTTTGGCGAATCTCGGGAACAACAGCTACACGGGCAGGACGCTTGTCACTGGGGGAACGCTTTTCATTATACAGGAAAGCAATCTCGGCGGAAACCCAGGCGGCTTTGTCGCCGACCAGTTGAAGCTGGATGGCGGCACCTTGGAAATGGGGCTGAGTGACACTATCGGCTTCAACAACCCCAACCTCGGCATCACCTTGGGATCAGGCGGCGGCACCTTTTCGATCGATGCAACCAAGCAATTGGTGGTGGATAACGCGATCACCGGCCCCGGCACTCTGACCAAGACCGGCGCCGGCACGCTGAAACTCTCCGCCGCGAACAGCGGTGCCAACACTTACACCGGCAAGACCACCGTCCTTGAGGGAACTCTCAGCATCAATGACGAGAACCGCTTGGGCGCCAATCCAGGGAGCTTTACCTCTGACCAGTTGACCATCAATGGCGGCACGCTCAATGCCTTCGCCAACTTCAGCTTTAGCAACAATCGCGGCGTGACGCTGGGGGCCAGCGGCGCGACGATTTCCGTTAACATCGGCAACACATTGACAATAGCCGAAGCGATTACCGGTGCTGGTTCGCTGACCAAGACTCTCACCGGCACGCTAACGCTCTCGGTCGCCAACACCTACACCGGCCGCACGATCGTTAGCGCTGGGATTCTTAGCATTAATGGCGAGGACCGTCTGGGCACCAATCCGGGGTCTTTCACTGCCAACCAATTGGAGATCGCCAGCGGGGCCACGCTCGACGCCTTCGGTTCTTTTACCATTGACGACAGCAACCGCGGCATCACCCTGGATTCTGGTACTTGCACCATTTCCGTTCAGCCTGGAGTGAATCTGACGGTGGCCAATGTCATCGCCGGCTCAGGCGGCGCGCTGACGAAGACGGGCACTGGCATATTGACCCTTTCCGGCATCAACACCTACAGCGGCGCGACCACAGTTAGCGCGGGCAAACTGATCGGCGTCACGGGCGCTTCCTGCGCCAACAGCGCGGTGACCATCAGCACGACCACCTCCAACGGCGTGGTCGTCACCGACAATACGAAGCAGTGGACTTGCGCGGGATTGACCTACAATACATCCAGTGGGGTGGACTTTAACTTCGGTGCCACCGTTCCCAGCACCACGGTGGCGCCGCTCCAAGTCAACGGCGACATGGCCTTCACGGCGGCTCCCGTCGTGTACATTGAAGCGGGAGCCCTGCCATCGGGAGCACATACTTACCCTTTGATTACTTGGACGGGAACAAAATCCGGGACTGCGCCGACGCTTTGGGCGAACAAGCCGGCCCGTATTGTCGCCACCCTGACAGTCAGCGGGAAAACGCTATACCTGAATGTTACGGGCAATACAGAGCCACTCTCTTATTACGGCACAGGCAGTAAGAACTGGGGTGCCACTAGTGTGTGGAAAGATAACACTGGGACGACAGCTACCTTCGCGAATGGTGATTCGGTTCAGATGTTGGATACGGTTGTCAGTGGTAGCTCTCCCTTTACAATCACTGTTCCCAGCATCGTTCTCCCGGCCAGCGTTACTGTCAACAATTCGACAAAGGCTTACATCATTACGTATTCAACCTCAGGAAAAATCAGCGGAACAACTGCGCTGACCAAATCCGGGACTGGCCAATTGACCCTCAACCTCGCAAATGATTACAGTGGTGGCACGACGCTGTCTGCGGGCACTTTAGTGATCAACTATGCCAGCGCGTTGGGTTCCGGAACACTCACCATCGCTGGCGGAACAATTGACACTACTAGCCCTGGTTTGGTGCTGAGTGGCAACGCGCAGAACTGGAATGGCGATTTTACTTTCGCGGGTGCATCCCAGAGTTTTAACCTCGGTACTGGGCCGGTCACTCTAGGTGGTAGTCGCCAAGTGACGGTAACCGCCAATACGTTGTCTGTCGGCGGCGTCATCTCCGATAATGGCAGTGCTTACAGCCTGACGAAGGCCGGCGTTGGCGTTCTGGCGCTAACGGGTGCCAGCACCTACGCCGGTGCCACGACCGTCAGCGAAGGGACACTGCAAGTAGATGGTTCGACAGCGTCTGGCAGCGCGGTAACGGTGAATTCTGGAGCCACGCTCGCCGGTGTTGGCACCGTTGCCGGCACCGTCGATGTAAACGGTACCATCATCCCCGATGACAACGGCGGCTTACCCGGCACCTTAAATACGGGTGCGGAAACGTGGAAGAGCGGCGGCAGCTACCAATTCGGGATCACTGACGCCGCCGGCACGGCGGGCTCGGATCCGGGTTGGGACTTGTTGAGCATCACGGGCAATCTCGACATCCAATCGAGCTCTGCGGCTCCCTTTACAATCAATGTCATTTCACCCCCGGCGGTGAATTTCAATAACACGACCACTTACCGGTGGCACATCGCCATGGTGACCGGCAGCATACTGAATTTTAACCCTGCCAAGTTCAGGATCGACACCACCCAATTCCAGAATGACACCGCTAAAGGGGGCTTCGCTATCGAGCAAAGTGGGACTTCTCTCGACCTGGTATTCACCCCGTACGCCTCGCACGCGTGCTCTGCCGGCGAGATCACGCTAAACACCCCGCCCTGGTCTTTTGACGCGGATAATAATATCGTTATCACGTTCCATGATAGCTATGGGCTGGGGACGATCCGAGCGGTGAGACTAGTCAACTGCACCATGACTGCCCAGGCCTACAACGCCACGGGCTCGATGTTGAACTCGGCGGTAACGTTGGATTTTACCAGCCCGGTGGGGGGGGAGGGTGCCGATGCTCCGCTTCCCGATGGGACCGTCAAGGTAGTCTGTGTGGCAACCCAAATTGTCCCTTTGACGGCAGGCTCCTGCAATGCCAGGGCGTTTGATGTGTGTACCATCCCCAGCTTCTCCAAGACGCTTGATCCTGTGACCACCCGACTTACGATCGCTCAGGGCGGGCAAGCGCAGCAGACTCTGACCGGCATTATGTCGGTGGAGCGACTCATCCAGGTCCAAAATGGCACCCCCGGCTTGACCAAGCTCACCATCGTGGTGAACGGCCAGAGCTACGTCCTGGCCCCGCTGAGCGCTGGCGCGTCCCTGTCCCTGGACGTGGGCGCGGCGATGATTCCGGGCGAAAGCAACACGGTGGTCCTGTTGGGCGAGGGCGCGGTGGGTGCCAGTGCCACGGTCACCCTAGGTGATGCCCCGTTGGGCGATCCGATGATCGTGGTCAACCCGATAGCCCTGCAAGTCGCGGCCTCCGCTCAGGGCGTGCAGTTGTCCTGGCCGGCAACAGCCACGGGCTATGTGTTGCAAAGCTGCCCGAGCCTGGCGCCGTCCGCCGCCTGGGTTAATTGGCCCGCCACGCCCGACAGCGTGAGTGGGCGTTGGGTCCTGACGGTGCCCGCGGAAGGCTCCACCCGGCTCTTCCGCCTTTATAGACCATGACCTTATCCGGGCCTGTTCCCGGGAACCCTCTGACGAATACCAGCAATCAAATAGCGTTATGTTCATGCCAACCGACAAACAACCTGCCGACACCAATACACCTGGACACCCGCCACCCAACCGGGATCAGCGTGGCCAGAAGCGGGTAAAAGCCTATTACCGCAAGCCGCTCCTGAAGCGCCTGGGGCTGCTAAGGTCTGTGACCGGTAGCGACGCTCAGTGGACCTATGGGCAAGGGCACCCGTAAGCACGCGCCGCGCTGAGAGTGCCCCTCCCCCGCGCAGGGAAGCCCGACCGTGGGAGTCCGCCCGGCGCGAGCGAGCAAGTCTCATTTTGTCACGCTGGTAGGGCGCGTCACTCCGTGTGCGCCGGTCCCCCTGGGGGGGATATGTGATCGAACGGCGCGCTCGGCCCACGGCGGCCACCACTGCCACGGTCACCCCATGACCCGGCCGGCATGAGCCCAACAACGGCAGTTGCCATGGCCGCGAAGAGGCGCAAGAAACCAAGAGCAACGTGTTATGCCATATAAGACCCCATTCCCCAAATCACCTGCTGGGTGAGAACACAATTCGTCACCACTCCTTTTCTTTGCGACCTTTGCGATCTTTCGCGGCTATAAGCTGCTTTTTCCAGGCTGATGAATCTGGTGTCGGCAGCCTTTGCTTCTCATAATAGCAGCGTGAACACTGGCGACTCATTGACCGGCTTGACCCGGTGCAGACCCGAGCGCACGGGGAGATCGTCCCTCCTTGCCCTGGCCCTGGTGGGCCTGCAACTCATGACCGCCGCCACTTCCGCCGTGACCGTCACACTGCGCCTCGAGCTAACCACCAACGGCACCTCCCTGGTCGTAAGCCCGATTTCCAGCCCAGGCGCGCTGTCTATCCTGGCGGCGCCCGAGTTGACCTCCCTTATCGCCACGCCGTCGTTGCTGCTGCTGACCAACACACCGTTCACGAATGAACTGCGGCTGCCGGTGCCATCGGCGGGCGGCGTTTCAAAGCAGAGTTTCTTCCGGGCGGCGTATTGGGCTGGCCTGGCACCCGACCTGGTGGACATTCCGTCCGGGAACTTTGTCATGGGTGCTCCACCGTCGGAGGCGGAAGCCTCCGTTTGGGACGGCCCCCAGACCGCGGTGACCATCACGTATGCTTTCAAGATGGGGAAGTTCGAGCTCACTCAAGCGGAATACCTGGCCGTGATGGACAATAACCCAAGCTATTTCACAGGGATTTCAAACCGCCCAGTCGAGCAGGTGAGCTGGACCAATGCGATGGATTACTGCGCGCGGTTGACCTCCTCCCAACGGTGGGCAGGGTGCCTGCCGGCGGGATGGGCCTACCGGCTGCCGACCGAGGCCGAGTGGGAGTACGCCTGCCGCGCGGGCACGAGCACCGCCTTCGCTTACGGCCCGGCGCTGCGTTCGGGCATGGCCACCTTTAATGGCCAGAAGGAATACGATGCGTCGGTCGGAACCGAGTATAACTCGGCGGGAATAGTCGCGCCCAAGCCGAGCGTGGTGGGGGCTTACGCGCCGAATGCCTGGGGTCTGTTCGACATGCATGGCAACGTCTGGGAATGGTGTCTGGACTGGTGGGCCGACCAACTGCCGGGCGGCAGCGTGACGGACCCGCCGGGGCCGGGCCTAAGTCTGCATCGGGTGATTCGTGGCGGCTGCTGGTACAATGCTGGCAGCAATTGCCGCTCGGCCTGCCGGGGATCAGCCGTCCTGGACTACCGGGGCAACGACCTTGGTTTTCGCGTCGTTCTGGCCCCGGGCAGGCCGTGATCTTCCTCACTTTGCATTTGGCGGGGACTGCCCCGGCAACCTCGTCAGGCACCCGAGCAAAACTCGGATGGCTTTGAGGTTCAACGTTGGAAATTCGATCTTCGGCGTTGGATTGCGTCAACTTGCCTTGCCCGGAGGCTTTGACGACCGCGCTGCCGACAGCAAAGAGCCTGGAAATCGGCGCTTTCGCCAGAAGTTGAATCCCATCAATCTAGTCCTGTGAAGCCACAGTACCTGAATCAACACGTGCTGCTGGTCTCGAACGATCCGGACGAGGCTTGCGCCGTGACGGGCCGGCTCTGGGTAAAGAACCAGAGCCAGGTTGTCGGCCGTGACACATATTCTGTGCGCTTGCACCACTCGCGGCTGCGACAGGGATCGCTCACCTATTTGGAATGTACCGCGCGGGTCAACGCGCGCGTCATGGGCAATTCCGGGAGCTATTGGCTTCTGATTCCTGAAAGGGGTTCAACCATAGCTTGGTTCACTGCCTTCTCTGGGGAAGCGAGCTAAGCTATTGTCGGCCCCTTTTCCGACTTCCCCGGCCTGGAAGCCAAGGACATCCGCGCCCGCATCGCCCACGAGGCGCGCTACGTTGACCATACCGTCCTGGCCCGCTCCTGGAAAGGGGTTCGACCATAGCTTGGTTCGTTTCCCCTCACGACGAAGTGAATCAAGCGAGGGCCTAATCCCTTTCTCGCGCGCCCCAAAAGGAAATCCCTACCAGACCTCATCCCGCGGAGGGGAAGCACAGCGTACACTGCTGGCGGGAAGGGGGGGCCGGGCACTGGAAAACGGGACAGGCCCAAGCACACTATCTAGAGGGGCTGGCCTTATCCGAAGAACACCAGGTATAGTGGTTTCCAAGGCCTTTTTTGCGTTTCCTCCCTCAGTTTGCAACGGTTGGGCTTGTCTATGGGGTTTGGCACAGGGACGCGAATGGCGCCGAAGTAAAAGCTGCGAGCCACTGCACGGGAAAGGAGTTCGCCCATAGCTTGGTTAACTTCCTGAAAGGGGTTCACCCATAGCATGGTTGATTCCTGGAACGGGTGCCCGACCAGAGGTTAGCCCGGCCACAAATGCGGAGGCGTTGCCGCTGTCTTGTCGGGCACCGTAGCGAGCCAGTGTCTCGGCACGTCATCCCCAGGCCGTTCGTGTCCCCAACTACTATACAGCTTCCATGCGTAAAACGTGTCAGCCGTAGCTTGAACGCCGTGAAGCAATGTTGGTGCTAATGCCTCGCGGCGGAATATGTGGCATAAATGAAATGTCCCGTCCAATCCTTCGTCGCATGTGCGATGTTCATCGGCGGAATTGCCACGAAGCCAGAATTGCCAAAGACTGCCATGACAGGCAACCTGGTAGTTCAGAACTTGACTGAATATACCCTTAGCGTTGGCTTGTGGGTCCCAATCCCCTCCCAAGCAGTTGGCTTGAAGGAGGCTCGGGGGTGGCTTCGGGTGGCCCGCCCTCATTCATCATTCTTCATTCCACATTCTGCCTTCGCCGTTTTAGGGTGGCCTGCTCTCATTCATCATTCTTCATTCAATGGGTTAGAGCTGGCGCATCAAGGCAGAAACGTCCCCTCTCCCTTGGCTTGCCCCGCCGCAGCCTGTGCGGAGGGTGGGCCTCGCCGCGCCTTGCCAACGGCACACAGCGTTTCGAGAATCTCCCCCACGTCAGCCGCCCTGGCCCGGGCGAAGCGTTTGGCCATCTCGGAGGCTGTCACCGGCTCTTTCACCCCCGCCAAAGCCGCGCCCACCATCTTGACCCGTTCGGACAGCGGTTTCGGCCAGACCAGCCTTCCCGTCCGTTGCTTTCCGGGCTTCGCCTCCGCCTCGACTTCGACCGGCAGCGCGGTCTGCTGCGTCTGCGCTCCGCCTGGGTTTTGGTAATCGGGCCGCAGCCAGCGCACCAAACCCGACGCCTCCTCCTTCGCCCGCTCGGCATTCAGGGCTACCAGTCGCTCCAGGATTTCCGCATCCGTCAGCGTCGGGGGCCACCCGTAGGCAGCGAAAACCGCCGCGTCCAAATCATCGTGAAGCTGCCGGAGCACCGAAACCAGGCCCGCATCATGAATCTGCTTCTCCTTCGCGTTCAGTGCTTCATTGGCGCGCAGCTTTTCCAGGACGTTATACATCCCCGTCATCGTTAGGCCGGGATTCTGCGATTGCACGCGCTTCCGATGCGCGTCCAATTCCTCGGCGATCTTGCGAATCCGGTCCTGTGTCTCTGTGACGCACGCGGGAAAGGGAAAGGGAAGGAAACACCGCGACTGTAAGTACACTGGGCGGTCTTCCAGAGTGCTGCCTGCCGCCAGCGCAAAAGTCGTGTGGATGCGGCTACTCATCACGCCAAGGTAGAAAGCGTCGTCCAGACCAAAGACATTTAACTTGTGGTCGGGCAGAATCGTGGCGTCCAAGAACACGAAGAAACGATGCTTTGCGGTTTCGACCGTGGAGATAAACCGCCGCAAGCCTGTCGCAGCGGCGCGAAAGCCTTTCCGAGGCTCGCCGAAAACCCACCAGACCGTCCGCATCTTTGCCCTTCGATTGGCATCTCGCTCAGGCTTCACAGCGGTAAGGACGTGCTGATAAACTGACGGGAAGCGCTGACGGATTTCTTCCGGCTGAAGGCCGAAAAGATCGATCACCCACACGCCGCGTGGCTCGTCCGCAATGTCCCGTCCATTGCGATATGGACGCAAGTGTTTCTCAAGTCCGGGAATCGAGCCAAGCCCCAGCCCCTTGATCTCGCTCTCTGGCACAATGAATCCCGAGCCCGCTAGCATCATCCCGTTCGAGTTCAGCCCGAAGTTCGCCTTAAGCTGAGTCATTCCTGCTGCACTGGCGCCGGCCGTAATGTCTGCGGAAATCTTGCCACGCCTAGCTCGGAAAGTAACCTTTGCCGCCCCGTCGGGCTGCTCGTGCTCATCGGTTACTTCGAGAAGCTCCCCCTCATGGGCGCCCAGCGTGCCGACTGTCATTGCGATGCGCACAGCAGCACCGTCTGCCGTGTCCACCCACGGGTGGTCTGGGATGGCAAACACCAGGGACAGCGGTGGGCTTCCTCCAAGCTGCGTCTGGACAATCCGGCGGGAGAAGGTCTGGCGCAAGCTGTTAGTCGTGATGAACCCGAAACGGCTCGCCCTGCTAGCACGGACCAATTCAGCCGCTTTGTGCCACCAGTACAAAACGAAGTCGGCTGACTCCGGCACTGCTGGATAGGTCTTGCGCAAGGTTTCCACGTAGCCGTCGCCAAGGGACTCCCGCATTCGCTTATCACCAAGGAACGGTGGGTTCCCGATAATGAAGTCCGCTGCCGGCCACTCCGCCGGTCGTGGATTCTTGTGAGTCAGCAACAGCACTCGCTTGGTTTCGTCCGGCACATCCCGCCCGGTCACCGGGTCCTTCTTCGTGCTCTTCCGATCCCAAACCGTAATCACGTTCCCCGCTTCGTCCCGCGCCGGGTCCGGCTCGCCGTCGTAGGCCAGGACGGCGTCGCGGCATTCGATGTTCTTGAACTTCCTGAGCACCGGCTCAGCGGGCATCGTCTGTCCCCGTGTGCGGAAG
>Ga0118677_10005922_pt1 | contig 21084 bp, 20 predicted proteins | sample AliMusrvi5mmetaG_FD_86154 | JGI IMG/M metagenome (GOLD analysis project Ga0118677, IMG submission 86154)
GGTGCGGGAGATGAGGAAGCCCAGCAGAAGGAAAGCCTGGAGGGCGTGGAGCGCGAAGAAGTGGGCGATGCGGAGGTCGCCATGGGTGGTGCTCCAGTTGACGAAGGGCAGGCCGTCGCCGCTGTCCGGTGCGCCGACGGTGTGCTGTTTGTTGTTCACGATGGCGACGCCTTCGAGGCTGCCCCAGATGAGGACGGCGAGGCCGAGGCGGGTGGCGAGGACGACGGGGGCGGGCCAGGTCCAGTCGGCGGCCGGGCGGAAGCTGAGCAGGAGGAGGGCGGCAAGGGCGAGCGTGTTCACGCCGATGCCGACCCCCATGAAGGAGAAGATGACGCCGTCGAACGCGCTGGTGTAATTCATGTGCGAGCGCACGCCGCGGGCGGACTGGAAGACGATCAGCGTGTTTTCCAGGATCATGGCGATACCGATGATCCAGCCGATGAGGTTGACGGCCTTCGGCGAGGAGTTCAGCTGGCGCATCACAAAGCCGATGGTGAGCAGGAAAATGGCGACGGAGATCTCGAATTTGAGGGGCTTGATCCAGGGATTCAGGCCGAGGATTTTGCGGCGGTCGAACGGCAGGGCGAGCAGGGACGGGAGGAAGAGGCCCAACTGCCACCAGAGGGAGAACTGGATGCCGCTGTTCAGGGATCGGAACTGTTGGATGAGGTTCATGATCTTGCGATGACGATCAGCACGTAAAGCAGGGTCAGCGGGCCAAAGAACAGGCCGCCGAGGAACCAGGGCAGGAAGCGGCGTCCGGAGCGGGAAGCGATGAAGCCGGACAACAGAGCGCAGACCACGAGGATCACGGGGAGCGCGAGGTTCGTGGCGTAGGTTCCGGAAAACACGCTGGTCCTCAACATAGCACTTCGAGGCCAAGGAAGGCGCGCAGGCGGTCGAGTTCGGCGGCGAGTTCGCGGCGGAAGGCGCGGTCGCGCGGGGCGGATTTGATATAGCCCAGATCGGCGGCGAGTTTGCCCTCCTGCACGGAGAGGTTGCCCCAGCCGATGACCTGGTCGCGCCAGAGCAGGGGCAGAGCGTAATAGCCGCGCTTCCGTTTGGCGGCAGGGGTGTAGGCTTCGAAGCGATAGTCCCAGCCCCAGAGGAGTTCGAAGCGTTTGCGGTCCCAGACGACGGGATCGAAGGGCGCGAGGAAACGCACGGCTTCGGGGGGCTCAAGGGTGGCGGATTTTTTCTCTTTACCGGGTAGCCAGTACCAGTCGGTGCCTTCGACATGCGCCTGGGCCAGACGCTCTTTGGCGCGGCGCAGGGCGGCGGGAAGTTCGTCCTGCCATTGCGGCGCGGCATGGCGGAGACGCCGCACGAGGAGAGCGAGACCGGCGGCGGGCACGGGGGCGTAAATGTCGACGACGGTATCGACCAAGGCGTCGAGCCGCTGCTGGCGAAGGGCGTCGTCGATTAACTCAGAGGCGTGTTGGTGCGCGGTGTAGATGCGGATGCCGCGCTCGCGGCGGGCGATGCGCAGCAGGCCGCGGTAATGCATGGAGTCGAGCAGGTGGGTGGTGGCGCTGGAGGAGCCGCCCCAGTAGTTCCTGACGACGCCCTGGGCGAAGTGGGCGTCGACTTCGCGGGGGTGCACGGCGCCGCGGGCGATGACGAAATCGAGCAGGATTTGGGCCTGTTCGCGGCTCTCGGCCGGCCAGGCGGCCCAGGGATGCCAGATATCGGAACGCGGGTGCATGAGGATCTGGAGCGATTGGGTGACGAAGCCGTAGTTGATGAAGAAGTCTTCGGCGATGCCGAGGGAGGGGTAGCGGCGTTCGAGGTCGCCGGCGCGGTAGTTGCGGACGCGGTGACGAAGGGCGAGGTCCTGGGCGCGGGCGGGGGCGCGGATGGGGTCGGCCTGGACGAAGGCGAGTTTATGGAGGGCCCGTTTGAGCGTGGTGGGCGGGAAGAGGCTGTGGTTGATGGCGAAGCGGCGCAGGTGGTCGGCGGTCATTGCGAAGGCTGGTACCGGTTGCTGGTATTAGTTTCGCAGCGACCGCCGGAAGGCGCGCGTCAGCCTCTGGGGAACTGGGCCCAGGGGTCGAAGGCGGACACGTTCTGCTGGCTGTGGAACAGGTTGGCGCTGGCCGTGATGACGTCGACCAGGGTGGTGGCTCCGGGGGAGGCGGCGACGCTGGTGAACACGTCGGGCGGAGGCAGCGGCAGGGGACGCCAGGCATTCCAGACGTTGCTGTCCGGGGCATATTGCTGTGCCGTAAACACGGCGCCGTTCTGCGCGGTGACGAACACGGTGAGCAGGGGCAGGGATCCGGAACCGAGGACGCGGGCGAGGGCGAGGGAGTTGCTGGTGGCGGCGGAACTGACGACGGGCTGATTCAGGGCGGGCAGCGGGTGCCAGTCGAGGAAGGCGGGCGCGCTGCCCTGCACGGTCTGGTGGGCGTGCAGAATGCGTCCGTCGTTGGCGAGTATCACGGCATCCACCAGATTGTTGCCGTTCGGCAGGACGGCGATGCCGCGGGCGGGAACGGGGGTGTTCAGGGTGGTGAAAGGAGCCCAGACGCCGGCGGTGTTCGCGGTGCTGTGGAGCACGGCAGTGTTCGTGAGAACGAAGGCTTCGGGGACGGCTCCGAAGAGTTTTGAGGTCGACAGGGCGAGCGCGCGGACGGTGACGCCGGAGGGCAGGCCGACCGGCGCCCAGGAGGAGGCCGTGATGCCCGCAGTATTGTGGACGGCGAAGACATGGGACGCATTGGCCACCATCGTCTGATTGCCTGCTCCCAGTGCCAACATGGACGGGGTGAAGCCGGACGGCGCCGGGACACTGGACTGGGTGAACTGGGGCTGGTTGGTGGCGGCGGCGGTGCCGGTGTTCGTCATAAGAGTCAGCGCGGCCGGAATTCCCGGCGCGGTGACGACCACGCCGAAGACCGGCTGGCCACTGTTGTCCCCGAAGGCGAGAGTGGACGGCACGAAGTGGCCGCCGGCGCTCAGGGTGATCGCGGGGTTGAGATGGCTCCAGGTTCCGGGGACGGGCTGGAAGGCCATGGAGAGGGTGGAGGCGCTCTCTTCAAAAAAGGCGACCAGGCCGCCGGAGAGGGATTTGGTGACTACGATACGTGCCATTGTGTTTTGTCCTTTTGAACAGCCTGTCCGGCTTTCATTGACGAGAGCGTGAGGGGGCGGAAAAGTCCGCCAACTATTTTGGGATGCAATATTCGCGTCCGCCAATCGTCTGCAGGATCAGATGAGTGAGACGCCGGGCGTCGCGATGCTGACGGAACAGGACCGGAGAATTGCCGAGGTGGTGGCGGCGGTACGGCTGCAGCTGCGCAACTTTATCCGGCGGCGCGTGCCGGATCCGGCGGACACCGAAGATATCGTCCAGGAAGTGTTCTATGAACTGGTGGAAGCCAACCGGCTGCTGATGCCGATTGAACACGTGACGGGCTGGCTGTTTCGGGTGGCGCGGAACCGGATCACGGATCTGTTTCGGCGCAAGAAGGCGGAGACGTTCAGCGATATGGCGGTGGAGGGGCAGGACGGCGAGATGTTGCGGCTTGAAGAGCTGCTGCCGTCGCCCGAGGCGGGTCCGGAGGCGGTGTATGCGCGGCAGGTACTGATCGAAGAACTGGAAGACGCGCTGGAGGAACTGCCCGACGAACAACGCGAGGTGTTCGTGGCGCACGAACTGGAAGGGCGGAGTTTCCGGGAAATGGCCGAGGAGAGCGGCGTCAATATCAACACGCTGCTCTCTCGCAAGCGGTATGCGGTGCTGCATCTGCGGGAGCGGCTGCAGGGCATTTACGACGAATACACGAAAAGGTAGATGACATGAGAAAGAAATGGTTTGTTCTGGCGCCGCTGATTCTGGCGTTCTTCGTTTTTGTGGGCGGCGAGGTGGTGATGCAGCTCTGGAACTGGCTGGCTCCGGCGCTGTTCGGCTGGCGGGAGGTAACGTTCTGGCAGGCGCTGGGGCTGCTGGCGCTTTGCCGGATTCTGTTTGGCGGGCACGGCGGGCATGGGTGGCGGGGGCGGCGATCGCGGGGCGGCATTGAGGATCGGGAGAAGTTCCGGGAAGCGTTGCGGCGGCGGTGTGGCGGTGCGCCGCAAGCGCCTGAAAACGCGGTCTGATAGAGTTCGTCGTGATGGAACTTTCTGGTCGTCGGGTCCAGGTGGCGCTGGTCGTTCTGGCGTTTTGCGCGGGTCCGCGGGCATTGCCCGGGCAGACGCCGCCGGTGATTCCGGATTGGGCGCTGCCTGGCTCGCCAACGCATAAGCAGGTGCCGCCGCCGGCGGATTTTCATCGGGAGAGCAGGACCGTGGAAGCGCCGATCGGGGTGTTCGCGGGGCAGTCCGATATCGGCGGGGCGGTGGTGCCGGGAAGCGCAGTTTACGATGCCGCGGCGAAGCAGTACACGATCACTTCGGCCGGGTACAACATCTGGTATCAGCGCGACGAGTTCCGGTATTTGTGGAAGAAGATGTCGGGCGACGTTTCGCTGGCGCTCGACGCGCGGTTTCCGGATGAGAAGGGTTACGGGGACCGCAAGGTGGTGCTGGTAATCCGGCAGAATCTGGAAGACGATTCGAAAGAAGCGATGCTCGGGGAGCATGGTGTGGGGATGATTCATCTGGCGCAGCGGGCGGAAAAAGGCGCGCAGATGAAAGATCTGCAGTACCGGTTCGGTGGCGGGCTGACGGGGGTGAAGGCGAAGCGGATCGGGATCGAGAAGCGGGGCGATTCGATCGCGATTTATGTGAGTCTGACGGGGGAGCCGATGCACCAGCTGGGTCCGCCGATCACGCTGCGTTTCGAGGAGCCGTTTTATGTGGGGGTGGGCTTTTGCTCGCACCTGCCGGATCAGTTGGATTCGGTGGTGGTTTCGGATTTGATTCTGGAGAATGCGGCGGGGAAGGTGCAGTAGTCACGGCGCCATATAGACCTGGAACGGCGCGGCTGCGATGCCGGAGGCCTGCAGGTAGAGAGTCACGGGGCCGTTGCCTGAATAGTCGGCGGGGAACTTCGCGTTGATCTGAAAGACTCCACCGATTACGGCGGGCGCGACTCCCGCGTACAGCACGGCGAGAGGCTGGTTTCCATAGGGGTCCGCGCTGAGTGTGACGAGGCCGCGAGAACTCTGGTTATCAGCCTCCGGCGGCACGTCGCCCCCGGTATTGCCCCCTGCGCCATTGATCAGCGCCGGAATTCCGGTTCCCCAGAAAGCGACGATGCTGCCCCGGAGGGCGGGATTGGCCGGTGAGTTCAGAGTGCCGTCCTGATTCAGGGCAGCCGCGCTGCCATCGGCGTTGCGGAAGATGCCGGGCTGCGGCGCCGTGCCGGCTGCGGCGATCGCAAAGGGACCAAGGACGACGCCATTATTCGTAATCGTCATCGAGACGGGCGAGGAGAGGCGGTATGGCATCCCAAGGTTGATCTGGTTGGAGGACACGTACAGCAGTGCCGCGGGCTGGCCGTTGAACGAAACCTGCACGCCCCCGAGAATCACGGGGTACGAAGCCGGGATCACTGAATTCGAGTGGGTCAGCGGCTGTCCGACGACCGGCGTGACGGGTCCGATGCCCGCGCCGTACAGGGTGACAACTTCATTTGGGGTCAGGGCGCCGTCGATGGTCCCGGTGGCCGAGTTGCCGGCGCCGAGAAACGTGGGCAGCGAAGCGGCGGTGAAGGGATCGAGGCGCATGATGTGGCCGGACGCTCCGGCTGCGAGGACCGCGCCGCCGGCGGGCGACAGGAGCGCGAGGTCCTGCGAGGCGAGACCGCCGGGCAGGCGCGCGCTGACCAGGATGCGGGAAGCGTCCGGACTCAGTTCGCTGAGGAAATCGGAACCGGCGGGATAGAGGCCCCAGGTATCAGGAAAGTCTTGGGATGTAGTGACGCCTGCGAGGTAGATGTCGCCGGCGGTATCGAGGGCCAGGGCGGTGACCCGGTCGTCTCCGCTGCCGCCGAGGGTGCGGGAAAGCCGGAGGTCGGTGCCGGCGGGGTTCAGGCCGAGGATCCGGATGTGATTGTTTGCCACGTTGGCGCCGGTGGTCGCGAATGCGACGTACACATCTCCCGCGGCGTCGAGAGCCAGGCTTTTATTGAAGCCGTCGCCGGGCGGAACGGAGCCGGGTCCCAGTGTGCCGAGAAAAGTGGAATAAACAAGACCGGTGCCATCTGGATTCAGTTTGGTAAGAAAGGCGTTGAAGTACTCGTTGAAAGCGGGGCAGAAAGTGGAGGCGCAGCCTCCGGGCGTTTGGGTCAGGAAGGCGCCGGGCGTGGTGGGGAAGTCGAGGGAGTCGGTGTAACCCGCAACATAGGCGTTGCCCGTTTTATCGACGGCGATCGCGGTGCCCGCATCGAGGCGGAAACCCATATAGAAGCAGCCCTGGTAATTGCAGTCGATCAGTTTGCCGCCAAGCCAGGTGGACCAGACAAGCTGGCCCGCCGGGCTGAGTTTGGCCACAAAGGCATTGCTGATCCGGTAGGTCACGGTGCCGAAGTTGCCGGTTGGCTGGAAAGCGCCGGGGGTGGTGCGCAGGTTCGGAAGGTCCGAGGTGCCGGTGATGTAAGTGTTGCCGGCCGCGTCCACCGCGAGAGCTTTGACGGAACTGCCGGAACTGCCGTGGGACAGGCCGGAGCCGCCGAAATAGGTGGACCAGAGCAGATCGCCGGAAGCGTCGAGAGCGAAGACGAAGCCGGTGGTTCCCGCGGCGGCGGTTTCGGTCTGGATGGGGTGGAGCAGCGGGAAGTCCGGAGAAGTGGTGTAGCCCGCGCCGAAGACACGGCCCGAGGCGTCGATGCCAATGGCGAGCGCAACATCGTCGCCTTTGCCGCCGAGGCGGGTGGTGTAGACGGTAGCCCCGGAGGGGTCCGTTTTTGTCACGAAAACGGTGCGGGCCGTATAAGCGCCAATCGTGACGATCCGGGCTCCGATGGAATACACGTTGCCGGAAGCGTCAATTGCGGTTTTCGAGAGCGAAACGTCGAATTCCCCGCCAAGGTAGAGCGGCGCTTTGGGAGCGGGGGCGGCGAAGGCGACCGTCGCGGCCAGCAGGAATAGCGGGGTAAAGCGCATGGGCTTTTCAAAGCACCTGGATAGCCAGGAATGTCCGGCAGATTACTCTGGTAGGGAATGGCAGAATCACCGATTACACCGCGCGAGAAGGATTTCGCCGCCTGGTATCAGGACGTCGTCCTGCAGGGAGATATGGCGGAACCCGCCGAGATCGTCAAGGGCTGCATGGTCATCAAGGCCAACGGCTACGCGGTTTGGGAGAACCTGCAGCGTGAACTCGACGGCCGCTTCAAAGCTCTGGGGCACCAGAACGTTTACTTCCCTCTGCTGATTCCGGAGAGTTTCCTGAAAAAAGAGGCCGAGCACGTGGAAGGGTTCGCGCCGGAACTGGCCGTGGTGACCATCGCGGGCGGCAAGGAACTGGAAGAGCCGTACGTGATCCGGCCGACTTCGGAGACCATCATCGGCCATTTCTTCTCGAAGTGGATTCAGAGCTGGCGCGATCTGCCGATCCTGATGAACCAGTGGGCCAACGTCGTGCGCTGGGAACTGCGCACGCGCATGTTCCTGCGAACCACGGAGTTCCTCTGGCAGGAAGGGCATACGGCGCATTCGAACCACGCCGAGGCCGTGGAGGAAGTGCTGCGGATCCTGGATGTCTACGCCGAAGTGGCGGAAGACATCATGGCGATGCCGGTGATCAAGGGCGTGAAGTCGCGGGCGGAGAAGTTTGCCGGGGCGCTGCGCAGCTACTCGATCGAAAGCATGATGCAGAACGGCCTGGCGCTGCAGGCGGGCACCAGTCACGATCTGGGGCAGAACTTCGGCAAGGCGTTCGACGTGACGTTCCAGAACAAGGAAGGGCAGCGGGAGCATGTCTGGCAGACCAGCTGGGGCGTAAGCACACGGCTGATCGGCGGGCTGATCATGAGCCATTCCGACGATAGGGGTCTGGTGCTGCCGCCGAAACTGGCTCCGGTAAAGGGCGTGGTGGTGCCGATTTACCGCAAGGAAGAAGAGAAGGGCAAGGTGCTGGAGGCCGCGCACCGGATCGCGAAGGAACTGGGCGCGAAGGTGGACGATCGCGAAGGGCAGTCGCCCGGGGCGAAGTTCTTCCACTGGGAACGGCGCGGGGTGCCGGTGGTGCTCGAACTGGGGCCGCGCGATCTGGCGTCGGAGAACATCGTGCTGAAGCGTCGGGATACGGGGACGAAGGAAGTGATCCCGCAGGCGGCGGTGGCGGGGCGGTTCGCCGAGGTGCTGGACGCGATGCAGAAGGACCTGTTCAATGCGGCGAAAGCGCGGCTGCAGGCGAACACGGTGACGGCCAATTCGCTGGGTGAAGTGGAAGAGATTCTGAAGGACGTGACGGCGGAGCGCGGCGGCGGGAAGTTCGTGATGGCGCACGTGAAGGACGACCCGATCTGCGATGCGCGGCTGAAGGAGTTCAAGGCGACGGTGCGCAATATTCCGCTGGTGGACGAGTACGACGGGGCGGGCAAGTGCATCGTGACGGGCGAGGAAGTCGACCGGCGCGTGGTGATCGCGAAATCGTATTAAGGAAGGGGGAAGCCGCGCCCCTTTGGACTCAGGGGCGCGGCCGGTCGGACGATTACTTTCCCTGGGTGGCTGCCCGGTGGGCTAAACGGCTGCAGGCTTCATCGGTCGCGGTCGGGTCGATCGCGGTATTGCCGATGTCGACAAACGCGATTTTTCCTTCCTTATCGACCACATAGGTGACGCGATTGCACATGCCGTCCGGACGGAGGACGCCATAGGCTTTCGCGGTGGAACGCGTGCTGAAATCGCTGAGGAGCGGGAACGCCAGCTTCAGCTGTTCCGCGAAGACTTTCTGGGAGGGAGTGTTATCGGTGCTGACGCCAAATACTTTTGTTTCGTTGCCTTCGAATTTTGCAATACCAGCCTGGTATGCTGTCATTTCCTTCGTTCAACCACCGGTGAAGGCGGCCGGGAAGAACGCCAGAACCACGGGGCTCTTTCCCTTGAAATCGGCCAGCGTCACTTTGCCGCCCATGGTGGAACTCAGCGTGAAGTTCGGCGCCACGTCCCCGATTTTCAGGGGTTGCGGATCGCCGGGCTGCTGCGCCATGAGCCCCACGCCGGCTGCGAGAGCGAGCGTGGCAATTGAAAATATTCTCATAGAAACACCTCTCGAACAGGCTACCACTTGACCGCAACACGCGCACTGTGCAAAATGAAGTTGCGTGGAGTGATTTAGGTTCGCGGACTCGCGGGCCATCTACTTGCCACCACGTTAAAAAAGGGCTAAAGGATACCCGTGCATCTTGCCGATTTGTTGTTCGTGACCGTTTCCGTTCCGCCTCGTGAGATCGAGCGTTTTCTCGACGCGCTGGGCACGCTTCCCTACCCTGTGAATTTCCGTCTGCGCTATGAAGAATGGCAGACGCATGTCGAGTTTCCGGCTTACCGAAGCTGGCTTGGCGATCTGCAGAAAATGCTGGTCCGGCATGGCTTCGAGCCGGCCAGCCTCCGTTACCGGCCCGCCGTGGCAGCCGCCTGAGCGGCTTCCACCAGGAACGAAAATGACAGACGAAACCGCCCGCGCGCTGGGCCGCGCGGTGCACCATACGCTTACTTATCTGGAGACTCTCGACGACGGCCCGGTGGGCGCCACGGCGGAGCTGGCAACCATGCGGCGGCGTTTGCTGAAGCCGCTGGGCGACGGGCCGCTTCCCGCCGAACAGGTGGTGGATGAACTGGTCGCCGATTCGCAGGGAGGAATTGTCAACTGTGCCGGAGGGCGGTTTTTCGCGTGGGTGGTGGGCGGTTCGTTGCCGGCCTCGCTGGCGGCGGACTGGTTGACATCCGCCTGGGACCAGAATGCCGGGCTGTACGCGTCCGGCCCGGCGGCCGGGGTGGCGGAGGAAGCTTGCGGGGTTTGGCTGAAAGATCTGCTCGGACTTCCGGAAGAAGCAAGTTTCGCTTTGGTGACGGGCTGCCAGATGGCGCATGTCACCTGTCTCGCCGCGGCGCGCCATGCGGTGCTGCGCGCGAAGGGCTGGGACGTGGAGGAGCAGGGGCTGTTCGGCGCGCCGGCGATCCGCATCCTTTCCGGCAATCAGCGGCATGGCTCGACGACACGGGCGATTCGGCTGCTCGGCTTCGGGAAGAACAGCGTGCAGGATCTCGCGGTGGACGAATCGGGCTGCCTGCGCGCGGCGGATCTGGAAGCCGCACTACGGGCCGAACCGGAACGGCCGACCATCGTGCTGCTGCAGGCGGGCGACCTGAATATGGGCGCGTACGACCACTTCGCGGAGCTGATTCCGCTGGCGAAGCGTTACAACGCGTGGGTCCACGTGGATGGAGCGTTCGGGCTGTGGGCGGCGGCGTGCCCCCGGCTGCGTCGTCTGCTCGAAGGCGTGAATGGGGCGGATTCGTGGGCCACCGACGGGCACAAGTGGCTCAACGTGCCGTATGACAGCGGCTATGCGTTCGTGCGGGACCGGGCGGCGCACCGGGCGAGCATGTCCCACCGGGAGAGCTATCTGATTCACGACGCCGAGGCGCGGGATCAGATGGACTGGAACCCGGAATGGTCGCGTCGGGCGCGCGGTTTCGCGACGTATGCGGCGCTGCGGCAACTGGGCCGGTCGGGCGTGGCGGAACTGGTGGACCGGTGCTGCCGGCTGGCACGGGCTCTGGTGCTGGGCATCGGGTCTCTGGAGGGCGCGGAGGTGGCGTGGGAGCCACAGATCAATCAGGGTCTGGTGCGCTTTCGGGATCCGGCGGGGCTGGACGACGATGCGCATACGGACCGGGTAATCGCGAAAGTGATGGCGTCGGGCGAGGCGTTTTTCGGCGGCACGATGTGGCGCGGAAAGCGCTGCATGCGGGTGAGCGTGTGCAACTGGCGGACGTCGGAGGCCGATGTGGAGCGGGTGATCGGGGCGTTTGCGCGGGTTCTGGCAGAGGCCCGGTAGAGGGGTGCGTCCGGCGCACACGAGGTCAGAGCCATTCCCGAAGTGCCCGCAGACGCGCGCATACCTCGTCCCATGACGGAGCCGTGCCGTAGCAGAGCATCTCGCATTGGGTTTCGAATTCCGGCGCGATGACGGCAGCCAGTGCGGCAGGAGGGAACAGCGCGTCACTTACCGCAAACCGCATGGCCTCGGGACAAAAGTAGCTGTTCGCGAATGAGGTCCGGCTGATGCGGTCGTAGTCGACTCTGATCTGCTCATATTCGGCCGACTGCAGCATGGCCACCACCTCCGGCCGGCCTGCAAGCTGAAACAAGTCATAGTAATGCCGTGCGTAGCTTCCAAGGCGTCGGCCATCGCGCTTGAGCAACTCCACTTTGCCGTGGATGGCAAACAATTTCTCGACGAACGTGCGCCGGAAGTGGAGAAGGCGCATTGGGAACGGGCCTTCGTCTTCCGTGTGAAGCGTCGCGCCGGTTTCCCGGAGGAACTGGCCGAGATACGAACTCAGCGCAACGACCGTGGTCGGCTCGCGCCCACTGGCGGTTCCGGCCTCGAGGAGAACGCGATTAACGACTTCGCCTGGACCGCCAAAATGCTGCGTGTAGGCGAAACGGTCGTTGCGGCCAAAGCCTCCTATCGTTTGACTCTCGCCCGGAACGAACGTCAGACCCGGGTGCGTGCCCACCAGGTCGCGAATGGCTTTGAGTTTGCGGTCGATAGCGTTTTTGCCGAGCGGCGGCTCAAAGGCAAGCGGATCGAGGAAGAGGTCGATGTCTTCAGAGAAACGCTGAATCAGATTCCAGCCTTTTGAAAGACTGGTGCCGCCTTTGAAAATGACACGGTCGCCCATCGCAACGGCTATGGCACGCAGCGCTTCCGTGACGTAATAGTCCTTCTCGATGATGCCTGGCCGCAAACGCGGGCGGAAATGCTCTGCCGCCCGGAGCACGGCCTGTTCAAAGTCAGGGTGCTGAAACAGTTTCATGCGACGCTTTGGCTTGCCAGCGGCGGGCGTGTTCCAATCCCGATAGCAGCCCGAAATCGAAACGGGAATACGGGTTGAGTGAGTTCCGGAGTTCCCGGAGCTGCGTTGGATCCCGGCCGAGTTGTTCGCCGATGGCGCCCAGCATCGCGCGAACACGGGGCGGCTCGGATCGGGCGATTTTGAGTATTCGTTCGTAGCGTTCCGGCTGGGCGAAGTGCTTCAGCGCCCGGCGGACGGTTTCTTCCGGCGAAAGTTCGCTCGTTCGTCCGCGCCGCCGCAGGAAATCGAGCAGAGCGGTGTCTTCCTGAGGAAGACCAGTCCAGGCTTCCGGACGGCGGGTGTGGATGAGGGTGTCACTACCGACCAGTTTCCGCGGCAGGCTCAGACTGCTGGTGGCGATCTCGCTCTGTTTGGCGAGCTGTGTGGTGAAGCCGAGAAGATTCGCGGCTGAGAGACCGGCAGGATATAGCGACTTCTGTTTCGCCGCCAGATTCCGGATACTGGCGGGATTAGGGCGACTCTTGCCGAAAGCGGTATCGCGGGGCCGGTAATAGACGCCCTTGCTCAACCGTTCGAGCACGCCCGAGCGTTTCAGGCGCGAGAATGCCTGCGCCACAGCCATGAAGGAAAATTCCTGGAAATCCTGGGGACGCCACAGGGCCTCGCCGCCGTTCTCGATCCGCCGGCGAACAGAGGCCATCACGCGGGAGGGTGCGTTCTGGCGTTTGTGGTCCCACATATCCCGAGTATGCGTCGTCGGAGCGATAAGGTCAAGTTTTTCTGCGGAAAAACTTGACAGATTCGGCGGGCGACACGGGTCGCGAACGAACGCCCGTCCTACTTTTGGCCGGTCCCGAGTTTCTCCGATTCCTTCGTATGCAGTGCGGCGCGCGCCGGGTCTCCCTTGAGCAGATAGATCTCCGCCAGACGCCGGTGAACAGCGGCGCGGCGCGGATCGAAATCGAGCGCGCGGGCATACTCGTCGATCGCCGGCGCGTACATTTTCTTGTCCGTGTAAGCGGCGGCGCGCTCCACGGCGATATCCGCCTGCAGTTGCTGATAGTATTCGGACGGGGTGAACGACCTGCCTTCCGGCAGCGCGGCGCGAAGAGCCTCCAGCGCTTTGTCGCTCGCGTGCCGGGCGTTGTAGATTCGCGCCATGTTCAGGTAGGCCTCGGGCCGCGAAGGGTCCAACGCGATCGCTTTCCGGCTGAATCCTTCCGCTTCGGTGAACTGCTGTTTTCCGATGTACAGCGACGCCAGCGCGTTGTACATCTCCGGCGTGACGGCGGGCGATTGAATGGCCTTCTGAAACTCGGCAATGGCGGTCTGGTCCTGTTTCAGGTCCTGATAAGCGAGAGCAAGGAAATAGTGGGCCGGGGTCATGGTGGGGTCCGCCTCGATCGCCTTGCGATTCAGTTCCAGCGATGCGGCGGGATCTCCGAGTTTGCGCCGGACTTCACCCAGCAGAGAAAGAAAATGGGGCAACCCCGGGCTTTGCTTCAGACCGCGCTCCAGTTGAACCTGGGCCTTTTCGGTCAAGCCCTGGTCGAGATAGAGCCGGGCCAGGTAGAAGCGCGCCCACAGAAGCTCGGGATCGAGATCGAGCGCCTGCTGCAGTTCCGCTTTGGCGTCGGCCATCATCGCCGGCGACCCCTTCGCGAGATAGGCAAGCGCCAGGAGCATGTGCGCGGGCGCGGAGCGCGGATCGGCCGTCAGCACGGCCTTGCACTCGCGAATGGTCTGGTCGGGTTTTCCCTGCTGCAGGTGTTGCGCGGCGGCGCCCAGTTGCGCGCCCTGCGTGGCGGCGGGAGTTTGCGCCCGCGTCGTGACCGAGGCCAAAAGGAAAATGCAGATGGGGAGCAGTTTCTCAACGCTTCGCATCGGCCTCGTCCAGAAGCAAAATCTGGCCGGCGTGAACGCCGTCGATCGCCTGCTTCTTCCCGCCTGGCCATTCGATCTCGATGCGGGCGAGCGTTGTGGCTCCCAGCCCGAAATACAGACTCGTATCGCTGGTGCTGAGGTAGCTTCCATAGGGATTGATTTCCCGCATCTGGGTGCGGCCGGCGGCGGTCACCCGAACTTTCGCGCCGATCCCGAACCGATTGCTCTCTCGGCCGCGGGCGCGGAGCGCGATCCAGTGATTGCGATTCCCGCCGTCATTGCGCAGCAGCAGCGGGCTGCCGCCGGAATCGCTCACCACGATGTCGAGGTCGCCATCGTTATCGAAATCCGCCACCGCCAGCCCGCGGCCCACGTGCCGGATCCGAAACGCCGGACCGCTTTCCGCCGAGACTTCGCGAAAACGTCCGCCGCCCAGGTTCCGGTAAAGCAGGTCGGTCTGGCGGTAAGCAAGCTGCCGGTCGTAGAGCGCGACGTTGTCGGTGACGTGTCCGTTGGTGACATAGATGTCCGGAAAACCGTCGTTGTCGAAATCGAAGACCTTGGCGCCGAAGCCAAGTGTCTTTAGGCTGGATGGCAGGCCGGCTTTGACGGTGACGTCTTCGAAGGACAGCTTTCCCAGGTTGCGGAAGAGCGGGTTATATTGGCCCGAAAAGGCCGTAAAAAAGATGTCGGGCAGGCCGTCGCCATCCAGATCCACGATCTCCGTGCCCATGCCGGCCAGCGCTTTGCCGTTCATGTCGAAACCCACGCCGGCGCCGTAAGTGATGTCGTCGAAAGTGCCGTCGCCTTTGTTGTGGTAGAGAAAATTGCGGACACCATCGTTGGCTACAAAGATATCGGGCCATCCGTCGCCATCGATATCGCCGATGGCCACACCCAGGCTCTTCCCCGCGGGATTCGCCACGCCGGCTTTGCGGGAGACCTCCGTGAACGTGCCGTCGCGATTGTTGTGGTAGAGCAGTGACGGCGTACCGTCGAACTGCTGCGGATCGCAATACATGCGGTAGCCCGGCTTTTGATAGCCGCAATGCGGCGCGGTGCGCATGTCGAAATCGATGTAGCGGCCGACGAACAGATCGAGGTAGCCGTCGCGATCGTAGTCCACCCAGGCGGCGCTGCTGCTCCACCCGCCGCCGCCCACGCCGGCTTTGGCGGTCACTTCACTGAAGGTCCCGTCGCCGTTGTTGCGAAAGAGCTGATTCGCGCCGTATCCCGTGAGGTAGATGTCCAGGTAGCCGTCGTTATCGTAGTCGCCCACGGTCACGCCGGTGGCGAACATGCCATTGCCGGTCAGCCCTGCTTTGGCGGTTACATCCACGAATTTGCCGTTGCCGGTGTTGCGATAGAGCGCGTTGCCGGGCGATGGCTTGCCGTGGGCCAGGTCGGCTCCGTTGGCGAAGAACAGGTCGGGCAGGCCGTCGTTATCGAAATCGATCACACCCACGCCGGAGCCGAAGGTCTCGAACATGTGCTTCTCGTCCGACGCTCCGTTTTCATGGCGGAAGGTAATGCCGGAGGCGGCCGCGATTTCGTTGAACTGAACCCGGCTGAGAGGCGCGGGGCTTGTTGCGCGGGGCGCCGGTCCGGCGGCCTGCTCGCTGTTGAGAGGCGAAGTCGCGGCGAGCAGCAGCAGATTAGCGACGAGGATGCGGATGAATTTGCGGAGGAACTGCACGGCTCGGGGTCTCATTCTGGAGGTTCGGAATTCGGGTTAGCGGTAGGTGCGCGCCGGCTCGTTATGCCAGATGCCGTCTTTCGAATAGGACGGGGTAAAGGTCCAGGCGTCAGCAGTAATGCGTATGGTGGAGCGGGTGCGGTCGAGCTGGTTGGCGTCGCCCTGGTTCTGGCCCTCGATCACGATCGTGCCGTCAGCGCCGATGGACGCGGTTCCTTCAACAAAGCCACCCGAGACGTTCCAGTACCACCAGACAATGCGGCCGGCGCGGGCATCCCAGGCATAGACGGTTTCGCCTTCATACACGACTTCGCCTTTTGCGGTTTTGACCGCATGCGTGTTGCGGATGAATTTCCTGCCGTACATCCACTCGAAGCGCTGTGTGTCGGTCACGTCGCCCTTGGGCAGAGGCGCCGTCCAGTCGCGACCGATGAGCGGGGCAAACGCCTCGAACTTACCCGGGGCGGTGGCGGCGGGAGTCGCCGGTTTGTCCTGCGCCGACAGGGCGACACCAAACAGAAGAATTATCCAGATGCGTTCGATCATTTTGTCAGTTCCTTGCCCCGGAGATCAGCACTTCCACATAATCTCCCAATTGCCGCCCTGTGAATTGGTTGCCCGCGAAGTCGGCTGCCAGGCGGCCCTCGCGATCAATTACCAGAGTATGCAGCGAGTGAGTGAAATAGCCTTCGTCGGGCCAGAAATTCACGCCGAACCGGCGCGAGACGGCTTTCACTTCCTCGGGCGGCCCGGTGAGGAAGTGCCACGATTCCGGATCGGCTTTCCAGGTTGCGGCGTATTTCGCCAGCACCTGGGGCTGGTCATGCGCCGGATCGATCGTGACGCTGAGCAGCACCAGGTCGCGGCCCATGCGGGTGGCGAAGCGCTGATTGAGCTGGCTGAAGTTAGTGGAAAGCCGGAAGCAGTAGTCGGGCAGCGGGCAACTGGTGTAGATGAAGGTCATCGCCACCACTTTTCCGGCCCATTGCGACAGCGCTACACGGCGACCGGTCTGGTCGGTCAGAGTGAAATCGGGCACCGAGTCGCCGGGTTTCACGGTCGCCCGCGGTGCTTCCAGCAGTTGCAGACGGCGCGCGAGCATCGGCTCCCGCTCAGTGGACTCGTAACGATGGATGCGAATGCGCTCGGCGTAGGAGCGGTTCTTCTCTACCACGAGGGTGAAGTCCACATAAGCGCCTGGTTTGAGATCGGCCAGTTCGCGATTATCGAGAACGGAATACGACATCGCCATCGCTTCCATATATCCGGGAATGGCGGCACAGGAGGCATCGAAAGTGCGATGCGGCCGGTCGACATTCAGAATAATTCCGGTGACGGGGTAACGCGTCGCGGCACTTAGACTGACGGCTGCTACCAGCAAGGTGAGTTCACGAAGACGCCTTGTAGTGCAGGTTGGAAACCTGCGGCCGATTGGCAATCGGCCATGCACTCGACCATCGAAACTGCGCGGGTTCCGTGACGAGACCGGCGTCGACTGGATTGCGTTCAATATACTTCGCAATCCTGTCGAATTCCAGTTGGCTGCGGACCAATCTGTCATAACTTTCCTCCTGCCAGAAGGGCTGGCCTGTCGTTCCCAGCGTCCGATTCGCCGCGCAGGCGGTAAATCGCTTCAGCGAATGCATGAAGGCGGAGACAGGCTGGAAGGGGGTCACCAGAATATGGACATGATTCGGCATCACCACGAATCGGTGAAGATCGTATTCGATCAGGTGCCGATACTGGATGGATTCGACCACCTGCGAGGCGATTTCGGGTATTCGCAGGCAGGTAGGGCCCACGCGGGCGTCGGCCAGAAGGCGATCCATGGCCAGGAAAGCCCGGCCGGCCGTGGTCTCCGGTGGAAAGCTGCGGCTTCGTGGCAGGCTGCCATGAAGACGCCAGGTGATGAACAGGGGCCGGCCAATTGCATGGATGTGTGGGAGGCGACGAGCGTGGAATCCGGTCATGCCGGATAAGTGGCTTCGGATGGCGGGAATTCTCAAAAAGATGAGAGTTGGCCGATTGCCAATCGGCCGCAGGTTTCCAACCTGCCCCACATTGAAAAAGTGAAGATTGGTGAATTGATGAGGGGTGAATGGGAACTGGGTGAATTGATGATGAGTTCTTAGTTAGTTTGGCGGGCATGATTGCCTCCCAACCGATACTTTGGCCGTTCAATCACGCGGTAATAACTGGCGGCCTGCCGGATTTCGATCGCCTGGTTTTTCGGCACGGACGAGAAACGCTGTGGCTGCGCATCTCCGGGCCACTGAATCTCCAGCCCCACAATCTCCGCCGACTTACCCAGCCCCAGATGCTGTTCCAGAGGTGAGGCGCCGAAGGATCCGCCGCTTCCCACAGTCCGATAAACCGAGCGCGTTTCCGCTCCGTTCTTCACCTTCACCTGAATTCTGGCGCCGATGGCCGCGCGATTCGCTTTCACGCCCACCAGGCGCACGCTGAGCCAGTCGTTGCCATGTCCCGGGTTTTCGAAAAGCCGGAACGCATGCCGATCGCCCGGAACCGCCCCGCCCACCACTTCCAGCAGATCCTCGTCGCCATCGTTGTCGATATCCGCAAACGCCACGCCGTGCCCTTTGTGCAACTCGCCGGTGCCGGAGGAAGCCGTGATATCCACGAACGTTTTTCCCGCTTTGTTATGCAGCAGCACATTGGGCAGCAGAGCGGCATAGGACGGTTCTCCGGTGCCGAAATAAATATCGGGATAGCCGTCGTTATCCACATCGCCGAAATTCGCACCCATTGGCATGAAGACTTTGTTCAGCCCGGTTTCCTGCGTCACATCGCGAAAGGAGCCGTTACCCAGATTGTGATACAGCTTCATGGTGGGGGCGTTGTGGGGCAGTCCCAGATACGTGCGCGCGCTTTCCTCGATCGACATCGCGTAGCCGGTCGCCAGAAGATCCGGCCTGCCGTCGTTGTCGTAGTCGAAAAACCAGGCGGCAAAGCCATGGCCTGAGGCCTCGACGCCGGCCTGACGCGCCACGTCCGTGAACGTGCCGTTGTGGTTGTTGTGCAGCAGCGCGCTGGGGCCGCGGTAGTTGGAGACGAACAGGTCAGCATAGCCGTCGTTGTCGTAATCGGCCGCCACCACCGCCTTGGTAAACACCGCGAGATCGGCTCCGGAAGAACGGGAGATGTCCTGAAATGTGCCGTTGCCGTTGTTCAGGAAAAGCTGATTCGGCTCGTTTTCATTGCCGACGTAGAGATCCAGGTAGCCGTCGTTATTGATATCCACCCACACGGCGGTTTGCGTCGTGGTTGGCTCGGCGAGGCCGGCTTCCGCCGTGACATCAGTGAAGACGCCGTGGCAGTCGTTGCGAAGCAGCGATTTCCGCTGTGCCGTTTCCCAGCCACCGCGCAGCACCAGGATATCCAGGCAGCCGTCATTGTTGTAATCGGTCTGGATGATGTTGAGCCCGCCCAGCTGGGAGGCCAGCCCCGATTGCGCGCTGCGGTCGGTAAACGTGCCGTCCCCGTTGTTGTGGAAGAAATGCATGGGCGCGCAAAAATCCCAGTCGGAGGTGACGATGTCGAACAGACCGTCGTTATCGAAGTCGTCGACGATCAGGCCGCCGGCTTCCGAGAAGATGGTGTCGAGTCCGGCGCGCGGCGCCGCGTCGGTAAAGCGGCCAATGTCTTCAGAGGATGCGAATCGCGAAGGCGCCAGCAGGTGCTCTTTGGGGACACCGGCAGGATACTTCCCCAGCGTCATATAAGCAAGGTTCAGTAGCCACGTGGTCTCAATGTCGTTCGGCCGCAGTTTCAGCGATGCGAGGAAGTGCTGCACGGCTTTTTGCGAATCCGCCTGTCTGGGGTACTTCGCTTCGGGACGCATCGGAAAGAGGCAGAGCTCCGCGGGATGGCGGTAGGCGTCGTTGACGATTCCCGCCCGGTGCAGATAGGCGACCCCCAGCATCTCTTCCACCTCGGGCAGCATTTTCGGCACGGCGGCCGAAGCGATGCGGAGCGCGGCCTCGAACCGGGCAATGGCCGGATCCATCTCTCCCCGATACGCGTAGACCTGCGCCGTGCCGAGGTGGAGCGCGACGGCATCGGCACGCGTGTGGCTGACGTCGTCGGCGGTTGCGGCCAGTTTCTCCGCCCGCGCCTTCAAATCGGTGAACGATTGCTGCCGCAGCGCGCAGGACAGGCTCGGATCGGCATTCCATCCGGCGGGTTTGGGATAGTTCGAGAGAGCCGCGCCGGCTTCGATGAAACCGGCGACGTTCACGTCGAAACGGATGCCGCTTTCGGCGCGCAGGGCCTCCTGGCGGGCACGCCGGGACTCCTCGATTCCGGCGAGTTCGTCCCGCGTCAGCACCTTGACGATCGCGAAGCCGGAGGGAAGCCGGAACACCGGAGAAATCTGCCCGGGGGTGAGCCCTCGCAGCGCGTTGCGGATCTCCTCGCGCAGTGTGGAGGGATCGAGAGTGCCCAACAAGCCGCCATCGAGCGATGTGGCATCCACGGATTTCTCGCGAGCAAGCACGGCGAAATCGGCGCCCTGCTCGAGTTCCGCCCTCGCGCGAGCCATCTCCCCGGCGGAGTTCAGAACGAGGATGCGCAACGGGACAGCAGTGGAATTCGGTTCCTGGCCAGGAGCGAAGAGGACAACGGCCGGCAGAAGACAGAAGAGTACGGGAAACAGCGATACTCGCAAAGCTCTGCGATGGTATCACAAGGCGAAACAGCTGCTTCCCGTAAGCCCCGCGCTAAGATCAGCAGAATGGAATCCGTCGCGGTAAGCGGCTCGACGAGCCTGCGCTCCATCACGAAGCAACAGTGGATCACGGTGTTTGCCGCGCAGGCGGGGTACATGCTCGACGCGATGGACGTCCTGCTGTTCGTCTTCGCGGTGAACGTGCTGCGCGACGAGTTTCACCTGAGCGCCACGCAGGCGGGCCTGGCGAGTTCGTTCACGCTGGCGTTTTCCGCGATCGGCGGCATTGCGTTCGGTGTGCTTTCCGACCGTATCGGGCGGGCGCGCGCGCTCATCTGGTCGATCCTGATTTACAGCTTTGCCTCGGCCGGCACCGCGCTGAGCTGGAACCTGGCTTCGCTGCTGTTCTGGCGGGCAATGATCGGGATCGGGCTGGGCGCGGAATGGTCGGCGGGTGCGGTGCTGGTGGCCGAGACTTGGCCGGCGGAACATCGAGCAAAGGCCGTGGGGATCATGCAGTCCGGCTGGGCTTTGGGGTATCTGCTCGCGGCGGGCGTCACGGCGCTGGTGCTGCCGCGCTGGGGCTGGAAGGTCCTGTTCCTGACGGGGCTGCTGCCGGCGATTCTGGCGCTGGCGCTGCGCAATCAGCTTGAAGAACCCGAGATCTGGAAGCAAAGTCTGAAGCGGCCGCGCGTGAGCCCGGTGGAGATTTTCCGGGGCGAACTGCTGGGCCGCACGGTGCTGGCCTCCGCGCTGGCGACCTCGGTTTTGTTCGCTTACTGGGGCCTGTTTACGTGGATTCCGGGCTTTCTCTCGGCATCGCCGGCGCGCGGCGGAGCGGGGCTGAGTATTGTCCGGACCAGCGCGTTCATTGTGCC
>Ga0118677_10005923_pt1 | contig 21084 bp, 18 predicted proteins | sample AliMusrvi5mmetaG_FD_86154 | JGI IMG/M metagenome (GOLD analysis project Ga0118677, IMG submission 86154)
TTATCAATGGTGTGTTGCGGTTTGGCAATCGTCGGCGTCGGTTTGACGGCAAGGCGAACGACGAGGTTCTGGCCGGTGGTGAGACCGCCAGTGATTCCGCCGGCATTGTTGGTGCGGAAAGTGACTTTGCCGTCCTTGGCGTCGAGCTGGTCATTATCCTGCGAGCCGGTCATATCCTTGACAGCGAGGCCGGCGCCGATTTCGACGGCCTTGATCGTGCCGATGCTCATCATTCGGCCAAGTTCGCCGTCGAGTTTATTGAACACGGGTTCGCCCATGCCGCACGGGATGCCAGTGGCAACGATCTCGACGATACCGCCGGTGGAATCGCCTTGCCGTGTGACTTCCATGATGCGGTCGTACATCGCGTCGGCGGTGGCGAGGTCGGGGCAGTTTAACTTCGGATGGATGCCGTATTCTTTGCGGATGGCTTCTTCGTCGAAGCGGATCATCTTCTTGTACATTTCCGGCACTTCTTTCTCCAACTCGGCTAGGACGGCCATCTTTTGGAGCATGCGCATCTCGGGCGTGTACCGGCCAGACTTGAACAGCCAGTCGTAGACCGGGTCGTTCTTCCAGCGCATTTCCTTATACGCGGCAACCTTCGGGCGGATCTGTTCGATGGACAGGTCGGGCATGCGAATACCGGCCGCTTCCTTGATGTAGCCGGTGACTTCGATGCCGTGATCTTTGAGGATGCGCTTGGCAATCGCGCCGGCGGCGACAATGGTGGCGGTGTACCGGCCGCTGAAGAAGCCGGCGCCGATGGCGTCGTCCCATTGGCCGTACTTCACATAGCTGGCGTAAGAGGCATGACCGGGGCGCGGCGTGCGGTTCGTCACCCGGTACGCTTCGATGTGTTCAAAATGCCGGTCGAGATTTGGGATCAGGATGGTGACGGGCGTGCCGTTGGTGTGGTTGGCGTTGTGAAAGCCGGTCATCGTGTCGGCGCAGTTCAGGCCGGTGACGAGGACGGGCACGTCCGGCTCGCGACGCGGGGAAGTGAGTTCGCCCTGGCCCGGCTTGCGCAGGAGCAGGTCGCGATAGACTTCCTCTTCGGTGAGGCGATAGCCGGGCGGCACACCTTGCAGATGTGTGACCAAAGTTTCCTGATATGAACCGCCGGCAACGGTGACCTTGAACAATGTTCCAATATTGCATCCGAGCATAATGATGACTCCTTCGTTAAGCTTGCCCGCGTTTTCTAGCGGATTTACCCGCGAAAGTAAACAGCGCAGCACGCTGTAATTATGGCGCAGTTACTTGTGCCAATTGACCAAGAATCGCCTCGGTCAAGTGGGCTGAATTAATTGCTGCCGTGCGAAAGAACTTTGCAAAATCAATCTCAGCCGCCGCATCTGCCAGGTCGCTCAGACTGCGAATGATCAGACACGGGACGCTTTGCTGGGCACAAACCTGAGCTACCGCGCCACCTTCCATCTCCACGGCGTCTGCTTGGAATTTCGTCCGTAACTCTGCACACTTGACTGGCGATGCAACAAACACATCGCCGGTAACAATGACTCCGCGCACGACCTGTGGGATGCGTTTGCCTTGCGTGGTTTCCAATTGTTCCCACTTCACGTTTTTTGCCGCCGTCTCGGCCAATGCCAGCAACCGGTCAGCTCCCACGAAAAACAACGGATTCCGTTTGCGCGTAACCGCGTTCTCCGTTGGTTTGGTGAAAAACTCTTTATCCGATACATCACCGAAATCGTGTTGCGCAACTCGCTCGCCAATGACGATGTCGCCGGGACCAAGATTGGTATTGATCCCACCGGCCACTCCAGTGAACAACACTTCAGCGGGATGGCAATGGTCAAGTACCAGTGCCGTTGTCATCGCGGCATTGACTTTGCCCACGCCGGTATACACCAACACCACCTGCCGACCGGCCAGTGTCCCGGTATAAAACTTAATGCCGAGATATTCCGCGGTGTGTTTATCTTGGAGCTTACCTTCCAGCAATTGCACTTCCGCCGACATCGCCCCCAGCACGGCCGTCACCGGTTCGCCCGCGTGGACCGCATTGACCGTCAGCCACAAAAGCCCAACAGCCAGCCGCCACCAACTGCGTTGCTCAATTCGCATATTTCAGTTTTCCGCCGAATGCAGGCCGCCGGGGGCGGCTCGGAATTCCAACACGGTGCGGTCGGGATGCTCAGGATGCGGCGTGGCGCAGTTCCACATACAGGCGCCGCAATGGATGCATTTCTCCCGGTCAAACGCTGGCACGCCTTTTTCACCGGGCGTGATGGCTTGGCCGCTGCACACTTCGATACAAACTTTCGTGCCGCATTGCTCACACAGGTTCGGGTACAGAAACGCAACGTGATCGGCGTAACCAGCCGGAGCCTGCACTTTGCCGCCCATCAACAAGGCGTCCTGGTGCGAGACAAGCAGCTTGCCATCAAACGGAATTGCCGGCCAGCCAACACGGTTCATCAATTCGTTGTGAGCGCTCACGCCTTTGGCGAAACAATCGTGACGGATCTGGTCAATCTCGGTTGCCGTCAGCCGGCCCTGGTAATACTCAAGCAGTCCCGGCGTATGTTCGGCGGCGGAGCGCGGTTCGACCAGCGCATGCAATTTCCCTTTCGTCGCGCCGGCCAGCGCCATGCCGATCATCCCGGTCACCAGACCGCGATGAAATCCGTCGCGGGCGCGTTCGGCAGTGCGGCCTTCGGACTCGATCCAGCTCGCGCGCCGACGTTGCCCGTAGGTCGCTTCGAGATTGTCTTTCGTGAACGGTTTCTTGGCTTGCAACAATTCGATGACCGCTTCAGCGAGTTGCGTGCCGGTCGTCCACGCCTCGTCCACGCCGGAGCCGGTGAGGACGTTCGTGCTGCCGGAACCTTCGCCGATGCGCGCGTAGCCGTTGCCGGCGAGGAATGGCTCGCCGCGTTTGCCGGATTCGCCGAGCGTCTTCGCGCCCCACGAGCGGAGCGTGCCGCCATTCAAATGCCGCCAGAGATACGGATGCAGCATCCAATGCTGGAGATACCGGTAAGCAGTGCGGACCGGCGAATCGAACCACGACGGCACGAAGATGCCGAGCGAGGCAACGTTGTCGGGATAAACATACAGGAAGCCGAAAATCTCTGGCTCTGGATAGCCGAGCGTATGCAACACCATGCCCGGTTTCAGTTCGCAACCGTCCGGCAAGTTCACGACAAACTTCATGCCGATGGCGTAATCGTGTTTGTGATGACCGGCCGGCAGGCCGAACTGTTCATCGAGTTGCCGGCCAATCGGACCGACTGGGCCGTCACCGATCACCGTCAACGCCGCTTTGATGTCCATGCCGGGCGTGAACCCGGCTTCGGGGTTGCCCTGCTTGTCCGTGCCCTGATCCATCAGACGCACGCCGGTGACTTTGCCGTCGTCCACGAGCGGCTTGGCAACGGGCGTGCCGGGCCAGATTTGCACGGCGCCGGTGCTCATGAGCTGCGCGCCAACCCATTGATTGAACTGGCCGATGGACATGACCAGCCCGCCGTGTTTTTGCAGATAGGGCGGGATATACGGCAGCTCGAAGGCGTCGTGCTTGCACCGCAACACGCGGAGGAATTTGTCGGCCATGCGCAATGTCAGTGACCGGCGACTAGCGCCGACCGGATCGAGTAGGTAAAGCACCTTCTCTTCTTTGACCGGCGCACACAACGGAATTTGGGTCGGGTCGAGTTCCGGGAAGCTGGCGCGAATCCCGCGCGCCCGCGTCACCACGCCGGACACGCCGAAGCCGATATCATCGGCGCGTTCGTAACAGATGACTTGCGGTGGCGCGCCCGGCATCACGGCGCTCTCCACCTTGGGCGTGCCGTCCGGATTCAGCAACCCGCGCGACAACGTGGTCAGAAACCCGCCGGTGGCCGGCCCGAACCCGACGCAGACAATGTCCACGTCCATCGTTTGACGTTCGACGTCGCTCACAGCGGATAATCCAGCGCTTCGGGGATCATCACCTTGGTGAGCGCTTCGGCGGCGCGATCTTTGGCGAGCCGGGCACCGGTCAGGCAGCCATCGAGGCGCGTGCGCATCTTGGTGAAATCTTCCATGCCTTGCAGGCAAACACACGGACCGGCTTTGGCGGGGTGGTCGAGACCGGTCTCGGTCACGTCGCTGTAGGCACGGGCGCTACCGGCAATGCCGGGGATAATCGCTTCAAGCTTGTCCAAATCATCCGACAAATAACACGCGGCGCAGGATTCGGGAGTCCATTCAGGATGCCGGTTGTAGGCGAACACCAGTTCGGCGCAGATGCGGCCGACTTCGCCGGCGGCTCGCGCGCTTTGCACGTGGCAAAGGTCGCTCATGAATTGTAGCGTCCCATCCAAACCGGCGGCCACGGTCGGATTTTCAGGGCCTTTGCGTTCGAGTTCGAGCACGTCGAGGATGAATTGCCGGGCGGCGAGCAGCCAGCACAACGCATCCGCGAGCGGAAATGTCACGCCTTGCCGGTTGCTGCTGTAAAGTTTCGCGCCGTCGGCATCGGTCGCTTTTTGAAGATGTTCGAGCGACCAGAGCCACAATTGCATTGCGGTCGCCAGCGTGCAGGCGCCGGTCTTCGGGCGCGTCGAACCGATGGCGCGCATCTCAGCGATCCACGCCCGGTATTGCGCGAGGAACAACTGGTTTGTCATCGTGATCGAGAGTTGCCGGCGCTGGACGGCTTCGGGGCCTTCGTAAGTGGCTTCGAGTTGGGCGTCCATCCATTTGTGACCGAGGAACCCGGGGCAATCTTCCGTGATGCCGTAGCCACCCATTAGGCTGACGGCTTCGCGCATCGTATTTGCGCCGTGACCGGTATTCCAGAGCTTGGTGGCCGGGCAGAACACATTACCGAGCGAGTCGAGCAACACAAATTTCACGAGTGGATCGGTCGTTTGCTCGGCGGCGGCGGTGCCGGACTTCTTCACCAACTCCAACGCAACGGTTTCGAGTTTCTGGATTTCCTTGAATGCCGCGCGGCCGGTCAGCTTGCGTTCCCGGAATGTCGCGTCTTTCTGGCGTTCGAGCGAATCAATCTCGTCGAACAACCGGGCCGTGGCAAAACCGAGGGACGCCGCCGCTTCGCCGGTCGCCCAAATGTCGGCGAGCCGGTGGAGTGTGTCTTCCTTCGTTTGCAGGCCGAGATCGTAGCGGGGACTGCCGGGCTGGGCGGTTTCGCTACCGCGGAACCGGCTCCGCTGATAGCGAATTACCGGCTCGATTGCTGACAATAATTTCGCCGCGGTCATCAACCCGACCGTCACGCGCGTCCGGCGGAACACGGCTTCGATGATCTGGCCGTGATCGTAATTTGGCACAATCACACCGTCCTTGATTGTGTAGCCGCCGATAATCCGACTGGCAGGCACCTTCAAGCTCAAGACCGGGTCGCAGGTCGAAGAAAGTTGGTGAACGAGCTTTTTTGTGACCGTGCCGCGATCCCACGTGCCGGGGTCGTCCTCGTGGAGAATGACCATGCAACTCGACTTGATCCGCGGATCGGCGGTTTCAACGGCCGCGGTGACAAAGTTCGCATAACCCATGTTCGTGATGAACCGGCCGCGTTTGTCCACTTGCAAAACCGGCTCCTGGCCATCTTTCCAGTCGGCAACGCGCACTTTGCCATTGAGCAGGCCGGTCTCGACGCCGACGTAGGGCAGCGGCTCGGTCAACGCGAACGCGCCGCGCCAGGTCTTTTCGCCGGGCCGGGGGCAGGCATGGGTCATGTAAAATTCGCGTTGCTCCGGTGTGCCACGCTCGTGAATCGGCGCGAGCGCGAGGTCGCCGGCCATGCAGCCGGTCGCCGCGCCGGCATCCACCCACGATAACTCGAATACAATCAGCGCATGGACGAAATTCTTCGGGCCTTCGAGGTAACCGCCCTGCGACGGATCCATGAACGCGCCGGTCAGCCCGGCGTCATCGTAAGCCTTGAGTAATTCATTTTTCTTGGGCGTCCATTCATGCGAGAGACGTTCGCCTTCCGCGACCAGGCGGGCAACCGGCCCACGGGCGACGCCGCGTGTGGATTGGATGAGCATCTGCAAATCAAACCGGTCGGCGAACCGCCACATGATGGCGCGCACGTCATCGCCGGGCAGAGTGTTAAGCATGGCTGTTGTGGTTGTTGTTGGCATAATAAACCTTTCCGTCCATTGAAACGCTGGTGGTATAACCGGTTCGTGCCAGCGAGTCAATTCCACAGGCCGCGCAAATTTCATTCACGGACGCGGATAGGCAGAACGACGGTGGCTAGGCCGCGCCATTGGAGACGGCGTTGGATGGCGTAGGCGGTCTCGTTGTGGAGGATGCGCTGGTACCATTTCTCACGTTCGAAGATCAATTTACCGGTAAAGAATGTCGCCTTTGGATACTGCACAATCAGCTTCATGCACAGTTCCTCGGCGGCTGCGACCGGCTCGGTGCCGGTATCCATCACGCCGGTCGCCACTAGACCGTGACTGCGAGCGAACGCGACAAATTTGTCGAGATCGACGTGCGTAGCGTGCTTTTGTGCTTCGATTTCGTCGGCACCCTTGAACACTCCGGAATCAATGACAGCAATGGAAACAAACACGATCTGGTGGAAGTAGCCCGGGAATTGCCGGACGATGTTAAGCAGCGAGTGCAGGCCGAGGCCGCCGTACCGATTGACGAGCAGGATTGCAGTCGGCTTGGCCGGGTCGAGCGCGACCGGCGTCTGGTCGGATTCGCCGAGCGGAATGTCGCCAAGCGTCTTGGCGAGATGGTCGAGACTGGCGAAGACTTTCCGGTAATGGCGCCGAATCAACCAACACAACCCGATTAGCAAGGATGTGATGACAATTGTCAACCAGCCGCCTTCAGCGAACTTCTCATTGATAACAATGATGAGAATCGACAAGCACAACGTCAGGCCGGTGAGGTGGACGGGGAGCGCCTTTTTCCATTCGGGGTGTTTCTTGCGTTCGGTGATCCAAAATCGAACCATGCCCATTTCCGTCAACGAAAAAGTGATAAACACGTTGATCGAATACATCGTGACCAACGCCGTGATGTCGCCTTTCGTGTAAATTAGCGTGGCAATGGATGCCACAGCCATCAACACTACCCCGTAATGCATCGTCAACCGCTCTGACAACGAGCTAAACCGTCGCGGAAGCCACGAATCAAGTGCCATATTCGCCATCACGCGTGGCCCATCAATGAAGCCTGTCTGCGCCGCGACAATTAAGAGCGCTCCTTCAGCCAGTAGGCAGAGCACGACAAACCACATGCCGAAATGCAGGTTCTCAATCATCACCGCATTCATAGTCTTGCCCTCGACAGGGTGAGCCCCGAGCAACATATAACAAAGCAGGATACCGCCAGCAGTTATGGCCAGCGAAGTGGCCATGTATGTCATCGTCCGCTTGGCGGTCGGGATGCGTGGCTCGCGCATGATTTGGATGCCATTCGAAACCGCTTCGATGCCGGTATAGGTACCGGCACCGCGGGAGTAGGCTTTGGCGAATAATAAAAATAGCGCACCAAATCCAAGTGTGCTCAAGCCATGCCGAAGCCCACTATGGACTTCGTGCGCCACCGCCGGGATCTGGTGAAAATGCATCCCGATGCCGGTGACCAACACGACCAAATGCGTGATGACGAACACCATAAAAATTGGCACCAGAACATTGATGGATTCCTTAACACCGCGAATATTGAGGATCAACAGGACCACAATAACTGCGATCTCGAGGGCAACCTTGACCTGCCAGACGCCCCAACCGAGCGGTAAGAAACTAAAAATTTGGTCCGCCGATGACGAAATCGACACGCTGATCGTTAACACATAATCCACCAGCAACGCGCACCCGGAAACCACACCAAACCCCGGCCCGAGCAATTTTGTCGCCACCAAATAACCGCCACCGCCCGACGGGAAATGCTCAATAATCCGGCTGTACGCATATGAAATGATAAAGACCGTCAACGCCGTCGCCAGCGCAAGAAACACGCACAGGTAGGTATGCTCACCTAACGCACGGAATGCCTCATCCGGCCCATACGCCGACGAGCTTAACCCGTCTGCCCCCAACCCGACCCACGCCAAAAAGGCGATGAGCGAGATTTTATGAAACACGTGTGGGTCTTCGACGTCGCGCGGCGCGCCGAATAACACCCGTTTCAAACGTTCCAACAATGTCATTTCTGCAAATTCCGGTTCAACCGATTCAATTATGATTCAAGCACACCTGTACCGATTGGGAGATCATTGGTCGCCCCACCCACGCGGGGGCAAGAGGATCGCCCTTCCAATCGCCGACGAAGTTAGCTGCCGGGCTCGGTCCTGGAAGTGACACCGGGGCGACCGTACAACCACCGCCCTGCGCCCCATTCCCCAGTCTAAGGGGGAGTTGGTTCCTCCGTGCTAGCCGGCAGGAAGGCCGGCCAACTTAGGCTGCAATAAGGCGTATGCTGTAATCCAGTCAACCACTGCTGTCCAGCGAATTCCAAAAGTTGACTGGCTGACAAAATCGAAGCACTGCGGCACGCCGCTTGCTTTCACGCGCAAGTGTCGCTAAAGTGTTTGCATTATGCTGCAGGCGCTAATCACTGGAATTGCAGGGCAGGATGGGTCCTATCTGGCGGAATTGTTGTTGGCGAAAGGCTACCGCGTTACCGGCATGGTGTTACCAGCTGGTGTGGAGCCGCTGGATCGGATTGCGCATCTCAAAGACCGCATTCAATTGCGGACCGGCGATCTATTGGATCAACACTCGTTGATTGACTTGGTTGAGAAGTGCGCGCCGGATGAGGTCTACAATTTCGCGGCGCAATCATTTGTGCCGGTGAGTTGGAGTGCACCTGTACTAACCGGTGAGGTGACCGGCTTAGGCGTAGTGCGATTGCTGGAAGCAATCCACAAGGTAAACCCGAAGATTAAATTTTTCCAAGCTTCCTCCAGTGAGATGTTTGGCCTGGCACGTGAGACTCCGCAAACGGAGCTGACGCCGTTTTGCCCGCGCAATCCTTACGGCGCCGCCAAAGTGTATGGCCATCATTTGACAGTAAATTACCGGGAGAAACACGGGCTGTTTGCAGTATCGGGGATCCTGTTCAACCATGAATCACCGCGGCGCGGTTTGGAATTTGTGACGCGCAAGATCTCTCACACGGCGGCACAGATTGCACTTGGCCTCGCTAAGGAATTACCAATGGGGAACCTTGCCTCCGAACGAGATTGGGGCTACGCCGGCGACTACGTCGAGGCAATGTGGTTAATGCTCCAGCAGCAACAGGCGGAAGATTATGTGATTGGCACCGGTGAGCTTCACAGTGTACGCGATTTTGTGCAAGAGGCATTTAACTATTTAAATCTTGACCATGAGAAATACGTTCGAATCAATCCGCAGTTGGTCCGGCCAGTGGAAGTGAATCGCTTGGTGGCAAATCCGGCAAAGGCACGCAATAAACTGGAGTGGCAGCCACGCACTGATTTTCGACAACTGGTACGACTGATGGTGGACGCGGATTTGGAGCAGCTACGTTCCCGTCCGAATTCACCGGCAGCGTAAACCAACCTTCAGCTTAATCATTCACCGACGCGATGTGCTCGGCGATAGCGCGCTGCAAGGCCGGCTCATGCGCAGTTGCCGCACCAATGGCTTCCTGAAAAACGCTGACAGCTTCGTTGGTCTTGTCTTGTTTCCGCAGCACACAACCTAACGTGTCGAGATAATACGCGCGGCGACCGGGCTGCAGCTTCACCGCTTGCCGACACAACTCAACGGCTTCGTCAAGGTTCGCGCCGGTCTCCCGGTACGCCCACGCCAAATTGTTCCGCGCATCGGCGTTGCCGGGTTCAAGCTGGATCGCCTGCCGGAACGCTACGATGGCTTCAACAAAAAGTTTTTGCTTCAGCAGTGCATTGCCGAGGTTCATCTGAAAATACGAATTTGTCGGCACCAATTCCGTCGCACACCGGTAATTGCCTGCTGCGGCCGGTAAGTTCCCTGTTTTTTCAAGGAAAACGCCCAAATCGTTCGACTCGTCCCCGGTGAGTTTCCACGTCGCCTTGCCGGGTGGACAAACCAGCAACGTCCACCGGTCAGCCCGGTCCCAGACGCGCCAAAATTGTTCCTGCGGCATGACTAGACCGGCGCGCTTGTCGGAGTGAACCAATACGGTGTCGGCAAACTCATCAAAACCTAGCACGACAAAGAAATGCAGTTTATCGCCGAATTTGCCGAGCACAATGACTGGCACACCGGCGGCAAGTTTTTGTCGGATATCGGTGGTCGTACCACGGTATTGCCGGGTCCACAGGTTAAAATGTTTTGCATAGTCAGCCAAGTCCGCGGTCAACGTGCCGTGGATGTCCGGTAAATAAATCGCGTTTGCGATGGCAGCCTGCGAGACCGGTTGGCCGTAGAAATTGGCCAGCATTGCCAATGCTGCCGGGCCACAGTAACCGGGTTGCTGCGCGATGAACGGCACCTCAAGCGGCTTACCGGCGTATGCCGGCAGCACCATGAGTAGCAGCAAAATAATGCGGCACATCAGCCGATGCGAAAGACAATATCGCGAATGGCGGTCTTGCCAACACGATCGCGAATTTTTTGAAGCAAAAGTGGTTTGTGATAACGGGCGAGCTCTTGGAGCCAGACCGGGTGATCAACGGCGATGACAAGTAATCCATTTTTGAGACTGACCGGTTGCGCGTGGCGAACAACATCCGCACCGACAATGGCGGCCCATTGATGAAAGATTTGTGATTGGTGCAGGCGCTGTTCGAGTCCCAACCGTTTCACAACACCTGGCACGAGCTGCTGCAATGCCGGTGCCAATCGCACCGGCGCATCCCACTGGCCATACGGCTGCCACTCGCGCAGCACTTGGGTTCGCAGGGCTGGTGTCATTGCGAATCGCCATCATTACCAATGGCCTCGACGGGACAACCTTCCATTGCTTCTTTGCACTTGATTTGTTCGGCGCTTGGAATTGGCTGCTTGAACACAAAACTGTAGCCACCATTTTCATTGCGCGTGAAATTATCCGGTGCAGTTTCGCGGCAGAGATCGCAATCAATGCACTGGTCGTCCACATAAAACTTACCGGCAATATTGTCAGGATATTTATTTGGAAATGAAGCCATATGAGCTACTAACATAGCATTCGTTACTGCCGGCGCAATTCAAAAGCCGTTACACGGCCTGAAATCGCAAGCGCGCGGCGATGCGCCCGTTTGTGCGCAATGGCGTCACGCCTTGAACGTGGTTGATTTGACAGTTCCGGTTCAACGCCAGCGCGATGGTTTCATCCACGATGTCCGCGCACGGCGCAGTCGGCTGGTGACAGTGCGGACATTCCGCCGGCAGCAGTGACGGATAATGACAACCGGTACAGGCGTGACCCGGTTTCTCAAAACCTTCTTCGACCAGCAACAGCTGTGCCTCGCCCCGGTCGAGCGCCGCCAGCACCGCAGTCAGTCCCGTGATCGCGCCGTGACCGGCATCGGCCTTTTGTACCAATTCAGTGGCGAGTTGAAGTTCATGTTCGCGCTCGATGCGTTGCTCAATGGCACCGGCCTGTTGTAAAACCTCCGCGGAAGTAATCTTGCCCGGATCCGCATGAAAATCGCCAACCAATCGTTTCTTGAGATCCGGATGTAAATGCTTTTGGAACTCGTGTAATGCCTCGCGTTGGCCGGCAAGGATCAGCCGGTCGAAATGATCTTTCTGAAATAGCTTAAACATCGCCTCAGCCAAGTGCTGGTAGTGATGCTCGACGACCTGCGTGAAATGCCGCTCCATGTTGCGTTCGTCGCGCCCACCTTGGCCAGCCTCACGGACGCGGCGCGGCAACGCATCGGTCACGTCACCACGTTCCGCAATCTCGCCAAGATACATCTCAAAAATCCGCCCGTGCGCCCGGTCCACGGTCACGACGCAATACCGATGGTATTCAGCGAGGATGGTGTTCAACGGATGCAAGTGCGGCGCGTGGTCGGCAATGAGAATGTTGCGCCCAAGCCGCGGCAAGCCAAAGCTCTGCCAAAATTTTTCACCGACACAGGAGAAAATCGCCACGGCTTTGTGCTGGTTGGTTACAATCGCCGGCATGACGTGCGCTTCAATCGCGGCAAAGTCGTGCCGCAAGGATTCGCGTTGCTGATGCGTGCCGGCCTTTTTGTCGAGTTGTTGTTGGGCCGATTGCAGCAGATCTTTAATGCGAATCTTGAGCGTCTGCGCCGGCGCTTCGCGCCGGTCGAGGTTCAGGTAACAACTGGTGACGAGAAATGTCCCATTCTGAAACGCCTGCAACTGCTCGATTTGCTGCCGGGTAATCATGCTGGAATCCTCCTGAATAGTTGAAGAACCACATCGCAGAAAGCTATCATGTGTATTTCTAATATGCTCAATCCCGGCTGAATTGCAATTCAACGTTTTGCCCGGTAATGTGTCTCATCAGAAAGGAAAAACCGAACCATGATCTCAAAATTACTACCCATTAGCGCACTGGTGTTCAGTCTCGCCGGCAACCTGAACGCCGCCACCACCGCGGCCGATTCCAATGCCGCCGCACTCCGTGCTTTCAGCGACGGCTTCGCCGACGTCGCGGCAAAAATCCGACCAAGTGTCGTCACCGTTTACTCTGAGAAAATCATCAAACTCCCACAATTCCGCCTGCCGTTCGGCAACGACTTCCCCTTCCAATTTTTCTTCGATCAAGACGACAACTCGTCCCGGCAACGCCGCCCCATGCCGCGCGAACGCCAATTCAAGCAAACCGGCATGGGCTCTGGCATCGTGCTTGATAAAGATGGGCGCATCCTGACCAATTTCCACGTCGTCGACGGCACCGACGAAATCAAAGTCAAATTTGCCGATGGCGCGACCTTCGACGCCATCATTGTCGGCACCGACTCGCGCAGCGACCTTGCCGTTCTCAAAATCAAAGGCAAATTACCGGCCGATCTCGTCCCGGCCACGTTCGGCGATTCCGACGCGCTCCGCGTCGGCGAATGGGTACTGGCCGTCGGTGCGCCATTCACATTTGAGCAAACCGTCACCGCCGGCATCATCAGCGCCAAAGGCCGCACCCAAATTGACGGTGATCGCGACAAATACGAGGATTTTCTCCAAACTGACGCCTCCATCAATCCCGGCAATTCCGGCGGCCCGCTCGTCAACCTACGCGGCGAAGTCATCGGTATCAATGCCGCCATCTACACACCAAGCGGGCAAAATGCCGGCATCGGCTTCGCCATCCCGATCAACATGGCCCAGCACGTCGTCCGGCAACTCGTCAAATCCGGCAAAGTCACCCGCGGCTACCTCGGCGTCGTCATCCAAGACCTGACACCAAGTCTCGCTGAACAATTCAAAATCCCCGACACCAAAGGCGCTGTCGTCAACCAAGTCAGCAAAGACGCACCCGCCGACAAAGCCGGCCTGAAAGTCGGCGACATCATCACGCGCATTAATAGCAAGCCGATCGACGACACTCGACAATTGCGCAACCTCATCGCGAGCACCGATCCCGGCGCCAAAGTCGAATTGACCATCGTGCGCGATGGCAAAGACCGCGCCCTGCCGGTGACCGTCGGCGAACTCCCTGACGCCGGTAACCAATCCGCGACCGCGACCGGCAGCAGTGGGAGTGAGCACACCGGCCGGTTTGGCCTCGCCGTTGAATCGCTGACTGACAACGTCGCGAGCGAGCTTGGGGTGGAACCCGGTACGGGCGTCCTCATCGAATCCGTGGAAACCGACAGCCCCGCTGAGGAAGCCGGCATTCATCCCGGTGATCTAATTGTCGAAGTCAACCGCGCCCGCGTGGCCAATGTGGATGAATTCAACGCCGCCATGCAAAAAACCGGCAGCAAAGTCCTCCTGCTACTCAAAGTCAAAGGAGGCAGCCGGTTCGTCGTCCTGTCAGCGAAGTGACGCGGCAATCAATTCAACCGTCCGGGCGGTGGCGCCGACATTGCGAGCGATGACTGTCTTTGCCGCGCCGGCAATTTTGGCGCGGAGTTGTTCATCGTGCAGCAAATCACGCAAGTCGTGGACAAATTCATACCGGTCCGGCACCTGCACACCGGCACCCGCCGCCACAAATTCAGCGGCAATGGCCTTGAAGTTTTGCATGTTCGGCCCGAACACCACCGGATGTCCACTGGCGGCCGCCTCGACGATGTTTTGGCCACCCTCGCCCACTAAACTTTTACCGACGAAAATAACTGTGGCAACATTGTAAAACCATTTTAACTCGCCGGTCGTGTTCACGAGCAGACAATCCGGATTGGCAACCGGCTCGCCGCCCTTGCGCAAGGCAAGTTTGATATTCTGCCGTTTCGCCAATTCGACAATCTCCGGCGTCCGTTCAACATGCCGGGGGACAAGCACGAGGAACAAGTCCGGCAGCTTGTGCCGCAATTCCGTCAACGCCTCAAAAATAATCTCCTCTTCGCCCGGCCACGTGCTGCCGGCCACGAGAATCGGCCGCGTGCCAGTCACGCCCAACTCGTCAAGCACTTGCCGGGCATTAACCGGGGCTGCGCCGGGGTGCGAGAGCGAGGCGTCGTATTTCAGGTTACCGGTCAACTCCACGCGGGGCGCGCCGAAGCGGCGGAAGTTGTCGGCATCCTCCTGGCTCTGCGCGCCGACCAACGTGATTTTGTCGAAGACATGCCGGAACAACCATTGCCCGTTGTGATGCCGACGCTCGCTGCGCGGCGACATCCGGGCGTTGACCATAAAAATCGGCACGCCGCGCCGCGCGCCTTCCCAAACATGGTTCGGCCAGATTTCGGATTCCATCAAGACGATGAAATCTGGGCGGATAAGATCATAAGCGCGCCGGACAGCCCACGGAAAGTCTTGCGGGAAATACAAAAGCGTGACGTCCGCCGGCAACCGTTCACGGCCAAAAGCATAACCAGTCGAGGTGGTGGTGGTGACGATGAGTTGGTGATTGGGGAAGCGCTTTTTGAACGCGGCGACCAACACGAGCGCCAGATTCATCTCACCCACGCTGACGGCCTGAATCCAAGCGCGCGGCGCGGTCTTGCCGGCAAGTTGCTGCCGTAGTTCGGGGGCGTACCGGCCAAACCGCTGGAAGAAATTCTCCCGGTATTTCCCGCGTTTCCACATCTTGTAAACGAAGGCCGGACAGAGCAGGACAAAGCCCAGTGAATACAAAATGGTGTAAACAAGCTGCGTCATAAATAAAATATAACAAAACCGGCAAGAATGTCAGGGAAGATTTACTTCCACGAGTTTGCGTCGGCTGGCATGCCCATGGACGATTGTCACCGCGCGGGCTTTGACTTTGAAATGCTCAGCCAGCGCAGCGATAACGGCGTCGTTGGCGCGGCCATCCTCGGCCGGCTCGCGAACTTTGATGACCAACACGCCATCGGCGGCCGGCGCGATGCCGGTTTTCTTTGCACGTGGAACAACTTTCACCGGGAATCGCATGGCGACTCAGGCGTAGTAGTGGTAGTTGACGTCCGGGAAGATGTTGTCGCGCCACTCGGCGCTGGCCAGCCACGGCTCATCAATCTTGCCGGCCTTGATCTGGTCGTAAATCCGATTGAACCGCAGCAGGTGATCCTTCGTCCGTTTGACGGCGTACTGCACCGTGGTGCCGGTCTTCATGATGAACGCCCAGTCGCTGGATTGCGCCAGCAACAATTCGCGCGCGGCTTGCTTGAGCGCGCGTTCGGTCAAACCGTCAGGGTTCGGATATTGCCGGGCCAATTCGATCATCCGGTCGGCAGCGACATGGAGATGTTGGTAAATCCAGGCATTGGACCCTTCGAGCCAGACTTCCCAGTGGCCTTTGTGGCCCCAGCTCGACGCGGCGGGCTGGGCAATTTGTTGCGTTGGATGATTGCGCAGATACTCAGTCGGCGTGGTTAGCGTGTAGGTCTGCTGGTCGAACGCGGTTTTGCGAATGAAGAAGTTGATGAATTCCGGTCCCTCAAACCACCAATGCCCGTAGAGTTCGGCGTCGTACGGCGCGAGAATGAGCGGCGCGCGTTGCAAGACACCGTGGAGATGTTCAACTTGTTTGATCCGGTTGAACATAAAATTACCGGCATGGCTCGCCGCTTTTTCCATCGCCCATTGCCTAACGTAGTATTCCTTGTACTGACTCTTACCGGTGATGCGATGGTACTTGATCCCGGTGAAAGTGCGGATGCCATCGGGATGAATGTGCGGCTTGATGTAATCGAAATCGAGGTCGAAGCCGATGTCCCGGTAAAAGTCCCGGTAATCCACGTCGCCGGGATAACCTTCCTCGGCGCTCCAGACCTGCTTCGAGGATTCGACATCGCGCCCGAACGCCGCCACGCCGTTGGGTGCGAAGATCGGCGCGTAGACGCCGTATCGGGGGCGCGGGTTGGCAAACATGACACCGTGCGTGTCGGTAATGAACCAGCGGATCCCGGCTTCCGCGAGAAAGTCTTCAATGCCGGGCGCGTAGGCGCATTCCGGCAACCAAATCCCTTTCGGATCGCAGCCGAAACATTGCCGGTAATGATCGCGCGCGGTGAGGATTTGGGCGCGAACGCATTGCGGATGCTCCATCAACGGCAGGAAACCATGCGTGGCGCCACAGGTGATGATTTCGAGTTTGCCGAGTTCCTGAAATTTGCGAAACGCGCCGACGAGGTTGCGACCGTAGCCGTCGCAGAACGTGGCCCGCGCATCGTGAAACCGGTTGTGGTAGAACCACGCGAGGTCGTGGAACGGCTTGTCCCACTTGGTCCGTTCGATTTCTTTTTCCGCCAGCGCAATCAGCCGCGTGAGATGACGGACATAACGCTCCTGTAACAACGGATCGAGCAGCATCGAGCACAACGGCGGCGTCATGGACATGGTTAACCGAAAATCCACATTGTCGCGGACCAGGCCTTCCATCACTTTGATGAGCGGGATGTAGGTCTCGGTGATCGCCTCGTAGAGCCAATCCTCTTCGAGGAAATCCTCGTGCTCCGGATGGCGCACGAACGGCAAGTGCGCGTGCAAGACGAGGGCGACGTAACCTTTGGGCATTATTTCCCGCCCGGTGATTTCAGATTGGCCGGTTGACCAACTTGGCCGACGGCGTCACCTGTTTGCGTCTGCCGTTCAAACCGGAGTTCGACGGCGCGCTGTTCCCCGGTCTTCCCGGAGGCCGCCACGACCGGCAACCGATACTTCCCGTCTGGGAACGTCCAGTGAAATGAAAATGTCCCATCGCTCCGCAACTCCACCGGCTTGCCATCCACCGTCACCTTCGCGTCCGGCTCGGTCGCCCCGTAAATGATCAGCTCAGCGTTGACGGCAAACCAAAAACCTTTTTGCGGCACACCCGACCAACTCGAACCGTCCGGACTGAATCCACTGAACATCCCGGAACTGGTTTCCCCATCTAACCGCCGGCGCAACCATTCAGTCAATTCGACTGAGCCGACTTGAACGCGCCGCAGGACATCGCCACTGAGAATGTGTTCGACTTTGGCCGCTTGCTCAGGTGACCACGGACCAAGTTCGACATCCACATGGAACGGGAACTTGAAGCCCGTCGCCTGCAACTGCTGGATCTCCTCGGCGAGCTGGCCCCCGTCTTTGTGATACTGGCGCACAATGGACAGCAACTCGTCAAAACTGATGTCCACCGGGATGGTCGCAAACCGGGCCGTCGTGTTTGATGAAATCTCGTCCGGCGGCGTCGTCGCTTCGCGGGACCGGCTGATGACGTTGAACGAACCATTGTGCCGCCAGAAGCCGAGTTCGGCGGTATAGGTCGTCGCGGCTTTACTAACCGGCAGATACCAATTGCGGGCATCGTGGGCCAAAGTCGCTTCTGCGACCGGCGCCGCGTGGTTCTTCTCGAACACGCGCAAGACCACCCGGCCGTCAGAGGCTTGCCGGGCATACTCCCCTATTTTCTGGCCACTCAAATCCCAATAGACAAACAGCAAATGCGGATCGCGCGCCGCGAGAAACAACCGACCGGTGTTATAAGTATCCGGCAACTCACCGAGATTTTCATCCGTGACCACTGGCTTCGGCGTCTGCTTGGCCTTGGCCTTGGCCGGTACCATATCAAACTTGTGGGCCGCCTGGCCGGTCGCCGCCGCGATGGCGATGGCATTGGCTTTCTTGGAAGGCACTGCGACCTTGCTGGCTGGTTTCACCTTCACGGTCACGCGGGCCTTGGCGGGCTTGCGCATGGCGTGGCGTTTGATCGCGCCGCTGACTTTTTGCACGGCAATGGCAGCTTGTTTCCGAAATACCTTGGTCCGGCTTTGCTTGGCGCGGCTGATGGTTTCAGCCAGCTTCGGCTTGGGCATGGTCGAAATGCCTCGTAACCCGAGACGCTGAGCAAGCTTGAGGAGTTCCGCTTTGGTCTTGGCTTTCAAGTTAGTGGCACTCATGGCGGTACTTTAGCCCACAATGCAATCGAATGTAAAACGCTTTCTGCCGCCGCCGGAAGCTGACCCAACAACTGGATTGATTTAGCGGACCGGCATCAATTCCGCGGCGTGCACCTCATGCCGGACTTGTTCGAAGTCAGCTTGAAACGCAGAGCTGCCCTGGAGTTCCCGGAAGATAGCTTGCGCAAGAATCCGCCCGGCATAAACATCCGTCGGGTAATGCCGTGCAATCTGGACGCGATGCCAGCCCAGCGTGCGGCCTTCCGCTAGAATCGCATCGCGTTGGCTCGGGAACAAGTCCGCCAGCGCCAGCGCAAACACCATGCCGCGCGTCGAGTGCCCACTCGGATAACTGAAGCTTTTTTCCAATTCACCTTTCGCCAAGGCCGGCTCCACGACATACGGACGATCCCGTTGCCAGTAGTCTTTCGCGCGATTCGTAATTTCGTCGGTCGTTTTTTCGAGCCGCCGAAAAAACGCTTCCAGTTGCGGATATCGGCCCGGCTTGAAATCCTCACCGACCGCCGCCGCAAAGACGAACACATCGAACTTCTTTTCCGAATACGCCACCGCCCGGTCGGCCGCGCTGGTGTGTTGCTCCACCCGCACGACCGCTGCCAAGTCGGTCATCTGTTCCTCCGAACCCGGCAATGGTGGCGGCGCCAGCAAAGCAATTGGATCGGGCCGCCCGCCCTGTAAATAGCGCACTTGATCCGCCCGCAACCCCGTCAACTGCGTGACCATGATCAACCCGGCGAGCAATAAATATGTTCTGGTAATCATTCAGTGATCCTTTGCCGCATTGCTACCGGCATTTCCGTGGGGAAACAAGTCATATATCCACGGCGCGCGCATAATTCACCCATCTGTCACCCACCGGTTACCTGATTGTCAAACGCCACCGTCATTTACCACCAATCCACGCTTGACATTCCCGGTCGGCAGTTCCAATTTCATTTTCATGCTCGACGCCACCAAAACCACCTTCGACTGGCAAGCCAATCCCACCGACATCTGTGTCCTCCCGATCTCATCGGTGGAACAACACGGCGCGCACCTGCCGGTCCTCACCGATGTCATCTTCGGCGATTACTTCGGCGCCCTGGTTGCCGACGGCTTGAACGCCGCCCTGCTCCCCACCCTGCCCTACGGCACCTGCCTGGAACACTCCGCCTTTCGCGGCTCCTTCACCCTCCGGCCCGAAACGCTCATGCAAATCGTCCGCGACCTCGCCGACGCCGCCGAGCAACAAGGCTTCCGCCACCTCGTCCTCGTCAACAGCCACGGCGGCAACTTCTGCATCGGCCCCGTCGCCCGCGACATCAACCGCCTCAACCGCCCCCTCAAAATCCTCCTCGTCAACTGGTGGGAATTCGCCGACCCAGCCGCCTCCATTGAAGGCGTCAGCGGCGGCAAAGAGATTCATGCCGGCGCCTGGGAAACCGCGCTGCTCATGGTCATCCGCCCCGAACTGGTCGGCACCGATTACCGCGACATGCCCGTGGACCCGCGCGACCCAATGCCGCTCGACCAGCGCGACCTCAACACGTTTGGCAGTGGCCGGCTCAACCCCGCCGGCGCGCTCGGCTTCCCATCCAAGGTCAAACGCGAAACTGGCCAAGCCGCGATTGATTCGATCCGCAAAAACATCTTCCCCTACCTCCGCGACCGCATCGCCAGACTCCGCCAAGACCCCCGCTACTAAGGAATCGGCGTCCCGAGCAAACTCGCGATGGCGGCGGCCATGCGGTTGACGGCTTCGTTGAGATTCGCCGGTGAACCGGCCCACTTGGTGGGATCGTTGGGCGAGAAGGCCGTGATGGTCGCGGGGTCAATCCACCCGGGAAACACACCCGTCCCATTCTGCCAACCGGGCACGGCGGAAAGGATTTGGCCTGCCGTCCCAATCGGCAGCCGCGCGTTCATCACCGCACCGGGCGAACTATCCGACCACATGGTATAAACCATGTCGCCCGGCTGCACGGTGGACATGGGGTTGACGAGATACTTGGCATCATTGACGAGCGCGCTGACGTTGCTCCCCGGCTGGAGAGCGTTATCAATCTTCGCCTTGTCGCCCGGCACAAGCTGCGCGGCTTCGCTGGCTTGAAAGACCGGATCGGTTTCCGGGTTCGTGCCGCCGGGCGGGCCTTGTGGCCCCTGCGGCCCTTGCGGTCCGGGCGGACCGGCCGGGACGGCATCAATCTTTTCGTTGAGCGCGTTGAGTTGGTTGCGGACAACATCGGCATCGAGCTTATCGCCGGGCTGCGGGACATTCGGGTCGAAGGTTGGCATGGTGCGTTCTCCTGTTGGTTAGGGCTTGCCCCGCACCAAGCGGGGTTACCGATTTTTTAGCGCAAACCTGCCAAACATTGCAACCGCGATTACCGGCAACGAAAAAGATCAGCCACCGCGAACCGCGCGCCAGCGCGGGTCGCGGTTGGCTGCATCGGATTGTTCGGCGTGTTTAGCCTGTATAACGGAGAGTCCTCTACCCACAAGTCCCCCAAGAAGAAATGCTGAAAACGCACGACAGATCGGTCTGGGATGTGATAATAACAACCAGTAGAACGATGGCGACAAGGTGTGCCACAGTGATACCATCCATACAACGATGACTGCGAGATAGCCAAAGAGGAACAATCCCAAAGATCGAAAGAGGCATTTGCTGGCGCGACGAAACCACATGTGTGCGC
>Ga0118677_10002511_pt1 | contig 21079 bp, 16 predicted proteins | sample AliMusrvi5mmetaG_FD_86154 | JGI IMG/M metagenome (GOLD analysis project Ga0118677, IMG submission 86154)
CACCCCCCATTCTGCTATCGTATTCGTATCGTCGCCTCAGGAGCACCGCCTCATGTCTGACCTAATCATTGTCACCGGCGCTGCCGGCTTCATCGGCCGCAATATCGTCGCGGCCCTCAACCAGCGTGGCCAGGACCACCTCCTGCTCGTCGACTCGCTGGGCACCGATGACAAGTGGCGCAACCTCGTCGGCCTGCGCTACGAAGACCTCCTCTCTCCCGCCGACTTCCTCACCCAAATCCAATCCGACCGCGCCCCTAAGGCCGCGGCCCTCATCCACATGGGCGCTTGCTCCGCCACCACCGAAAAGAACGCCGACTTCCTCCTCGAAAACAACTACCGCTACACCCGCACCCTCTGCGACTGGTCCCTCCGCCACCACACCCGTTTCGTCTACGCCTCCTCCGCCGCCACCTACGGCGACGGCGCCCAGGGCTACTCCGACGTCGACGAAATCACCCCCACCCTACAACCCCTCAACATGTACGGCTACTCCAAGCAACTCTTCGACCTCCACGCCCTCCGCCACGGCCTCTTCGACCGCATCGCCGGCCTCAAATACTTCAACGTCTTCGGCCCCTACGAAGACCACAAGGGCGACATGCGCTCCGTCGTCCACAAGGCCTTCCACCAGATCCGCGCCACCGGCGAGGCCACGCTCTTCCGGTCGTATCGTGATGGCATCGCCGACGGCCACCAGCAACGCGATTTCATCTACGTCCGCGACGCCGTCGATGTCACCCTCCACCTGATGGACCACCCGGCCACATCCGGCCTCTTCAACTGCGGCACCGGCCACGCCCGCACCTGGCTCGACCTCGTCACCGCCGTCTTCGCCGCCTTAGGCCAAGCCCCCAACATCCGCTTCATCGACATGCCCGAAACCCTCCGCCCCAAATACCAGTACTTCACCCAGGCCGATATGGGCAAGCTGCGCCGGGCGGGCTACACGACGGCGTTTACTTCGCTGGAGGATGGCGTCCGCGACTACGTCACCACCTACCTCCTCCCCCGCTCCGCTCCGTAACGCGGCCATCCTGCCCGCCTGTCCGCCACGCCCCAGCCGGGGCCCGTGGATGGTAGCCCATGGCGCGGCCGCCGCCCGCCATGGGAACCCAAGCCCCACCAGAGTGAAGCCCCGACAGGGGCGCAGGAAACGCCGGGTGCCACTGGTCCGCGCAGTGGGGGGGGCGCGGCCCAGTGCCCAATGTGCCCCCGCCCTGGGAACGCCAATCTCCCGATTGGCCCCCCGTTCAGTGCCATGAGCATCCTGCTCATGCGTTCGTGCCGGGTGCCACTGGTCCGCGCAGGGGGGGGGCGCGGCTCAGTGCCCAACGTGCCCCCGCCCCCCGTGGCAAAGTGATGCTCGATGGGCCTCCTTTCACGCTCAATCTTCTTTGAGATTGCGACGAGCGCCAGTCTGGGCGCGGCGCTGTTCACCATGGTGCTGTTCCTGCAAAAGGCCAGCCAGTTCTTCGCGGTCCTGGTCAACAGTTCAGCCACCCCCGGCACCATGGCTGCGCTGTTTCTGCTGATACTCCCGGCCACCATGCCCTTCGCGATCCCGCTGGGCGTACTCGCCGGGACGCTGATCACGCTCAGCCGGATGTCGAACGATGGGGAGATCATCGCTCTGCGTGCTGCCGGGGTCCCGAGTCGGCGTGTGGCTCGACCGGTGGCGGCGTTCGCCATTCTCGCCATGCTGTTCACCGGGTATTGCACGCTGTACCTGACTCCCTGGTGCCAGACCAAGCTGGTCAAAATCGCCAACGACATCGCCGCTTCGCAGCTGACCTCGGACATTCAGCCTCGTATCTTCGACGAGTCGTTCCCGAATACGATCCTCTATGTGAGCGATGTGCTGCCGGGCCAACCGGCGCACTGGCGCGGTGTCTTCATGGCCGATACGACTCCGGCGAACCAGCGCAAGAGCGCCGCTGTCGAACACGGCGAGGGGCCGCGCATCACGCTGGGACGCGACGCGCTGGTCGAATCGGACAAGCGTGGCAACAAGCTGCAAATGACCTTGCTGCGCGAGAGTAGCTACGAAGCGGCAGCGGACCCAGGCAGCTACTATCACGTCAATTCGCCCCACGGCGAGCAGGTGCTGGAAGCGGCCGAGCGAGGTCCCCAGAAGAAGCCGACAGTGGATGCAACGCCAACCCGGGACCTTATACCAGCCGCTCACGCCTCGGTGGAGGCCGCGATTGAACTGAACAAGCGCTTCTCGTTGCCCCTTGCCTGCCTGCTGCTCGCGCTGACCGGCTTGCCCCTGGGGATTTCGTCGAAGAAAGGCGGCAAGTCCGCCGCCCTCGCCATTACGGTCTTCTTCGCATTCCTGTACTACACGGTGCTGCTGGGGTTGATCGGGCTGGCCAAGGACGGCCGGGTGAAGCCCGAAGTGGCCGTTTGGACGCCCGACGCCATCTTCGCAATCATGGCCATCATCCTGCTTTCGCGCATGGAGAAACCCGCCGCAGGAGAGGCGTTGCGTGGGTTGCGTGCACGCGCCATTCACCTGTGGGAGCGTCTGCTGCGGTGGGTCACACGCGGGCAGGCGGAGCGTGGACAAGGCAGCGCGCTGCCCCACGTGCGGTTCTTTCTTCTGCCGCAAATCGTGGATACGTACGTCCTCAATGCCTTTGTTTACTACTTCGCGGTTCTACTCGGGGGGTTGGTCGTACTGATCGAGGTGTTCACCTTTTTCGAGTTGCTCGGAAGCGTCTTCCGCAACGACATCGCGATGAGCGAAATGCTTGAATACCTGTTCTTTCTGGCACCCAAGCTGATCTATGACACCGCGCCGGTGAGTGTGCTGGTGGCCTCGCTGGTGACTTTTGGAGTGCTGGCCAAGAACAACGAGATCATCGCGCTGAAGGCCTGCGGCGTTAGCCTGTACCGTCTGGCGGTACCGGTGTTGTTGATCACGCTCGCCATGAGTGGCGCGCTCTTCGTTTTCGACCACGCGGTAGTGACCCGGGCGAACATCATTCAGGATGGACTGCGCAACAAGATTAAGGGCAACCCCACGCAAACTTACCTGAACCCCAACCGTAAGTGGATCAAGGGCAGTGCCGTGCAGACCCTGCGCATCTTTTATTACAAGCACTTCGACCAGGATCAGGGTGTCCTGGGCGAAGTGCAGGTCTGGGATGTGAATCCCACAGAGTGGAAGCTTACCCGGCATCTGCTGGCCGAGCGCGCCCACTGGGAGCCGCTGCTGAAGACCTGGATTTTCGAGAACGGGTGGGTCCGTGAAGTGGGCACTAACAGCGACAAGTTCAGCCCCTTTCTGGGTTCGGTCGCGACGTTCAAAGAGATCGACGAACCACCGAGTTGGTTCCTCAAGGAGGTTAAGACTTACAAGCAGCTCAACTTCCTGCAACTGGACGAGTACATCGCCGAACTGCGGCAGAGCGGCTTCAACACCGTGCCGCTCCAGGTTCAATTCCATAAGAAGTTCGCCGTGCCCTTGTTCGTGTTCGTGATGGCGCTGCTGTCCGTTCCGTTCGCGTTCATGACCGGCAGCCGCGGCGCTATGACGGGAGTCGGCGTGAGTCTCGGTGTGGCGGCCGCCTACTTCGTTCTGAACTATCTGTTTGAACAACTGGGCGGGGCGGGGCAGCTGCCGCCGGTAATGGCGGCATGGGCGCCCGACGGTATTTTCGCGCTGGCGGGCGTTTACCTGATGGCGCAAATGCGAACCTGAGGAGGCAGTGCAACCCATGGCCACGCGCACAATCTGGCTTGGCCCCCCCGGATCGGGCAAGACCACCCGCATGCTGGAAGCTGTGCGCCGCCGTCTGCGGGAGTTCAAGGACGACTTTCGCATCGTTGTTCCCACGGCAACGATGGCCGAGCATTTGCGCAACGGGCTCGCGCGCGAGGGCCTCACCGTCCGCTCGAACAGCATTGCGACCGTTACCGGCCACGCCCGCGAACTCGCTCCCGGCGTGCGACTGACGAGCGCCACCGCCCTCGAAATGGCTCTCGGCGCGGCGCTTGCAGCGAACTGCCCGCCAGCCTTCGAACCCACGCGCTCCATGCCCGGCTTCCTGTCCCAGTTGGCAGGAACGCTCGAGGAACTGATCAACGCGGGGTGCGATGCGTACACTTGGTCCGGTTTCCTGAGTCTTGCCCCGGGCGTCAGGCCCTTGCTTCGGGACTTGAGTGGCGTCTGGATCAAAGTTCAGGAACAACTGCGCGGCGAGGGGCTGGTGACTCGCCATCAATGGCTGCGCAGCGCGGCCGAAGGTCTGCGCAGCGGCGCCCTGCCGGGATTAAGCACTTTCTTCTGGGACGGATTCTCGCGCCTCGGGCCGGCCGAACTCGACCTGATCGCGGCACACGGCGAACGCGGTGATGTCAACGTGAATCTGCCGGCCTGGACCGGCGTTGCACGCGGTGGTTTGCTGAGTTTGCGCCGGTCCGGTTTCACCATCCAGCGCTTTACCCCGGTCCGTCCTACCCCGCGCAAGATCCTGGTGCGGCCGTCCACGGAAGACGAAGAAGTGGTGGAGATCGCGCGGCGCGCGCTGGAGCACCATCGCCGGGGCCGGCCGTGGCACGAGATCGGCATCGTCGTGCGAGGGAGGAACCCGTACGTCCCGCTGATCGAAGCGGCATTCGCCCGCCATGGCATTCCGGTCCGCCCGTATTTCTCACAGCCGCTGGCGGGCCATCCGGTTTCGCGACTATTCTCGGCGGCCCTGGAGGCGCTGCTCTCCGGTTGGCGGTGGGAGCCCGTACTCGCTGCCGCGCTCTCGCCCGCCGGTCTGGCCGGGTCTTGCCCGGCAGTCGCCCGGTTTGAGTACGAGGTTCGCGAGCAAATGCCGGGAGATGGCCTGGAGCGGCTGCGCGAGATCGCACTTGCGCTGAAGAGTGCCGCGCCGGTGGTCGATTTCCTGGACAACCTTGCCACTTTCGAGGCCTGGCGCTCCGAGCAGCACGTCCCCGCCGACTGGGCCGCTTGTCTGAGCGGTCTGAAGACGCTGCTACAACCTCCCGTGGTCTCGACAGAGCAGCCCCTGACTCCCGAGCGCATCTCCATCTGGCGAGCCCGCTCCGCAGCGTCGAAAGCCTGGCTGGGAGCCATGGTCGAAGCGGCGTCTTATCTTCCGGACCAGCCCATCGCTCTCGACGTGCTCCTGGAGCGCGCGCGGCCCGCGCTGCGTGACGCCGGTCTCCCCGCCTCCGAGTTCCGGCGCGATGCCGTCCAGTTGATCGACGCCCAGGAAGCGCGCCAGTGGGAGTTGCCCGTCGTGTTCGTCTGCGGCCTGCTGGAAGGCGCGTTCCCGCGCGTCCCGCAGCCCGACCCGATTCTCGGGGAAGCGCTGCGGGGCGCGCTGCGCCGCCGTCAGATCGCCGTACGCAATCGCTCCGACCGCAGTTCGGAGGAGCGCTTCCTCTTCAACGTGGCGCTCTCCCGCGCGACATCAGAGTTGGTATTGAGCTATCCGCGCCTAAACGGGAAAGGCGAGGAGACGCTGGGTGCGTTCGCGCTGGCGCAGGTGGATTCACTGATTGAAGAGCAAGCGCCACCCTGCGATCTTGCGAGCGTGGATGTTCCCGGCCTGCCCCAGGTCCGTCCCTCCTTGCAGTCCCCTCACTTGCTGGCGGCGCTGGCAGCTCAGCACCGCAGCTTCTCGCCGACGGGACTGGAGGACTACATCGAGTGCCCGTTCCGCTTCTTCGCCGGCAGGACGCTGAAACTGGCCGACCCGCCCAAAGCTCCGGCAGATCGCTTCGACGCCCTGGAGCGGGGCATGCTGGTCCACGCCCTGCTGGCCCAATACCACCGCCTGCACGGCAACCTGCTGCAGATGTTCCGGCAGGATTGGGTGCGCACTCTGGCGAAACTGCGCGTTCCCGTGGGCTACCGTCTCGAACTCGAACGGATTCTGATCGAGCGCAGCCTGCGCATGTACGCGCTTCGGGCGCCCGAGCATCCCGGGTGGGCGCAGCACATGGAGGAGCGGTTTCAGCTGTCGATCGAGGTTCCTGCATCTGGCGGCATCGAGGTGCATGGGCGCATCGACCGCTATGAGGTAGGGCCCAACAACGACTGCGTAGTCTACGACTACAAGTTCTCGCGGCCCTCGACGGTCGGAGGCATCGTGAAGGACGAATCGATGGGGCGCGGCCTGCAGTCGGGCATCTACCTGCAGGCGGTCCGGCACAAAGCCCTGCGCCCGCTGGCATTCCACTATGTGGCGGTCAAGAGCGCCTGCGAACTGAAGGGTTGGGACAACCGGGAAGATCTTGAGGCGCTGATGACCAGCGCCGGGGAGCAGGCCGCGCGAGCCGCCGGCGAGATTCTCGAAGGGCGCATCGCGGTGGCCCCCATCGACCGGGATTCGTGCGCCTACTGCGGCTATCCGGACTCCTGCCGGATTCGCGAGATCGGCTATGGTGCGGTTCAGGGCGAGGGAGCGGACGCAGCGGGGGAAGGCTAGCCAGCGGAAGATTTCCTGGAGATTCCCTCGCGCCGGCCGATGAGGTCCAAATGGCAGACTTCTCGATTCCAGCACAAGGCATGTCGCGGGCGTCGGCCGACTTTGATCGGGCCGCCTCCAACATCGCACGCGCCTCCGTTCCCGCCCAGAAGAGCGACCTTCCCCAGGACACGGTCGATCTCAGCACCGCCGCGGTGAACCTCCTGCAGGCCAGGAACGACTACGAGGCCAACACCCGGACCTTTCGCGTCCTGGGCGAAATGAATAGGAACGTTCTGGATATGGTGGGCTGAGCCCATCTACGGCGAACGTGTGAGCCGCCCGCCGGGCCGATTCCCGCCCCACTTTCCTCACGGCCTGTGCGGGACAGAACGCGCCCGAACCGGCACAACGATCCCTGCCATCCGTACGTCATGTGTCATTAAGCAGGGTTTCAGAAGATACAGCAGTCTGAATTCACCGCGAAGCACCGCCCGCATAGGACGTTTCGCACGATAATTCTAAGTAGCGGATTGCGCGCCTCAGCAGGCTTCCCGGCTGCGAGCCGGTCGCGCACGACGGGGGGTGAATCGGTTATGCCCAGAGTTGGCTTTTGCCTCATATTCTGTTTCCTTCTCGCTTGGGCGCAGGAAGCGCCAGCCACAGTCGATACCTCGAAAACGGCAGTCATCGAAGGGATCGTGGTCAACGAACTCACGAAGGAACCCATCCGCAAAGCGGAAATCAGCCTGTACAAGCAGGGCAAGTCGGGCGACGTTGTGGGTCGCGGACCGAACGCCGCCTATTCCGCCGTCACGGACCCGTCCGGCAAGTTCCGCATTGAGAACATTGATCCTGGCGACTATGCGCTGAATCATCGCAAGGCCGGCTTCGTCACGACGCGCGCCAATTACGGCCTCTCGACACGCATCCTGAAACTCGCGGCGGGCCAATCCCTCACCGGCCTGCGCTATTCGCTGCAGCCCCAGGCGATCCTCACGGGGCGGGTGCTCGACGACGAGGGCGATCCGGTGCAGGGTGTTCCGGTGGCACTGCTGCGGTACCGCTTCTTCCGTGGGTCCTACCACTTGACGTCGAACATGCGGCCGCAGCAAACCAATGACCGCGGCGAGTTCCGGTTCATCGACCTGCAGCCGGGCCGGTACTATCTGCAGGCCGACGCACAGCGATTTACGGGGATGCCGGGCAGCGCGCCGCCAGTCCCATCCGCCGCGCCCGGCGAGCTGCGGACTGCGTTCGTTGCGACCTATTACCCGAACGCCACGGAGATCGCGCAAGCCACCAGAATCGAGGTGCAGGCAGGCCAGGAACTCGCTGGGCGCGACATCGGTCTCAGGAAGGAGAAAGTGGTCCGCGTGAGCGGCAAAGTTCTGGACATGAACGGAGCACCGGCAAAGCAGGCGTTCGTCAGTCTGGTGCACCAAGACGCGTCCATGGGCGGCTTCAGCGGTGTGGTTGCCCCAATGGACGAGAATGGCGTGTTTGCGGCGAACAACGTCCCGCCGGGTCAGTACACCGTCAGAGCCATGAAGGGCGACGGCTCGACCTGGCAATCGGGGGAAACAAGCATCACTATCGGCGACAACGGCCTGGAGGATGTCGTCGTGCAGATCCAACCGGCGCTGGAAGCGAAGGGCCAGATCGTGCTCGAAGGTTCCGACCGCAAGGACTTCGATTTTTCTGGGATTCAATTGGTCGTGCAACCTGTGAACGAGGCCAGCTTCAACACTGGATTCGGCGATTCGAAGTCCGACGGCACGATCACCGTGTCCCAACTCTCCCCCGGCCGCTACACGCTGGATGTTTTCAATTTGCGATCCAGCGGAAGTTACGTCAAGACGATACTGGCGGGCACGGAGGAGGTCTTCGGTAAGGAGGTCGATGCCAACGCGCTGGTTGCCGGTGGCGTCAAGATCGTCCTCCGCCTCGACGCCGCGTCAATCACGGGAAGCGTGGAGGTGCCGGAGGAGCGTAAGGCGTTCCTGCGATCCCCGTCCGTCGTGTTGGTACCCGCCGACGCTCAGTTGCGCAAGTCGGACCAGCGCAACATCGCGCAACTCGACCAGGACAACGGCTACAGCCTGAAGAACATCCGGCCGGGCGACTATATCGCCTTCGCGTTTGAGGAATACGATTACGCGTCGCTTCAGGACCCGGAGTCGTTCGCCATCCTGGCCAGCAAGGGCACGGCTGTATCCCTGGCGGCTGGAGAATCGAAGAGCCTGGCGCTGAAGATCCTGCCCTGGCCAGAGCAATTCGCAGATCGGATTCAGTAGCGAGGCGCGTAGACCCACGCCCCACCCCTGATCTCGCGAACTGGGCTTGGTCTGCGGAAGCGAGCTTATAACAGCGCTGAGCGGAGTTCGTCCAGATCCCGGCGCAGCGCATCCGACGACTCGCGCAGTCGTTTCACCTCGGCCTCCAACTCCTCCACGCGTTCGCGGAGTCCCGGGCCGGCCGCCGAAACGGACGCCACGGCCTGTGGCGAGAGCGGCTCCGGAGTCTCGGGCATAGGGGCGAACAGATGGCACCAACGCGGCTCTTTCGTGCCGGGCAGCTTGGGCATCTGGACCGCGAGCGGATCGGGCTGGCGGGCGGCCAGCTTATCGAGCGCGTGCTGCACCGCGTCGAGGTCCGCGAAGGAGTGCAGATTGGCCGTGCGGGTGCGCAGCTCGCCAATGGTCTGCGGCCCACGCAGCATCAGCACCGACAACACCGCGAGTTCTCCCAACGACAGGTTTAGGCGTTCGGAGAGACGATGGCGGAACTTCAGCACGCGGCTGCCCGACTCGGAGACGAACAGCACGAAGCCTTCGTCGCGCAAAGACTCCAGCGCGCTGCGCACCGTGACGTCATCGAAGGCAACTACGGGATCGCGATTCGATTTCTGATTGCAGGCGTTGGTGAGTGCGTTCAGCGACAGCGGGTAGTATTCGGGCGTTGCGAGATCTTTTTCGATCATCGCGCCCAACGTGCGGAGTTCAATCGGACCAAGCTCGTAAGGCACACAACGAGCATGGCATTCGGGGGCGGGCGCAATCAACCCGGAGTACAGATTGGCGGGCGCCAGGGGCAAACCCAGGGCATCAACTGAATTGGCTCAACCACGCGAGTACGTTCGCGGAGGCCTGCAGGGGGAAGCGGTGCTTACCGGACAGTCGCAGCATGTTGACGTCCTCCACCGAGCGGCGCAGACGTTGCTCAAAAACATCCATGGTTTCGACCGGATAGAACTCGTCCTGGGCGCGCGCGACGTGCATTACGGAGAGCGGCAGCGGCCCTGCCGCACGCTGGTCCCACTCCTCTGGAACGCCCCCGCACAGGGCGAGCACTCCACCAATATTCTCGGGGAAACCAGCCGCGTAGCGATAGTTCAACCCCACCGGTTGCGAAAAGCCAGCCAGCACGGTGTGGCGCGGGTCTATGGGGAAGTTTTTCCGGGCCCATTCCAAGACAGAACTCACGATTCGATGATGGAAGTCGATATGAAACTCGGTGGTCTCGCGAATACCCCAGTTGTATCCGGTAGCGGCCGAACGGGGATCTGGTCCGAGATGCGCCGCGTTGGGAGCCTCCACGGCAACCAGCGCCGGCTCCACGCCGACGAGGAAGCGGGTTAGCTCCAGCATTCTGGCGGCGGTCATACCGTAGCCGTGCAGGGCGATGACGAGACGGGGAGCCGCCGTCCCGGGAGGCGTGTCGGAGCAAAATCGTATTGGCCGGCTGACTTCAACCGACGATGACCAGAGCGCACTTGCCATACGAGGAGTTGTACCATGCAGCTAAAGGCGGAGTGATTCTGCGCGCTCTGCGAAGTCCGGCACAGGAGGAAGTTGCAGGATGGACGTGATCGGCTGGCTCGCCGGTGTGGCGGCCGGTGCGGGCGCTGGCTTCGCGGTCGCCAGATACCTTCTGCCGCCGCCCAGAAAGGCGGTTGTCGCCCGCCTGCGTGCACTGCTGGAGCAATTGCCCGTTGATGTGATGATCCGCAGCCGCGTGGATGGCCGGACGATCTTCGCAAAAGAACTGAGCGCATCGAGCGCAAGCGGCGACCCCAAGCTCACTGTTCCGGGAATCGAAGGTCAAGCGCGGGAGAGCAGCCAGGCTGAGTTAGGACGCCCGAACTTCGGGCAGGGCGAAGTCGAGCAGGAATTCCACATACCGGCCAGGGACGGAACTCCCGCCAAGTGCCTGGAGAGCAGGCAATCCAGCGTGGGATGGCCGGGGGGAGCCGGGGTGGTGGCCTGCGTCCTGACCGACATCACACACCACAAACTGTTGGAAGCCAATGCGTTAGCCCGATTGGATTCTGAGCGCGAGATCTTCGAGACTGCGACCGTGCTGCTGATGGTGTTGGACCAGGACGGCCACATTCTGCGTCAGAACCCTGCCTGCACCCTGCTGTTTGGGCCGTTGCCGCATTCCGATCCGGCCAGCCTCTTGTGGCGCCGGTGCATGCCTGGAGACGTGGCTTCCCAGGACGCGCGGGAACTCGAAAGTCGCTTCCGCACCGCGGCCCGGGATGGTGTCCCAACGAGCGGTACTTCGCGGATGCGATCAGGCCAGGATCCGGACGGAGTTTGGGTCGCCTGGACGCTGGACGGGCTAAAGCGTGGCACGGAAACCAGCGACGCAAGCGCTGGCAAGCCCGCTCGATTTCTGTTCACCGGGACCGACGAGACCAGCAACGTGCGAACGGAAATGGAGCGCGACGGCCTGGAGCGGACCTTAGATGCGGTCTGGCAGAATGTGCCCGAGGCGCTTGCCTTGTTGAACGCCGACGGCCTGGTCATCAGCGTCAACGCGGCCTTTCTTGAACTCTGCGGCCTGCCGGAGCATGAGGTTCTGGACCGAGTGGTCTTCACCATCCTGGTGCAGCCTGAGAAGCCCATTGAAGAGGTCCGCTCGCAGTTCCAGCGAGATGTCGAGCAGCACAATCTAAGCCGGCGTGTGGAGGAATTCGAAGTCGGCGGAGCCTCCCTATGGCTCGAATTCAGTTGGGGTGTCGTAGACAACGAGCAGGGCGTGCCGCTGGTGCTGTTGGCGGTCAGGAACCTCACCGAGAGGGTGCTGGCCGAGCGTGAATTGCGCGAAGCCAACGCGTTCCTGGCGGGTGCGACGCAATGGGCCAAGGAGCTAGCCGCCAGTTCGGAGGTGGCCAGCGCGGCAAAGAGCCAATTCCTGGCGAGCGTGAGCCATGAAATCAGAACGCCGATGAACGGCATCATCGGCATGACCGATCTAGCCTTGCTCACCGAACTCGATGCGGAACAAAGAGAGTATCTGGAGACGATCCACAGCTCGGCCGAGTCGTTGCTCGGGCTACTCAACGACATCCTGGACTTCTCGAAAATGGAAGCGGGGCGAATGGACCTTCGCCCCGCTCCATTCCGTTTGCGCGAGCACCTGGACAAGCTGCTGCGCCCGATGAAGCACAAAGCGATCGAGAAGGGTATCGCGGTTGAATGGGAAGTCGATTCGGACGTGCCGGACTCGATCCAAGGCGACGCAGGAAGATTGCGCCAGGTCCTGATTAATCTTGTGGGCAACGCGCTGAAATTCACCGACGAGGGTTCGGTGGATATAAGGGTGTCGCTGCGCGGAGGCTCCGGCGAACGGCTGCGACTGCTGTTCGTAGTCACCGACACTGGCATAGGCATGGATCCCGCCCGCACCAGTGATGTCTTCGAGCCATTCAAGCAGTTGGATGCATCGACGACGCGCAGGCGCGGGGGCACAGGCCTGGGCGTGTCTATCTCTGAGAAGCTCGTGGACATGATGGGTGGCCGTTTGTACGTTGGCAGCATTCCAGGCGAAGGGAGCGCCTTCGGATTCTGCATTGATGCGGAGCACGGTCCGGAGGTCTCGCTCTCGGAAGAGGATCTGGTGCTGGAGCGCAAGGAGACTGCGCAACTGAAAATCCCGGCACAGAGTTACCACTGCCTGGTGGCCGAGGACAATCCCGTCAATCAGAAACTGGTGTTGAAGATGCTCGACATCGCCGGGCACTCCTGCGAACTGGCGGCCACGGGCCGGGAAGCCGTGGAACTGGCCTTCAGTCAGAAGTTCGACGTAATTCTGATGGACGTCCAGATGCCGCTGATGGACGGATTGGAGGCGACGGCCGCCATTCGCGAGTTGGAGCGCGGGACGGATTCGCACGTTCCGATCCTGGCCATGACGGCGCACGCGATGCCAGGTGATAAGGAGCGATGCCTGCGCGCCGGGATGGACGGCTACTTGAGCAAGCCGGTTCGAATCGGGGACCTGCTTCGGGCGGTTGGCCATTTCGCGGGACGGGCGGAATCGGCGTTTGAGCAAGATGCGTTGGAGCCACAATTAGGAGACACTGGAGATAAGCGGATGGGTGAACTGGACTATAGCGCGGCCTTGGCCCGAGTCGGTGGTGACGCCGAATTGCTGCAAGAACTGGCCGGGATGTTCCTCGAAGAATATCCTAAGCTCCTGGAGGATATCCGCCAGGGACTGGCCGGGCAGAATGCAGCTTTGGCTAGCAACGCGGCCCACCAGTTAAAGGGCTTATTGGCCCAGTTTGGGGCCGAGACAGCCCGTCAGGCGGCCTACGCTGTAGAATTGCCTGCCCGTCAGGGCGACTTGGCGTCGCTGCGCCAAAATCTCCAGATTCTAGAAGAGGCGATGCGCCGAGTTCATACTGATTTGGCCCAAATGGCCGGACTGGTTGAATGATCCCTCCGCTGCCGTGAAATGAACGTTCTGAATAGCAAACTCGTGAGGCGTTTCGACCTATGAACCCTGCCGGCCCGATGGAGATAGTCTGCGCGCATAGCCCGGACTCCGACGACGCCTACATGTTTTATGCATTGGCAACGCGGAAGATTCGCAGCCCGATAGTCCAATTCCGACATGTGCTCGAGGACATTGAGAGCCTGAACAGGAAGGCCATGGAAGGCGTCTACGAGATCACCGCCATCTCCTACCACGCCTACCCGTACCTCGCCGACAAGTATGTCTTGATGGCTAGCGGGTCGAGTATTGGGGACAACTACGGGCCGATGCTGGTATCTTCCTCGCCGACGAGCGTGGAGGAACTGGCCGGCAAACGGATCGCCATTCCAGGCAAGCTCACGACCGCGTATCTTGCGTTGCGCATCATGCAGCCCGACTTCGAACCGGTCGTGGTTCCCTTCGACCACGTCCTGGATGCTGTAAGGGAAAAAGTCGCTGACGCCGCGTTGGTGATCCACGAGGCGCAACTGACTTACGGCAAAGGCGGCTTTCATCTGGTCGCCGACCTCGGCAAGTGGTTTCGCAAGACCTACGACCTGCCCCTGCCCTTGGGCGCTAACGCCTTGCGGCGTAACATTATCGGCGCCGAGCGGGACGAGTGCTGCCGTCTGATGCGCGAGAGCATCACTTACGCCCTCGAGCACCACGAAGAGGCGCTGAACTACGCCATGCAGTTCGCGCGAGACCTGGAGCAACCGCTGGCGGAGAAGTTCGTCGGCATGTATGTGAACCATTACACCGTGGACGCTGGGGACATTATCCCCCGCGCCGCGCAAAAACTGCTGGACCTTGGCGTTGAAGCCGGCATCATTCCGAACCGGGTCGAAGTCGAATTCGTTCGCTAGCCAGCGGCCTCAAATCCGCGCCACGGCGCTCAAAATCGACTCGGCGGCTTCGGTGTTTTCTACAATGGAAGCATGAGGCTTATCGCCATCGTACTCGCGGCTACGCTCTGTGCCGCGGCGGCCCCCGATGGGGACGCGAAACAGAAAATCAGAGCAATCAAGGATTTCGCGCGACAGGGATCGACGGGCATCCCCTCTATATCCGGTTATCTGACGGATGAGAGTTCCGACGTGCGCCGCGAGGCGGTCAAAGCGCTCGTCGGCGTCGGCGGGCTCTCTACCCTCGACCCGCTGGTCACCGCCAGTCGCGACAACGATCCGGAAATCCAGCAGCGCGCCGTAGACGGAATGGTGAATTTTTACCTCCCGGGCTACGTCGGATCGGGCTGGATGGACTCGGTCCGCAAGGTGGGATCGAACGTCGCCGGCATGTTCGGCGACCAAAATGACCAGGTTATCGACCCGGACACGCCGGTTCGTCCGGAGGTGATCGAGGCAGTGATCCGCCAGATAGGCGGCGCGGCGTCGATCGAAGCCCGCGCCAATGCCGCGCGCGTCGCCGGCATTCTCCGTGCCCGCGCCGCTGTACCGGCCCTTTCGGCCGCTCTCAAGTCGAAAAGCGATGGGCTAATGTTCGAAGCGTTAATCGCCCTGCAGAAGATCCGGGATGCTTCCTCAGGACCGGCCGCGTTGTTTCTGGTTCGCGATCTCAACGAAAAACTACAGCTCGCCGCGATCGACCTGGTAGGCCTGCTGCGCACCACCGATGCTGCACCCGACTTGAAGCGCGTAGTTGAAAATGGCAATAAAAAACCGCGCCGCGCAGCGCTGGCAGCGTTGGGGCAGATTGCTGATCCCGGGAGTCTGGGCTACTTTGAGCGTTATCTCAACGACAAGGACGAGGGCATGCGCGCCGCTGCAGCCGAGGGAATTGGCCGCGTGGGCGCTCCGGCCGACAGGGCTCGAGTGCAGGAGATGTTCCAGAGCGAGAAGAAGGCTTCGCTGCGGCTTTCGCTGGCCTTCGCACTGGCCGGGTTGGGCGATATCGACGAGGCCACGGATGGCCCACTACGATACCTCAGCTCAAACCTGACGTCGCGCTCGTGGAAGGGCGTCGCCGCCCCGTTTCTAGCGGAATTGGCGCGCAAGCCTCAGGTCAGGCAAGTCATCCATCAACTGCTTACCGATCTTGGCGACAAAGACGAGTTGATGGGCCTCGCGGGAGTGCTGGCGCAGTCGGGCGGGCAGGACTCGATAGCGCCGCTGGAGCAGCTATCGCGGAATGCTGACCCAGCAGTCAGCAAAGAAGCCCTGCGCGCACTGCGGTTGATCAGAACTCGAACTTGAGGGAACGTCAATCCGCGCGCCTGAACGGAGCCGAGAGCAGGAGACGCTCCAGTCCCCTCTCGCGGAGTGATTGACATGGATCGTGCAGAATCCCTCGCCCTGACGCAAAAAAAAGAGGCAGGCCCGAAGGCCTGCCTCTTTTGATCTTTTGAATCAGCGAAAAGCTACTTCGCCTTCTTCTGTTTCTGCTGACCGACGCGGACCTTAAACTGTTTATTCTGCATTTCTTCCCACGCCTTCCAGTCGAAGCGCTTTTTGGCATCTTCGAGGTAGGCATCTGCGTCCGTGCCCTTCGGTACGACAGCCATCAGCGTCGCCCATTGGCCAGCCGGACCCTGAATACGAAAACGACGGACATTCGGGATCGCCATAACGATACCAATATAACACGGCGCCTCAATCCGGGGCTCGTCAGCCAAGCAGGTTCTGGAGAGCGGGCGCGAGCTGTGGCCAGGAGAATTGGAATCCGGCTTGCTCCGCTACTTCTGGAATCACATGCTGGCTGCGCAGGATCACACCGGCCATCTCTCCGTACAGCAGGCGCAGGGCGAAGGCAGGTACCGGCAGGAACGCGGGCCGGTGCAGGGTTGTCCCCAGAGTGCGCATGAATTCGCCGTTGCGTACGGCTCCAGGAGCGACGGCATTCACGGGTCCCTGAACCGTCGAAGTTTCCAAAGCCCAGGTGAAAAGTCGCATCAAATCTTCACGATGGACCCAGGAGAGCCACGCCTGACCTCCGGCCATAGGGCCGCCCAGTCCCGCGCGCACGATGGGCAGCATCTGGCCGAGCGCGCCTCCGCGCGGGTGGAGTACCATTCCGATGCGGACGCACACCACGCGAATGCCCGACTCACGCGCAAGCTCTGCGGCGCGCTCCCATTCCACGCAAACTTCCGAAAGGAAATCCGAGCCGGGGAGCGCCTGTTCGGTCAACGACTCGTCAGCGCGGTCGCCGTAGTAGCCAATCGCCGAGGCACTCACCAGCACGCTGGGCCGCCGCGGCAAAGCGGCTAGACTCTTTACCAGGGCTGCGGTGCCCTCCGCGCGGCTGGACCGGATGCGCCGCTTGACCTCCAGGCTCCACCTTTGAGCGATTGGCTCGCCCGCCAGGTGGATTACCGCCTCCGAACCTTCCAGCGATTCGCGGGGCGGTCCACCAGCCAGCGTGTCCCAGGCGAACCAGCCGGTCTGGGCCAACGGTTTGCGGCTCAAACAGCGGAGTTCGTGCCCGCTGGCCATGAGGTGCCGGCGTAATCCGGCCCCGATCAATCCGGTCGCTCCCGTGATGGTGATTCTCATGTCGCTGCTAAGCCCATGTTGAGCTTACCCCAATTTCGAATCACACTGAATCCGGCGCTACACCTGGCTGGCGCCGAAGTTGAAACGAACCGGATGCCACCCCGCTAAGCGATTCGGAGAGGATCCTGGCCTGTCAGTTCCAGAAGCGCAATCTCTCTGAGATAGCCATCGACGCTGGTCTTGCGCTTCATCCCCTCGTAGGACATGTAACGAATACTGCCAAAGATCGGCCGGGTCTGCCAGGGCCGGTCGTGCAGGCCGAAACACCACAAAATGCCGGTGTAGGTGTTCGGATCGCGGCCATCCAGGGCGTAGCGGTCGTGTATGTGGACCATCGTCTCCAGCGCAGCCTGGCAGGTGGGCGACCATTCGATGATTTTCTTGCCCCAATACATGCGGTAATAGCCGTGGATTTTGCCGCGCAGCAGCATCTCCTTCTGACAGGCATTCCACAGTGCGTCGTGCGTCTGCGCTTGCTCAAATTGCTCGTAGCTGTAGCTGGGGTCGCGCCGGTCGTCAGCATGTTGTAGCAGCGTCTGGCGCGCCCAGGTTGGCAAATTCTCGAGACTTGCGAGCGACTCGACGTGCCGTGCGTAATTGAACGAAAGCTCCCGGCGAACAATCAGTTCTTCCAGGAACTCGTCGGCGATCAGGTCGTGCTCCGAGGCATGGCGCTGGGCCGCCAATGCGACTTCGAGCGAGGAGATCTGACCGAAGTGCAAGTAGGGGCTCAACCCCGAGGTGGCGTGCGCGGAGGGCTCGTTCCGGTCACGCGCGTAGCGCCTGAGATTCCGTTCGAGGAACCCGTCCAGGGCCTTCTCAGCGGCCAGTCGGCCTCCCGTGAAACTGATTGAAGGCCGGACCGAGTGGTCGATCTCGCAGGCGGCCACCAACGACGGGACCAGGCTGGCGGTGACTTCCGTATGGAAAGCAGGCACCGGCAACGTCCATTCATGAGCCACTTCAACCGCCGGGCATGGCTTCAGGTACCCCGGCAGCAGCCTCCTGATTTTTGGGCGGATCGTGTAGGCCGCGTACTCTCGTTTCTCCAGTCGGCTCATGGGCACGATGCAGCTCGAATCGACTACCTCGTAGCGCACTCCGAGCCGCTGCGGAACCGATGCGTTGTGTTTGGCCGCGATGTAGGTGGGATAGTCGTCCGAAACTACGCAGGCGGCGTCTCCGGCCAACCGGTAAAGCACGTCATTCGGGTCGGATAGGCGGCGGCGCAGGTAGAAACAGTAGCCGATGCCGAGTTGCCGCAGTCGCCGTGCCTGCTCTGGCACGCCCTCCAGGATGAAGGTGTGCAGACGGTCGTTCGCGCCCGGGTATGTGCACGTCAGCGCTTCGTAGTACAGCACGGGCAGGCCGAGTTCATTGGCCCGGTTCACGGCGTGGACGAGCGCGTGATTCGAGTCCACGCGCCGGTTCATCTGAGACCAGTACAGAACGAAACTGGCTTTCGGGTTAATGGTCGCTTGATTCAGCGCGCGAACGCGTTCCTGCACACTTAGACTGATGTCCGTGCACCGCGCTCAGGTGTAAGCGTTCGGCCGATGGCTTCAGCGGGCCGGGATGTCAATCGCAGCGGGGGCCGAATCCGCCTTGAGCGGGTTCACCATGTGGTGCTGCTCGTAATAGCCCGGCTGGACGCGTTCGACGATCTGGGCCGTGCTGCGCTCGATCATCGTAAAGAAGGGCTTGGGCGTAATACCGATCCAGAAAGCGGCGATCAACAGCGGCGCGAACACGACGATCTCGCGCAAGCTCAAGTCCTTGAGCGATTTGTTCTTATCGTTCAACTCGCCCAGCATCGTCCGCTGGAACAGCCAGAGCAGATAAGCGGCACACAGGGCGATCCCCAATCCGCAGCCCAGCGCCCACAGGACGGACACTTCGTATGCGCCCTTGAGGATGGTGATTTCGCCGATGAAGCCATTCAGCGGCGGCAAGCCCATGGAACTGAGCGCCGCGATCAGAAACACGGCGGTGTAGATGGGCATCACGCGGTACAGGCCCGTATATTCGGCGATCTCGCGCGTATGGCGCCGCTCGTAGACGATGCCCACGATCAGAAACAACATGCCGGTGGAGATGCCGTGGTTGATCTGTTGGATGATCGAGCCCGAGATCCCGGCCGGATTCAGGGCGACTATGCCGAGCGTGCAGAAGCCCATGTGGCTGACCGACGAGTACGCCACCAGCTTCTTCCAGTCCTTTTGCATCAGGCAGACGAACGCGCCGTAGATGATGGCGATGATGGACAGGATCGCGATGATGCTGACCACTCGCGGGTCCTTGGCCGTGTCGGGCAGCAGCGGCAGCGAGAAGCGCAGCAGGCCGTAGGTGCCCATCTTCAGCAGTACGCTGGCCAGGACGACGGAACCGGCCGTCGGCGCTTCGGTATGCGCGTCCGGCAGCCAGGTGTGGACCGGCCACATAGGCACCTTCACGGCGAAGCCGATGAACAGCGCCCAGAAGACCCACCACGCTTCGCCGGAACTGAGCTTCACGGCGATCAGGTCGGTCATGTCGAAGCTGTAGTGACCGAACTGGTCGTAGTACTGGAAGTACAGCTTTAGCACGCCCAGCAGCATCAGCATACTGCCGATCAGCGTGTAAATCACGAACTTCATGGAAGCGTAACCGCGCCGCTGGCCTCCCCAGATCGCGATGATGAAGTACATCGGGATCAGGGTCAGTTCCCAGAATAGGAAAAACAGCAGCAGATCGCGCGCCGCAAACACGCCCAGCATGCCGAACTGCAATAGCAGGAAGTGGCCGTAGTATTCCTTCAGCCGTTCGCCGATCGCGTTCCAACTGGAGAGCATGGCCAGGAACCCGACCAGCGTGGTCATCAGGATCAGCAGGGCCGCATACCCGTCCACACCCAGGTGCCAGGAAGCGCCGAGCGACGGAATCCAACTCACTCGTTCTTCAAACTGGAAATCCGCCTTGGCGTTGAAACTAAACCACAACGGCAGGGAAACCAGGAATCCGAGGAGAAAGACAGCGTTGGCCCAGAGCTTTATGAGCCGCTCTTGCGTGGCTGGGATGAAGAACAGGACGAGGAGCCCGGCTAGGGGAGTGAGGAGGATGACGCTGAGGAGGTGACCCATATTGGCGGAACCAGCCAAACCGTCATTCTAACCTAGCACGCACACAAATGGAGGAGTTTATCCTGAATCGCGGTACTCTGCTGGAACGGCTTTCCGGATGGCCTTGCTCAGATGCGCTTGCGATTGAACGTTTCCGTGCCGCGCACCGACGGTTGCGTCCCTCAGAAAATGTCCGGACGGCGTCTACTCTCGCGGGGCAATACCCAGCGCACGCATTTTCTTGTACAGATTGCTGCGTTCGAGGCCCAGCACTTCCGCCGTGCGGGAGACGTTTCCGCCCGACTCTTCCAGTTTTTTCAGGATGTAGTCGCGCTCAGCGGCCTGGCGCACGTCGTGGAGACTGGCTGGACGGTCCGGGCCGCGCGCGGCTTCCGGCCGGCGGGGCGCGGGCAGCGGGATGTGCCGTTCATCGACGCGGACCTGCGGATTCATGATCACGATCCGCTCCATCAGGTTTTTCAACTCGCGCACGTTCCCCGGCCAGCTGTAGAACCGCAGCACCTCAATCGCCTCGGGCGTCAGTTCCTTGTGTTTCCGGCCATACGAGGTGGCAAATTCGTGCAGAAAATGCTCCGCCAGCAGCGGGATGTCCTCAACGCGCTCGCGCAATGGCGGAACGGCGAAAGGGATTACGTTCAAGCGGTAAAACAGATCCTCCCGGAAGTTGCCGCGTTCGATCTCGTCTTCCAGCGTTTTGTTGGTCGAGGCGATCACCCGCACGTCGGTTTGAACGGCTTCGGACGAACCGATGGGCTCGAAGCGCTGCTCGTCCAGCACACGCAGCACCTTGGCCTGCGTGCGCAGGCTCATGTCGGCCACTTCGTCGAGGAACAACGTCCCTCCGTGGGCCTTTTCGAACTTGCCGGACTTGTCCTCGCTCGCGCCCGCGAACCCGCCCTTGCGGTGGCCGAATAATTCGCTTTCAATCAGATCTTCCGGAATGGCAGCGCAGTTCAGTTCGACGAACGGGGCCTCGGCGCGGGCGCTGCAGGCGTGAATCGCGTGCGCCACCAGTTCTTTGCCGGTGCCGCTTTCCCCGTAGATCAGCACGCGCCCGTTGGTCGGGGCCATCAGCGCGATCTGCTGCCGCAGGGCCTTCATAGGAACGCTTTCACCGATGATCGTCAGGTTGCCCCGCCCGATGGTCCGCAGTTCTCGTAATTCCAGGCGCAGCCGCCGCTGTTCGATGGCGTTCCGCACCACCACCATCACTTTCTCGCTGGTCGCAGGCTCTTCCAGAAAATCA
>Ga0118677_10005925_pt1 | contig 21078 bp, 18 predicted proteins | sample AliMusrvi5mmetaG_FD_86154 | JGI IMG/M metagenome (GOLD analysis project Ga0118677, IMG submission 86154)
GCCATTTAAAGTGGTACGCGAGCTGGGTTCAGAACGTCGTGAGACAGTTCGGTCCCTATCTGCCGTGGGCGTTTGAGATTTGAGGGAAGCTGCTCCTAGTACGAGAGGACCGGAGTGGACGAACCTCTGGTGTTCCGGTTGTCATGCCAATGGCATTGCCGGGTAGCTATGTTCGGACAGGATAACCGCTGAAAGCATCTAAGCGGGAAGCCCCTCCCAAGATGAGATCTCACTGGGACCATGAGTCCCCTGAAGGGCTGTCGAAGACTACGACGTTGATAGGCATGGTGTGGAAGCGCAGTAATGTGTGAAGCTAACATGTACTAATTGCCCGTGAGGCTTGACCATATAACACCCAATGAGTTTGAGGTGGTGGCAAAGCGAAAGCAAAGCCAGTGTTACTTGATTGTCGCTAATCACCCCTGTTACAGATTTCCAACGGTAAGCGAATAACTTACCGAAGACGTCAACCCGAGAAGTTGACACACCCGTTTGCTTGGTGACCATAGCGAATGTGAACCACCCGATCCCATCCCGAACTCGGAAGTGAAACCATTTAGCGCCGATGATAGTGTGGCAGTTTGCCATGTGAAAGTAGGGAATTGCCAAGCTCTTATTTAAAAAACCCAGGTCTAATCACTTGGGTTTTTTTTTGCCTGTCGGATGGTCAATACATCATCTTGAATAAAAAGGTATAATTCCACCATTTTGGTAAATCAAGTTAATAAAGCATGTTAGAACAAAACTCAGAACTGCTAAGGCGCCGTACCTTCGCTATCATTTCACATCCCGACGCAGGTAAAACAACGATTACTGAAAAGCTCCTGTTGTTTGGAGGTGCTATTCAGCTTGCAGGATCTGTTAAAGGACGTAAAGCAGCACGTCATGCGACTTCCGACTGGATGGAAATGGAAAAAGAGCGGGGTATTTCTGTAACCACTTCTGTCATGCAGTTTGAGCATAAAGACTGTATTATCAATTTGCTTGATACGCCAGGTCATGAAGATTTCTCAGAAGATACCTATCGTACTTTAACGGCAGTTGACTCGGCATTGATGGTTATCGACGTTGCTAAAGGGGTTGAAGCGCGTACCATTAATTTAATGGAAGTGTGCCGATTACGCACGACTCCTATTCTAACATTTATCAATAAATTGGATAGAGAAGGGCGTGAACCTATTGAGTTAATGGACGAAGTTGAGCAGGTATTAAATATTAAATGTGCTCCGATGACTTGGCCTATTGGTATGGGTAAGCGATTTAAGGGGGTTTATCATTTGTACAAGGATGAAATTCATTTGTTTAGCGCTCAGCACGGGGGCAGGATTGCTGAGGCAGAAGTGATTAAAGGCTTGAATAATCCTAAGTTAGATGAAATTCTTAAAGAACAGGCTGAAGAACTGCGTGACGAAATAGATCTGGTTAAAGGCGCAAGTCATGAGTTTGATTTAGAAGAGTATTTGGCTGGAAATTTAACCCCTGTTTTCTTCGGTTCTGCGATAAATAATTTTGGTATTATCGAATTATTGGACGCTTTTGCAGAATATGCGCCTTCTCCGCGACCCAGGCAAGCAGAACAGAGGGTGGTTGATCCCGAAGAAGAAAAGTTTTCAGGCTTTGTCTTTAAAGTCCAAGCGAACATGGACCCTTCTCATAGAGATAGAGTTGCTTTTTTAAGAGTTTGCTCGGGTAAATTCGATAAAGGCATGAAAGTTCAACATGTTCGATTAGGCAAGAGTATTCAGGTTAGTAATGCGATTACTTTTCAGGCAGATACCCGTAAGAGTGTGGAAGAGGCTTATCCTGGTGACATCATAGGGTTGCACAATCACGGTACTATTCAAGTGGGAGATACGTTTACTCAAGGTGAAGCACTCAAATTTGGAGGCATTCCTTATTTTGCTCCTGAATTATTTCGGCGTGTCATTTTAAAAGATCCTTTAAGAGCAAAGGCACTGCAAAAAGGTTTAGTACAATTAACGGAAGAAGGTGCTACACAGTTATTTAAGCCATTAAAAAATAATGATTTAATTCTGGGGGCTGTGGGGATTTTGCAGTTTGATGTAACGGCCTTTCGCTTGAAAGGTGAATATAATGTTGAATGCGTCTATGATGCGGCTCCTATTTCAACCGTGCGCTGGGTGAGTTCAGATAAGCCAGCGAAACTTGAAGAGTTTAAAAAGAAAGTATTTGAAAATTTGGCTGAAGATGGGGGGGGGTACCTGGTTTATTTGGCAAATAGTCGAGTCAACTTGCAGTTGACAGAAGAGCGATGGCCGGATATTAAATTTAGTGCTACGCGAGAGTTATAGGTTTTTATGTGAAATAAAAGCAAGTGATCGCGTTATGTGATCACTTGCTTTCTTAAGCATTAAACAGAGTTATTGTTTAATATTTTTATAGCTTTCTTCACTTTCGCGTTGTATCTTTTCCCCTTCATCAATCATGCGATTGCCTTCATCAATTTTGCTCTTGCCATCACGGATTAAAATATTGCCTTGATCTATCAATTGCTTACCTTTTTTCCAGCGGTCGCCTAAATTAGCGATGTCTTTGCTTTCGCTGAGCATTTTTTCACCAGAAAGAATGGGCGAAACAGTGAGCGGTGGTGGGACAGGCTCAGACGCACAACCCGAGAGCAATAACGCTAAGCAAGCGCTGGTTAAGTAAGATCGATTAATACAGTGATTTTGCATTGATAAGTGACTCCAAAAAAGTAGTGATTGTTGGATTAGTTTAATTCATTTTAAAACGTTATATAAGTCGTAATCAATGTTTAATGCCAGCAGAATAAGGGTTACTCTTTCAAGGCTTTTAATACGGCTTGCATAGTTGCATTAGCATCACCAAATAGCATTCGGGTGTTTTCTAAAACAAATAATGGATTACCTACACCTGCATACCCCGATGCCATACTGCGTTTTAAAACGATAGTTGTTTCGCCTTTCCAGCATTCAATAACCGGCATTCCGGCAATTGGACTATTAGGGTCATTCAGTGCTGACGGATTAACGATGTCATTCGCGCCTATTACGATGGAGACATCTACATTGGGAAAATCATCATTGATTTCATCCATTTCAAAAACAATGTCATAAGGTACTTTGGCTTCTGCTAATAATACGTTCATGTGTCCTGGCATACGTCCAGCGACCGGATGGATGCCAAAGCGTACTTTTTTACCTTTATCCCTTAACAATTTGGTGATTTCATTAACCGTATGTTGAGCTTGGGCAACGGCCATGCCGTAGCCAGGAATGATCATAATGTTTTTGGCTTCTTTAAGTAACTGGGCGGTTTCTTCTGCGGTAACGGGTTGAACTTCGCCTTCAATCGCAGCTGATTCTCCTCCTGAGGACGTACCAAATCCACCCGCAATAACACTTAAAAAATGTCTGTTCATCGCGCGGCACATAATATAACTCAAAATGGCACCGCTACTGCCCACTAACGCGCCGGTTACAATCAACAGGTCGTTACTGAGCATAAACCCAGTTGCCGCCGCCGCCCATCCTGAATAACTATTCAGCATGGAAATAACCACCGGCATATCGGCACCCCCGATAGCCATAACCATGTGTATACCAAAGATTAAGGCAATACCGGTCATAATTGCTAATGGAATAATGGCATCCCCACCGGCTTCGGTTTGTTGCAAAAACACATAACCTAAAACAATAGCAGCGATCAGTAATAGTAGATTTAGCCAGTGGCGACCCGGTAATAACAAGGGTTTACCACTAATCTTTTCGCTAAGTTTACCAAAAGCAATGACTGAGCCTGAAAATGTAACCGCACCAATAAGAATACCGATATAAATTTCTACTTCGTGGATGGTTTTTTCAACACCTGAAATAGAAATCGCATGATCCATAAAGTTGGCATAACCGACTAACACGGCTGCCATACCGACCAGGCTGTGCATGATCGCAACCAGTTCGGGCATTTGCGTCATTTCAACTTTAGCGGCGGCTCTAGCACCAATAGCACCCCCTACGATTAAGGCGGCGACTAAAATACCAAAAGCTGTAACAGAACCACTAAAAGTGGTAGCAATAATGGCAATGGCCATGCCTAACATGCCGTAATAATTACCTTTACGAGCTGTTTCCTGATTACTTAAGCCACTAAGACTTAGAATGAACAGGATGGCGGCAACGATGTATGACATCGTAACTAAACTGTGTGACATTGTGATCTCCTGTTATTTTCTAAACATTTCTAACATACGGCGGGTGACAAAAAAGCCACCGACAATATTGATAGAGGCTAAAAGAATGGCTAAACCCGCCAAAATAGTGACGGTTGAATTAGCGGTGGAAATTTGCACAATGGCACCGATGACGATGATACTGCTAATAGCATTAGTTACACTCATTAATGGGGTATGTAGAGAATGTGAAACATTCCAGATGACCTGATAACCAACAAAGCAAGAGAGTACAAAGACGGTAAAATGCGTCATGAACGACTCAGGCGCAACGGCACCTATCCCAAATAATATAAGCCCTGCAGTAACAATGGGTAGTAGTTGCTTGACAAACGCTGGAAGAAACGACTTTTTAGTTGATTCTTTAGGTGTGTCCGTTGCGGCTGCATTTTGGAGTGTCGGACTGGCAGAAAGTTTCGGTGCTGGTGGTGGCCAAGTGATTTTGCCTTCTTTGATGACCGTTGTGCCACGAATGACTTCATCTTCCATATTGACGTTGATCTTGCCATTCTTTTCAGGACAAAGCTCAGTTAACAAGTGTCGCAGGTTAGTGGCGTAAAGCTGGCTAGACTGGTTTGCTAAACGACTGGGTAAATCGGTGTACCCAATCAAAGTCACATCATGTCTGACGACGACTTGATTCTTTTCAGTTAATTCGCAGTTACCCCCTTGTTCGGCTGCTAAATCAACAATAACGCTACCAGGTTTCATTGATTCTACCATAGCAGCCGTGATTAACTTGGGTGCGGGTTTGCCTGGAATCAATGCAGTGGTGACTATAATGTCAACTTCTTTGGCTTGTTCGGCAAATAACGCCATTTCTGCATCTATAAACTCCTTGGACATGGTTTTTGCATAACCACCGGTGCCGCCGCCTTCTTCCTTAAAGTCGAGCATGAGAAACTCGGCATCCATACTTTCAATTTGTTCTTTTACTTCAGGTCGGGTATCAAACGATCTGACGATAGCACCCATGCCTTTTGCGGTACCAATCGCTGCAAGACCGGCAACGCCCGCACCAATCACAAGTACTTTAGCCGGAGGGATTTTACCGGCGGCAGTAATCTGACCCGTAAAGAAACGGCCAAAAAATTGCGCCGCTTCAACAATAGCCCGGTAACCGGCAATGTTGGCCATAGAGCTTAAGGCATCCAGTTTTTGCGCACGGGACATACGTGGAACGCTATCCATGGCTAACACGGTGACTTGGTTATTGGCCAACTTTTGCATGAGAGCTTCATTTTGCGCGGGCCAGATAAAGCTGATTAAGCAGGTGCCGGGTGATAGTAATTCTACCTCGTCTTTATTGAGTGTTTGGTTATGTTCGGGTGCGCGTACTTTTAAAATAATATCGGACTGTTGCCAAAGTATTTGGGTGTCGTTTACAATCTCGACCCCTACCGCTTGGTAAGCTTCGTCTGAAATATTTGCGTCAAGTCCTGCTCCCGTTTCGATGCTGATGGAAAATCCCAGCTTTATTATGTGTGCAGCCGCTTCAGGTGTTGTTGCAACACGTTTTTCGCCAGGGTGAATTTCTTTTGGTATACCAATCTTCATACAGTCTCCTGTGGGTGTGATTTAGGGCATAATAACGAGCACTTAGGTTTCAGCTTAAGCTAAAACTTAAGCCCATGAGCATAGGTGATTAGGCGCTTAGTTTCAATAAAAAAATATATTTATAGTGAGTTGTAGTACATTGTTAAGTAAGAACGAAGCACATTATGATCCTATTTTCGTGAGATAAACTGATGTTTTTATCGAAGGACTTTATTGAGACGGCTGAAGGATTTATTTTTGCGGTCGTTGCCCATGGTACAGAACAGGGTAACGTGCTCTGTTTTTTACGTTATATTAAAGTTGATGGGGTATGGGTTAAAGTCGATACTGAGCAAGCGAATGCGATGCTTGAAGAGCAATGCCCGGGTTATTTATATTACTCTCCGGTGTTAGATGCTCAGTTACATGCCGTAGCGCTTGATAGAATTGTTAAGCATTACCAACCCAGAGAACGTCTGCAACAAATTTTGAATAAAAAACAGTCTGACCAGATTGAAGCTGATCTGATTCAACTGTGTTATTTATTGCAAGAAAACGGAGTGGATTTATCCAAGATCGGTATTACAGGTTCACTTTTGGTAGGTGTACAAAAGCAAAGTTCGGATATTGATCTTATTTGTTACGGACGCGATACATTTCATCAGTGTAGAGAAAAGGTTGCTAAATTGATAAGGCAGCATCAATTACAAGATTTGACGGAGGAGGCGTGGCTCTCCTCTTATAATCGACGGTCTTGTCATGTAAGTTTTTCTGAGTACGTTTGGCATGAACGAAGAAAAGGTAATAAGGCACTTATCAATGAACGTAAGATTGATTTGAATTTTATTGGTGACGCGCCAAATACTGACACAGTCAGTTATCAGAAAAGCGGAGTGATAACGCTGCAATGCCTTGTTGTGGATGATACCTATGCTTTTGATTATCCGGCGGTTTTTAAAATAAGCCATGAAGAGTATGAGGCTATCGTGTGTTTTACTGCGACGTATACCGGTCAAGCGCTTGCAGGAGAACTGATTGAAGTCTCAGGAAAAATAGAGCAAACACAGACCGGTTTAAAACGTATTGTGGTGGGCTCCACTCGTGAAGCGGTGGGTGAATATATTAAGGTCATCCATGCGTAAACTCACTGATTTTGCTGCAGTCATATTTGATATGGATGGCTTGGTTTTGGATACCGAAAAGACGTATTTCAAAGCCTGGCAGACCGCTGCAAAATCAATGGGGTTTGATTTTACCGAGCCCTTTTTAAATTCTTTGTCTGGATTACACTATAAGGCTATAGAGAGAAAAGTACTAGCCTGTTTGGGTGCAGATTTCGATTTGAAATCATTTAACCAGCTCAGTGGTGTTTTTTGGCGTGAGCAAGTGTCTATTGATGGTATTGAGACAAAGCCGGGCTTTAATCAGTTACTAGACTTTATTAACGAGTGTAATATTCCCTATTGTTTAGCAACGAACAGTCGAACGATTAATGTTAATGAATGTCTTGAGTTGGCGGGTATTAAAGACGTATTTTCAATTATTATTACACGTGATGATGTGGTTCAAGGTAAGCCTGAACCTGATATTTTTTTAAAAGCCGCTGAACGACTGAAGGTGTCTATTGCCGATTGTCTAATCCTTGAAGACTCTTTGGCGGGTATTCAGGCGGCAGTAACAGCAGGAGCCTGTTCCGTTTTTGTGCCTTCAACAGAGCCGGTTGATTTAATGGCTATCCAGTTGTCTGATTTAGTCGTCACGGATTTGTCACAAGCTCTTTTTGCTTTTAAGTCCTTATGTGAGCCTGTGAATGCTGTATAATTTGCCCATTTTTCAATCAAACATGACACTATTCGCTTGATACGCCACCCTTCTAAAGTTTCAGTTATTGCTCCGGCTCGGTTGCACATGGGGTTTATTGATTTAAGCGGATCCTTGGGGCGTCATTTTGGCAGTATTGGCGTTGCGCTCAATGAGCATGCTACAAAATTATCACTCACTGTTTCGAATGAACGATTAGTTACAGGACCCTCTGCAAAGCGTGCTGATAACTGTTTGACGTTGATGTGCAAAGCTCTAAATGTTTCGGATAAACTGGCTGTAAGCATAGAATCCGCTATCCCAGAGCATGTTGGTTTGGGGTCGGGAACCCAAATGTCATTGGCTATTGGTTCCGCGCTTAATACCTTTTATGGGTTAGGATTAACGGTTCGTGAAATTGCTTCCTTAATGGATAGAGGCTTGCGTTCGGGTATTGGTATTGGTGTCTTTGAACAGGGTGGGTTAGTAGTCGATGGTGGGCGAGGAGCAAAAACGATTACGCCGCCTGTACTGGTACATTTGGATATTCCTGAGACATGGCGTTTTATTCTGGTATTTGATCAGAGAGGGCAAGGCTTGCACGGTCAACAGGAAATCGAGGCCTTTAAAACGTTGCCGGTTTTTCCTAAACGTGAGGCAGAGCGTTTATGCTATTTATTATTAATGCAAGGGTTGCCGGCTGTTGCTGAAAATGATCTCAGTCAGTTTGGTGATGTTATCACGCAACTTCAGCGTTCTGTGGGTGAACATTTTGCACCGGCTCAAGGCGGTATTTTTACGAGCTCTGAAGTTGCCGTTGCCATGCAATGGCTGGCTGAACAGGGTGCTGTTGCGATGGGTCAGACTTCATGGGGGCCAACGGGGTTTTGTGCGGTAGAAGGTATAGACTTAGCGGAATTTCTTGCTCAGGAGGCGACTCGGACATTTACACATTTTGATAATCTGAGTTTTATAGTGGCAAGTGCCAGAAATAGCGGTGGTGATGTATTTGTTGTTTAGTGTTCTTTGATTGTCTATGACTTTATAGGAGTGAAAAAAAGATGAGTCATCATGAGGATATTCAAGAGCATCTGTCCAATGTTATGGGTTTGCTAGCGCGACATAAGTTGGTTGAAGATTTACTGCATCGACAAGACATGCCACGTCATGACTTAGTTGAAACTTTAGTTCATAAGCAAAACAAAGTTGAGTTACAACGGCTACTTGATCAATTTGATCATCGACTGATGGCGCGTATCCTGGAGATTTTGTCTGCGGGTGACCGGAAAATTGTTTGGCGATTAGTCCGTGATGATAGGAAAGAAGATATTCATCGCTTCGTATCTGAGGCTATTCGTCATGATCTTGTTATCGATTCCCGGCATAAAAATCGCACAATCATGATTCGAGTGTTTGATCTTTATGAGGGGCGTTTACGGCAGGTTCCTGTAGAGAGTAAAGAAGATTTAGTGAGTATTAGGCCTATTTGGGTCGATTTAGTCATGCCCGATGATGAGCAACTCGCTTGGGCGAAGGACATTTTTGGTGTTGATCTACCTGATCCAAAAGAGTTGACCGATTTAGAAACAAGTGCGCGTTTTTACCTGGAAGATAACGGAGAAGTGCATTTGCACTCTGATTTTCTTCTTGACCGAAAAGATGAGTCACGAAACGTGGCTGTCGCTTTTATCCTCAATAATGACACCCTGTTTTCCGTGCGAAACAAAGAATTACCGGTCTTTCGTTTACAGCGCTTAAGAGCCAGAGCAGAGTTTGGTTATGTGTCTGAAGCTAAAGATGTCTTATTAGATCTTTATGCGGCTGAGGTCGAATATTCTGCTAATGCCTTAGAAGATGTCTATTTAGAATTGGAAGCGGTTGGGCGGCAAGTCTTTAGTTCCCACATGACCGATGATCAGGCGGCTAATATTCTGGCCGCTATTGCTGAAGAAGAGGATCTCAACGGACGAATTCGTAGAAATGTTTTGGATACCCGGCGGGCGCTGTCTTTTTTGATGAGAGGTAAATTTCTTTCAGAGGCGCAACATAACGATGTCAGAGAGATTTTGCGAGATATTGATTCTTTAGATGGACATACGGCTTTTTTGTTTAACAAGATTAACTTCCAAATGGATGCTACGGTTGGTTTTATTAATGTGAATCAGAATAAAGATCTTAAGAGACTGACAGTGATTAGTGTTGTTTTTATGCCCTTGAACCTATTGGCAGGCATTGGTGGTATGTCTGAATTTACGATGATGACAGAAGGCATTCATTGGTCGTTTGCTTATGGTGGTTTTTCGGTTGCCTTGGTCACGATAGGCTGGATTACTTATGCGGGGTTAAAGTTTTTTGAAAACCGTAAGATAAACAATAAGTCGGCTTCTAATAGACGGGTTGCATGAGACTTTTAACTGTATGGTTGATGTAGCCTATTCAGGTTATGAATACAGTAGTCGTTCCTGAGTACATTCTGATTATTGCCAGTTCGGCACGGATGTTGACCCAGGCGGCAAAAAGAGCCAAGATAAAGTCTTTAGTGATTGATTTATTTGCAGACCTTGATACAGTTTCTTATGCCGAGGATTTTTATCAGGTTCCCGCCTTTACAGTAGACTGTCTAGCGCCGGTGGTTGATGATTTTATTAAGCGTTACGCCATTGAGTATATGGTTTATGGTAGTGGTTTTGAGTATTATCCAGATAGTTTAAGCTATTTAAGTCGTCGCTTAGCCATTTTAGGTAATACCCCGGAGACTTTTGCAAAGGTTCAGGATAAGCAGGTGTTTTTTGCGGCGCTGGATCAGTTATCCATTTCTTACCCAGTCGTTTGTTTTACTGAGCCAGTACCTGATAGGCATTGGTTAGTTAAGCCGCTGTCAGGTCAGGGAGGTGTGGGTATAGGGTATTATACTGAGCAAACGTTCCCCCAATCTGGGGTTTATTGGCAAGAATATCAACCGGGGTGCGCGTCTTCTGTTCTGTTTTTAGCGAATGGAAAACGCGCTCACGTTGTTGGCTTTAATACACAATGGACAACGGCTTTAAATGAGGCTCAAGCCTTTATTTTTTCAGGCATTATGAATGATGCGGAGTTATCGGATACTCAGAGGCATTTGATAACGATTGGGTTACAGAAATTAGTGTCTTTCTTTGGATTGAAAGGACTCAATTCGCTGGATATTATAAGCTCGGGAGATAAGCTTTTCGTGCTTGAAATTAACCCAAGACCCTCGGCTAGTATGCAGTTGTATGACTCTGATTTACTTGTTGCCCATATTAAAGCTAGCCAGAGCGAGTACTGTGATTTTAGCGTAAATCAACATGGCTTTACGGGTTATCAAGTGGTTTATGCGCCGCATGATGTCTTGATACCCGAGGATTTTGTGTGGCCTGATGACTGTATGGATTTACCCAAGTTCGGTGTAACTTGTCGCACAGGTCAGCCTATTTGCAGTATTATTGCGCACCAACAACAAGCACACTCTATTCGAGAGGTGCTTATGACGAAACAACTTAACTTATTAAAAGGGCTTACCTCTTATGGAATATCAAGCGAGCGTTAATCAATTAACTCAGCCTCTAGTCAAGTATTTGATTGATAATAAAGATAAATTACGTCTCAATGTAGACGTGTTAGAGAATGGCTGTACGATCATTGATGCTGGTATCAAAGCACCGGGTGGCCTTGAAGCCGGACGTATTATTGCTGAAATTTGTTTAGGTGGTATGGGCACAGTGACCATTAGTCACAGTGCTTATACGAATAACTGGCCTTTATCAGTCAATGTGCATACCGGTAATCCGGTGTTGGGTTGTTTAGGTAGTCAATATGCAGGTTGGAGTTTATCTCATGAGAAATACTATGCTTTAGGTTCGGGCCCAGCAAGAGCCTTGGCTACTAAAGTAAGAGACGGTAAAGAAGAGCCTGTTGAAGAATTATATAAAGAATTGGTGTATTCAGATTCAGCCGATAGCGCCGCCTTAGTGATTGAAAATGATGCCGTACCCCCCATTGAGATTATTGAAAAAGTAGCGGCGGCATGTAAGCTTGATCCTTCAAAATTAACAATTATTGTGACACCTACCAGTAGTTTAGCGGGTGGGGTGCAAGTGGTTGCCAGAGTGTTAGAAGTGGCGTTGCATAAAGCCCATGCCTTACATTTTCCTTTAGAAAATATTATTGATGGCAGTGGTAGTGCGCCTATATGCCCCCCGCACCCTAATTTTGTTAAAGCGATGGGGCGTACTAATGATGCGATCTTATTTGCCGGTCAAGTGCATTTGTTTGTAAAGGGCAGTGATGAAGATGCTGAAAAATTAGCCAAAGACTTACCCAGTTCAACCTCAAAAGATTACGGTAGACCATTTGCAGAAATCTTTAAGCAATATAACTATGACTTCTTTAAAATTGATGCCATGTTATTTAGTCCTGCCAGTGTGATTGTCACAGCGGTTGACTCCGGTAAAAGCTTTAGAGCTGGTCAGTTAGATAATGCCTTATTAGATCAGTCTTTTGGTTTATAACCCGTTAGCGCAGGCTGCATGGTTAGCGTGAAAGGGCGTATCGCTATAGTTACGGATGATCCGGGCTGGCATGGCAAGCAATTGAAGCTTGCCTTTGCTGAGTTAGGTTATAGCAGTGACTATGTTTCGTTAACAGTCTGTCGTTTTGAAATACAACCCGGTCGTACACCGTTGGTGATTCCCGGTTTTGAAGATGCCTTGCCTGATGGTGTGTTTGTGCGGGGGGTGCCGGGTGGGTCTTTGGAAGAAGTGGTGTTGTATCTGGATTTTTTGCATGCCTTAAAGCGGATGAATATTCCTGTTTACAATAACGGTCATGCGGTAGAGCGCAGTGTTGATAAAGGCATGACCAGTTTCTTATTGCAGAATGAGGGATTACCAACGCCGTTAACGTGGGTATTAAGAGATCGGGATATCGCTCTGAGTATAATTGAAAATGAACTTAAATTAGGTCATTTCGTTATTAGCAAACCGTTGTTTGGTTCTCAAGGCGCAGGCATTCGGCGTCTTGAGAAAAAGACGGATTTAATGTGGTTGACCAGTAGTCAGGGGGTGTATTATTTTCAGCGCTTTGTGCATTGTGCGGGTGAGGGCTTTTCTGATATTCGGGTATTTGTGGTCAATGATCGGGTTGTGGCGGCGATGCGTAGATGTGGTAAGTCTTGGCTTAATAATGTAGCTAGAGGGGCGAGTTGTGAGCGGATTGAGTTAGATTCCGACATGGCGAACTTAGCGATTAAAGCGACTGCCACCTTAGAAATGGATTATGCGGGTGTGGATATTATAAAAGACCAAAACGGACACTATACGGTGATTGAAGTGAATAGTATTCCTGCCTGGAAAGGTTTAGAAAGTGTTTGCGATTTTAGCGTGGCAAAGGTCTTGGCAGAAGATCTTGTTAAGCGGTATATGCAACCATGATGACTTTAGATAAGCCATTAGGTTAGCAAATAAGTAATTTCTACCGGTAGGCGAGTGACATTGAGTAGCCCCAGTTTAACAACGACTTTTATCCCTAATCAGGAAATAACATGTCTGAATCAATCAATGTATTTGTCTCCTATTCGTGGGGAGTAGAAAAAGATACCCAAATTGTCGAGGACTTGGATAGTCTTTGTCAGCAGCGCGGCATCAAACTTATTCGGGATAAGAATACCTTGAAACACGGTGATTTGATTAATCAATTCATGAAGCAGTTGATGGAAGGCGACCATGTCATCACGGTCTTCAGTAAACCTTATTTTGAGTCAAAGTGGTGTATGCATGAGTTGTTACACATTTATCGGCGAGGAGATTTTGAGAAACGTACACATCCGGTTATTGCCGATGATTGCGATTTGAAGGATGAAGACTACCGGTTAAAACTGGTCGATTTTTGGCGCGAGCGTTTTGAACTAACACAGGATAAACTTAAAAAATATGATACCTTAACGGTACAGAGTGAGTATAGGCATGTCGAACTGTATAGGGATATTTATCAGAACATCAACAAATTAGTGGACTTTGCAGCAGGTAGGTTAACGACTCCGCTGGCAGAATTAAAGAAACAAAACTATACCCAATTGCTTGATCGCATAAAACCAGTATCCCAGTCATCTTCCGGCAAAACAGAAACTCAGGACAAGGACAAGGTTGCCTCTGCGATTCAACTAGATCAAGATTTTCTGAAAGAAGTACAGGCCAGCCTCGGAAGTCTAAAACAAAGCTCAAAGTTGTACCACGACAAGTTAGTTAAACAATGTGCTGTCCCTCTGAAAGAAGCAAACGATTTGCCAGGTTATTTGATTAAACAATGTTTAGAAGGTCACTTTGCTAAAATTGTACGTAACATGGAAACTACTTTCGTAAGCTGCTTGAAAGAGTTGGATGCAAACAACAGTTGGGAAATAAATGCAGTGCTTCAAGCAGCAGAGGATTTAATTTCAAAATTGGTGTTATTCAATGTTAAGAATGAATGGATAGAAGAGTATTACTCTAAATCCGCTCTTGCTATCGAACCAAAGTACATGCTGCCAGATTTGAATTTAATTGCCGTTGAAGTAGTGGCTTCCCGCCAGACACAAACTATCCCTCGATTTCAGGCATCAGGTAAAGGAATGCGGGATATTAATATAGACAAAGTGTTTACTTTGGAAATAGGCATCAAGCATGGCATTGATACCTATTTAAAATTATTACACTCAAGTCTATTAGGAAACCAGTTTAATGATGGTATGGATAGAAATGAACTAATCCAGGATATTAAAGACACTATAGCGTATCGAAAGGAACATACAGATATTGCCTTAAGGAAACGATACTTTATTCTTATTCCTAGCGATGAGTCGGCGCCTTTAGCCAATAAGGAGCTTCAACTTGAATTAGCACGACTTCTTGCCCCGGAATTAGAATGGATTACCTTAAAAACGGGAACTCGTGAACAGGTGTTTTTAATTACGGATGGAGAACTCAAGACTGCAATACGCGAATTTTTTACAACATTAGCCAATTTCAATCCTAAAAACTCTGTGCGCACATGAATAATCAAATTCAGGAAAAACTTAATCAGGACATCGCTCGCCTGGACAAGCTCACCAATTTGCCGCTACCCCCACACGGCTCTTGGCCGGAGTCCGTTCATCAATTCGATGAAGATAGTATCAATGCGCTTAAAACCGCGCTTGCCGCACAACGGCCTTTGTTGTTGCGGGGCGACCCCGGCACTGGAAAAAGTCAATTAGCGCGAGCGGCGGCGATTGCCCTCAAGCGTTTATTTGTTTATGACGTTGTTAATGCGCACACCGAAAGCCAGGATTTGTTATGGCGCTTTGATGCCGTTGCCCGTTTGGCGGAAGCTCAATCCTTGCAAGGCCAGCAATGTACTCCTGAACAACGCCAAGCAGTATTGGATAGCAAACGTTACATCTCGCCCGGCCCGTTATGGTGGGCTTTGTGTTGGCAATCGGCAGACGACGTTTACAAAAAAAGCCAATACCAACTGAATTCGCCGGAAAAGCCAGAGGGTTGGCAACAAGCCAATGGCAGTGTGTTACTGATCGATGAAATCGACAAAGCCAATGCCGAACTACCCAACGGCCTGTTGGAAATTTTGGGGAACAATGCGGTTAGCATCCCGTGGCTTAAAACCACCATCGGGGGCAAAGAGAGTATTCCACCCTTGGTGATTATCACCACGAACGAAGAGCGCGAACTACCCCCAGCCTTTGTGCGCAGGTGTTTAGTGCTAAATCTTGAATTACCGACCGATGAGGCTGAGTTTCTGCAAATAATGGTAGGGCGTGGCAAATTGCATTATGGAACACAATGCTCCCTCAAAATTCGTGCAAAAGCCGCTTGGCAATTATTGACTGATCGCCGCGTAGGCGGCGACAAAGGCATCAGCAACCTGCCGGGGCAGGCCGAATACCTGGACATGCTGCGTGCCCTGGCGATGCTGGGTAAGGATGAAGCTGAACAAGACGTAATGCTGGAAAAAATCGCCCAATTTACTTTCCGCAAATATCCGAAGGCGTATGGCCGATAAGCCACACGCTGCCACGGTATACCGTGCTGATCTACTTTGGGGTTTTAATGCCATAGCTGATGAGCAGCATAGCCGGTTAGCCGCTTTTTTGGGGTTTGAAGAAGATCAACCGCCAAGACCAAAAGCGGAACAGAAGTTGCCCAGAGAATTGTCCGAACCCGACACAGAAATTGTTCTGTCTCCAGCGCCAGCAGGTAATCCGCCAGCCAAGTCGCAAACCTTGTCCTACTACCGCATCGTAGATCGGCAAATAAATGCTGAAAATAACGCAACAGCCGAAGACAAATTGGCGCTCCCGGATTGGTTTATCGAGGCAAAACCGACTTACTTTGCAGAAACTCAAACGCGCATACCGCAACTACACCGAATCCAGCCGGAATACCCGCCGTTGGTTCCTTGGCCTAGACTGTGGCCGTTATTACAGCGCGTACTGGGGGCCGATGTGCCCGGCACTAAGCCGGATTTAAACAAACTGGTTAAACAAGTATCTCAGGGCGAACAGATTTACCGTATCCCCAAAACAACCCGTTACACCTGGTCGCCAATAGCCAGACTTTTAATTGATATCAACGACAGTAATTTTCCTTACCGTCAGGATTTCATCCGGCTGGAACAGCAACTAACCGCCTGGCGTGGTGCAGAGGGTCTTGAAATACACTATATCTACGATCAGCCGGGCGGAACCATCGCCCGTTATGACAGCGGTCATGAAAACCTGGAACCGTGGCGATCGCCTGCCCAGGACACGCCGTTGCTGATAGTGAGCGATCTGGGCATGCACAGCCAATCGCGGCGCAGTTTATATCAATGGCTGGTGTTCGGGCAAAAACTGAATTTACAAGGGTTAAGAGCCACCGTATTGATGCCGGTTGCAGAGCGTCAGTTAGATAAACGCTTGCTGCGCTATTTTAATTGCATCATCTGGGATGACAATAGCCGCCTGAAACCCGTCCAGGGCGACGAACAACCCGAACAGAACCCAACTGATCACACGATCAGATTAGAGCACCTACTGGCGTTGTTATTTCCTGCCTTGCGAGTGGAGCTGGGGCTATTACGCTCCATACGACAACTGTTGCCTGCCAGGCTATATGATGTGGGGCATGAAGTCGATGTCTGGAGTCATGCGGCGGTTAATCGGGCGGGCGATGAATGGGGCTGGCAAGCGGCCAGTCGCGAGCAATATCAGCAAGAGTTCGTAGAGCAATTTGAGGAATTATCTATTGATGATCAACAACAATTGATAGAGCAATTGGGACGCTATCATGCCCGCCTGCCGGATGAACTGTACTTTGAAGCGATGTACGAACTCATTTGTCTTGATGTGCCGGTGCCGGAACAGGTAAAAACTGCCACCCTGGACTTTATGTCCATGCTGGTAAAAACCTATCAGGTACACTCGGAACATCAGGGAATGGAATTATGGGTTAAGCGCTATCTGGCCCGTCATGATCATCCGGCATTGCGTAATGAACATCAGATGGCTTTCATGGCGATTGAAAGACAGCGCAGACATCAGCGAGATCAGCTGCCGATTGAATGGCCTGAGGATATTGATCTGAAAAAAGTATTACCGTTTATGGACCAACGGGGTACTCAGCTCTTCTACTTTCTGCGTCAAAAGGGTATAGAACTGGAATTAATTTCTGAACGGCAAGCGCAGATCCAAAAGAATGATTGGGGCAATCAGGCCGTTAAACTACTTAGATTGATCGCATTAACTAATAACCTTATTCTTCGTCACCCTGATATAAACGATAGGCAACAACAATTTACTATTAATCTTGAAACGGACTTGCCTTACCGGTTTACCTTAACTCTCGGAAAGCATCAGCTGGAAATTGGCGAGGAAAGCTTTACAGTTGAAGTTCAATCCGCAGGTGATAAACCGGATTGGATACATTCGCAAGGTATGGGCAGTGATGAACAGTTTATTGAAACCTGTAGCCGTGAGGGCACTATATACCGCTGGTACTGGCATTCTCCAGAAATTGGCGGACAATTCACTAACGAATCTCTCAATAGCTCGAACGCCTTCAAACCAGATAAAGGGTATACGTGCCCAGGCTTTTGGTACTATCTGTCGCCGGATGACAGTGCCGGTCTTACCCCTGACTGGGCAGATACTGTCATTCGCGACCAGTACGGACTTTGCGCAGACGTTAAAATTGCCGGTGTCATGCAACGTTTTCGCTGGATACCCCCCGGCAGCTTTATGATGGGATCACCTGAACAAGAAAAGGGTCGTTACGGTGGCGAAACCTCCCATCAGGTGAACCTCAGTCAAGGCTATTGGCTGGCGGATACCGCCTGCACCCAGGCTTTATGGCAAGCCGTTATGCATAATAACCCCAGCCATTTTAAAGGTGAAAACCGGCCTGTTGACAGTGTTAGTTGGAACGGTGTGCAGCAGTTTCTAAGAACACTTAATCAACAACAGACCAGATTGAATCTCCGTCTGCCCAGTGAAGCCGAATGGGAATATGCCTGCCGGGCCGGAACCTCTGATTCCTTTAATTTCGAAGGTGAATTGTCCTTGGCCAGGGTTAATTACCGGGGCACATGGGATGACTACCAAAAATGGGGTGAAGGCGCATTAGAGCAAACGGCAGAAGTTAAAAAGTATCCAGCCAATGCTTGGGGTTTATATGAAATGCATGGCAATGTTTTAGAATGGTGTCAGGATTGTTATGGTGACTACCCAGTGGAGTCGATAACTGACCCCACAGAACCTGACACAGGCGCTTTTCGCGTTTTGCGTGGCGGCTCGTGTTTCTACGACGGCAGGGACTGCCGTTCTGCCCTCCGTCACTACTACTCGCCCGGTAACGCTGACGACGATATCGGTTTCCGTCTTGCCCGAGGTCATCAGTCCGGCCAGACCCGTTCAGGAGCAGGCCAGCAGCCGGATGGGACACACGCGGCGGTAGCGCGTGGGACACAGCCGGGGGATGGTCTGCTGGATGCTGAAGCGACACAGCAAGAGACTAAAATCAACTCAAATAAGACGAAAAGCATGATTGATCGTGTTAAGAACCTATTGAAAAAATGAAATATAAATTCTTTGCCATTCCGGCCCGTAATCCCGAGCTTGCCGAAGCCGCGCTCAATGCATTTTGCAGTCAGGCTTGGAAAGTCTTGGGAGAATAGATATAGATAATGCGTAAACACAGCATTTATCCCAAAGAATTTCCTGAATCCTGGGCGTCTGATTGGGGCGAAGACCCTTTTGGTTTGTGGATGGCGTTTACTTACAAAGGCGTACGGCAAATTTTTCGCTGGATAGAGCCGGGTACATTTGAAATGGGTTCGCCTAGAGATGAACCGGAGCGCTGGGAAAATGAAATTCAACACACTGTCACCCTGACCCAGGGTTATTGGTTGGCCGATAGCGCCGTCACTCAAGCCTTGTGGCAAGCAGTGATGAATGAAAATCCCAGCAAATTCAAAGGTGCTTACCGCCCTGTGGATACAGTCAGCTGGAATACTGTTCAGGTATTTATAGGCAAAATGAACAGCATGAAACCGGAATTGAACCTGTGTTTGCCGACCGAAGCCCAGTGGGAATATGCCTGTCGTGCCGGAACCCAAACCCCATTTTCATTTGGAGTGCAAATTGATTCAGGGTTAGTAAATTTTGACGGTACAAAGCCCTACAACAACGGTAAGCCCAGTCATTACCGGCGAGAAACTGTGGACGTTAAATCCTTACCTCCAAATGCTTGGGGTTTGTACGAAATGCATGGCAATGTTAGGGAATGGTGTCAGGACTGGTATGGTGATTATTCGGTGCAATCAATTACTGATCCCAAAGGATCTGATACAGGCGATAATCGCGTTTTGCGTGGCGGCTCGTGGATCTACGACGGCAGGTACTGCCGTTCTGCCAACCGTAACTACTACTCGCCCGTTATCGCTCCCTACGATTTCGGTTTCCGTCTTGCCCGAGGTCATTGAGTCAGTCAGTCCCGTTCAGTAGCAGACCAGCAGCCGGGTCGGACACACGCGGCGGTAGCGCGTGGGGCAAAGCCGGGGGATGGGTTGCGGGTGAATTGGGTTATATTTACTAGGGTAAGGCGGGTAGTAGACCAACAAACTCTAGGGAATTATTGTAAAATAGTAGACTCAATAACAATTTAAGAGACCCTCCTACTAAGCTGTCGCTTTTGGAGCGAACTTATAAAAATTTAATCGCTGCAATCACAATGCCGTCGACGGTTAGTGTTGCTGCAAATGACCAAATCATACTTTCCCAGTTAGGGCTGTGAGGGCTTTTTAACTATTCATCTATTTAACTATTTGCTTTTCCCGCGTAGTAGGGGTTTTGTGATTTTGGTTTTATCATAGCCTAGATTTCAAAAGTCTTCGCTAATTAGGGTAATAACCATCAGCAAATGAGTTACGAAGTGCCCTACAATAGGGAGCAAATCACTTGCTTTGTCGACCTATTAAAAAATAAACTGCCAGAGCACCGAAATAATCGTGGTAAACGATTGTGTGTGACTTACCAATCTAAGCTGATGTAAAAACTGTCCAAATACATCGGCTTTAATACCATACCCTAATGTTGCAGAATATATTCAGCCCGTATTTTACCTTAAAAGAAGGTTTTAACGACAATCGACATAACACCGGCTAATAATACACCCAGCATCCATCTATTAAGTTTAAGTTCGCCATCAATGCGTTCAAAGCGAATGTTCATGTCTGCTTTAATTTCATTTTTAACTTCAGTCAGATCGTGTTTCCTTACTAACCCATCCTGTGTTTCAACTATCACACGAATAACTGTTTCTGATTGTTTTTGATCAAATCCCGCCGTTTTAAGCTTATCGACTAACTCAAGCATATCAAAAGTAATAGTTGCCATAATCATCGCCTTGTTTAATAAAGTTATTACCTTATCATACCTCATAAAGTAAAAGTATAAATACTACAAGCAGAGGCTTTTGGATTATTGGGTTTAATTTAGAAACATTAACTGGTAACTACTATCAAATTAGAATCCCAAAAAATAAAAATAAAAATAGGCCGACTTTAATGGCTATTTAAAAATAAATCAGATAGTTGTATCTATTCTTTAATTAAAGGACTATTGTTTAGCTGTGACAACCCTTCCATTAACCAAGGAAAGATAATGAAAACGATTATAGCACTGTTAGACTTTGTAACCATTCCGATCAAAACCAAACCGACATACTTTAAGAATGTCATCACCCACCTAACCAACAACCCCGTCTATACGACCCCAGACATTCCTTTAGAGACTCTTCAGTTAGCCGTTGATAATCTTGAGCTTGCCATACTGGCCGCAGCAGATGGTAGTCGTCCCGCCGTATCTGCCATGCATGACAGTGCTGATGCCGCTACATTACTTTTTAAAAACACAGTCGGTTATGTTAATACTCGATGTTCAAGTTTTTAAGAATTGGAAAATAGCACTAAACCTTGTAAGATAATTCGTGTAAACTTCCACGTATTTC
>Ga0118677_10005926_pt1 | contig 21078 bp, 17 predicted proteins | sample AliMusrvi5mmetaG_FD_86154 | JGI IMG/M metagenome (GOLD analysis project Ga0118677, IMG submission 86154)
GTATATCCTTTACATAATATTTTTCTTTAAAACTTGGAAGCGCAATTTCTCCATTTGTAGTACCAGCTACAACACCCATTATCAGGTCCTTAACCAAAGTTATACCCATAATGTCAGCTACGCTCGTGACGCTGCCACCAGCACTCTCTGCGGAAAAGAAGTTAGCCCATGGTCCATTAGCCATTTTTGTATATATTTTTGTTTTTATTTCTGTTGCGTCGTTGATCTCTTTTAGAGCTAAATATGATTCTGCCTGGAGGGTAGGATCGCCGTCAAAGGTCTCTTTTAATTCTGCAAGCTCTTTTGTTGAAGCTATTTTAACTGCACCCTGCTCAATTATTGCCTGATAAACTTCTTTATTCAGGATCATAAGACTGGCAATCTGATCCTTTAAGTAAAAGACCTTGCTGCTTGGTTCGTCGTTAAATTCAACACCATAGTTCTCTGTTTTAAAAAAGCTCTTTGCCTGATCGCTATGATTGGCTATTTTAGTTTTTGCTTTCTGTAAGTGCTTAGCCAAAACGAGATCGTATTTATCCAAATTTGTTTTAGTCTTTTCATATAAGGTACCAAAAGATTCAGCGGTAATATCGCTCATTTTAAAGGTTTGAAGCTTTGATGCACCCCTAACTATTCCATCATTTAAAATAGGAGTTATGTTGATCTTTAGGAACGCTATCAATTCATCAAATTTTTGTGTGAATTTATAGTTATTTATTCCTACACCGGGGGTTGCCTCGAGTATTTTGTCCAACTTGGCAACTTCCTGTGGTCCTATCGGTTCGTCCTTATTTGGCAAGGCAACCAAAGCAGCCTTGTACATGGTCAGATATGCGTCATATAAGTTACAATAAGCATCAATGTTCGTTAATAGTTTTGTGTATCTTGCGTCGCTTATGCTTTTATCTTGCGATAGTACTTGCCCATAGCCCTTAAAAAATTCAGAAATTTGCGAGACCTCTGGGTTAGTATAAGTTTGAGCCTGTGCAACACTTGTTAGCAAACAAATACCACACAAGAATAAAAGTACTATTTTAGATATTTTTTTCATTCTCTTTATTACTTTACGTCTGCGCCAGTAACAACTTTGCAGTCAACTTTAAAAGCCTCATAGGCATTATCAAAAGCAGGGTTATCTGCTTTCAATTTTTCCATTGTTTCAGACTTAGTAAGGTCATATTTCATGTTCTCTATGCCGTTGGCATCCTTGTCTGCTACTAGTCCATCAACTTTTTCTAAGGCATCAGAAAGTTTTTGGGCGCTGGTTACTACTTTCTGAATATCAGCTTCGGTAAAATTGCAATCGGCAGTAACAGCACCGGGAAGAGACATTTTGTATAACAACCCTGAGGTGTCAGGTTGGAGCAACATCGATATAAAAGAAACTTCTATTTTCGCCATTTTCTCCAATGAAAGGGTTTTGCTTGCCTGTGCTTTTGCAAAGGCGATCAGACTTAGTTTTAATAACTCCATAGTTTCAACTGTTTCCGTTCGTTTGACCCTTTCCGTTATTTCCGCATCATCCTTAAAGTTTTGTATAAGGAACCTTTTTATAGCATCACGAGTAAGTACCGTATTTTGCTCCTCCTCATACTTTGCAACATCGAGTGAGATACTGGTAACAGCTTTTGCGATTGATTTACTATCAACAGTTGGGATCTTGTTCTTTATGTTCTCTGCTACTTCGGTTGTCTTTTCCGCAATAGAGTTTGGCGAAATACCTCTAGAAACCATTTCCGCTTCTATTAATTGTGTCCCTGCATTTATGTCAGAATTATAAATTGGATAAGTTGCCTGAATGTCCCTAAGCACAGCATCAAGAATGGTCAGATCCATATTGTCTAGGACATATTCTCCATCTGCATCAACAACATCTATTACTTTTAACAACTTAACTAAGCTACTATTCTCATCAGAAAAAGTTAAATTAAGAGCAGTTGTCTTTTTTTGTTCGCTGAGCTCTGGATCGCCCAACTTCCCATACGTTGTGACAATAGCTGAGTGTAAGTCCCTAACATATGCCGCTTTCCCTTCGTTAACAACATCATCAACATCCATAAATAGAGTTAAATAAGCATCTACGCTGCTGGATGGAATATTTATTTTGTCTTTGTCATTAACGTAATATTTGACTTCAACCGCCTTACCAACGTTGTTATAAGCATAAAGTGTAACATATTCGCCCGGACTTTTACCTTCTGACAAAGATTTCCAAATTGATTCCGGTAAATCTAATGTAAAATACCTATCAGTCGTAGTCGTAGTCGTAGTTGTCGCTAACGCGTTTTCACTCCTATCAATATCGTCTATTGCTACTACTATCCTATTAAGTGTTTCATCATCATTGTATAGACCCCGTACATACCCATAAGTGCTTTTCGAATAAAAAAACTCGCTAACGTCATCCAATTTTGCAAGTTCATCAGTGGTCATATTAAGTAGAGCGTTCCTATTCGCTTTATCACTAGCTATAATGTAGTCTGTATAATCTTTATAATCAACACGTTTAGCTAAGCCCCACACGAGAGCCTTAAAACCATAATACACGGGCCCTACCCACTTCAGATGGAGCATGTTTGCACCAACATCTCTAAATGTTCCAAACATATCTAGGTTTCTTGTATATATCATCCTCTTGTTGTACCCGTACATACCTTTTACAGCAAGATCACCAAATGCAGTAAGGCTCAAGACGCTAGCTATACTAAAAACTTTTAGACTTATTACGGAAAGCCACCAGTCGGACGTAAACTCTGCCCCTAAATGAGGAGTTCCGTAGTCAATAGCTCCAGCCATGGCATTTTCTATGGCCAGCAATATGCCAGTCTGCAGGATCATAATCCTCATGGACCACAATTCTGATAGGGTTTTAGCTGTTTGGGGCTTATAATTTTTGACCCATTTTTGAAAGTAATCTGTGTTACGACCTAATGTTTTCACCTTGTCATAAAAATTTGAAAAACTGGACATCCACGTTGAATACATGAGTTCCTTGCCTACAGTCCATGCACCCAAGACTAAAGTAAAGGTCACAACACTTGCTGGGTGGTCTTTAAGATTTGCGAAATAATGCTCATGAAACTTATAAAAATAGACACCAATGGAACTCGCCATTGCTACACGAAATTTGAGTCTAGAGTTCTTTTTTGACTGGCTAGTTTCTATTTTTGGATCAACAATTACATCTTTCCAAAACTTCTTTTTAGTAATATTCTTTAAAAATAAATTTGACCCATCATTTGTCTCTTTTGTAACTAAAGATTTAAAATATGAAACTTCACAACCCTTGTACCCATATTCTTCTACCAACGTCTTTATTGCACTAACTAAATCAGAGTTTGCCTCTATAAAATCCCTAAATTTGTCTTGTACTCTTAATCTGAAAGTAGGAATTTTTCCATTAGCATAGGGCAAATAGTCCTTCAAATTAAAATTTGGATCTGGCTCTCCTTTATATCTCAGCACATCCTCTTCTAAATATTCATACGGTGACAATTCAACTGCTTCCTCTCCATATTTTACAGCCTTAACAAGAACAAAGTTTCCTGACTCGTCTATTTTATAGACATTTATATCCTCTTTATTCTCTATGATCTTTCTAGTTTTCCACGTTATTTGAAGTTCTAGTTCTATAGATCTTAGCAAAAATTTTCCTTCTGAGTCTTTTTCTTTTTCTCCAAAGGTTTTTTTTGATACCATGTAAGATTTGTCTGAAGAAAAAACAGTTAATGCCCCAACCCTTTCAACATCTGTTGGGTCAAAATAAAGTTTGTCGCCTACTAAGTCTGGATCACTCGTCTTGCCAGCGTCAACTGTAGAAGAAACTGGATCAAGCGGTAACGCTACATTAGTAACAGAACTTTTATCCGGTGTTGTAAGTTTAGCCTGGACAGGAGTTGCAATAAACAATAGCAGAGGGAAAATGAGTACGAAAAAGAACTTTTTGTTAAACATACAGCGTGAACCTCTCCCTTCAAAAATAGGAACGTGTAACATTTACAATTCACATTGACATTAATATCGATAAATTTAGTATAGAGCCTTTTTACCATATCAAGTAAAATTTTCAAAGGAAAAGTTGTGTGAAACTGAAGTGAAAAGCGGGTTAAATCTTAAATAGTCCAAATTAAATATAAAGAAACCAACACGTAAAATCAAATTTCTGGTTCCGGAGTATTTTAGACATATTTTATAGTGCAATATATTGTTAAAAAACATTGTTTTACATATACTACAATCTCTTTTGCAATCCCTTCTCTATGGAGGCTGAAATACGCTCTGCTAGAGCATCAACATATTTGCTGTCTTCCAATTGTTCAACATCCTCTGCGTTAGAAATGTATCCAATGAACAATCCTAAGGTTGGCATATACGAAGGTGTTGCAAGGAACTCAAAAGATTTTCTTTCCAGTTCAGACCTAGAAGAAAGGTCAAGGTCCTCTTTGATCGTTAAAGCAACCTTGTTTTCAACTATCATTGAGCTTTGGTTTTTTGCAGAGTATCCCTGTTTTCCTGTTGGGGTAAAACCATATATTTCTATTCCTCTTAAAGACGTTACATCGCTGTATGAACAATTAATGGACAGGAATAAATTCGGGTTCCGTTTTTCTGACTCTTTGAATCGAGTGCTTAGCGGAACATTTACATCCTCCATCCTTGTAAGGTACACCTTTACACCGCGCATCCTTAACGCCCTTGCAAGCTTAAAAGCAAACTGAAGATTTAGATTGGATTCTACGGCACTTTTATAACCAATGTTCCCAACATCATCCCCACCGTGAGTTGGATCAAGGACCACTGTAAAAAAGGAGTCCGTTTTATTTTTACTGAGCGGGCTTGGACTATTTGGAGGAACAGCACCCTGCACTGTTCTTAATTTATAATCAACCTCTGTTTTTGTAGCTTGGGTAGACTTTTTTTGTGGAGAGACCTTAAGGTCCTTCGGGTGAATAGCCCACTTATCAACAAAATATAGTATCCCTGCTAGGCAAAGGAGCGGGAGCAGGAAGATTGCCGCTCGCCTTAATAGGTGCAAAGCTTAGAACCTCGTAGTGACAGTGGTCTTTTTGGTAATGGCCCTTGCCTTTTGCGAAGCAACAACAAGCACGGTAGCATACCCCTTATTGGCATGTATTATTTGTCCCGCAGCAATAATGTAAGGGTTGATCTCTTTTTCGTTCGTTGGATCCTTCAACTCATAAAAATAGACCATCGAGCCTGAGGCTGGTGCGGTTACATTGTTCCTGAACTTTACACAGATCCTATCATTCTCTGAGCCAAGTTCTTTTTTATATGGTTCCATGGATGAAATATCAGCCACAAGTGCTTCATTAATATTTTTTGGAGTAGCATCAAATACAGGCACAGTAATAAGTTGCATATCTCTTTTTACCAAACCATAGAGCTGCAAAACTTTTGCAAGACAGTGTCTAGGTTTAACAGCTTTATCCTGGATCTCCACTATGCCATTTATTTTATATACTCCTGTTTCCTTTTCCTCAACAGCGGCGTATTTCGCCCCTTTTTCACAAGCAGTCATGTTCCCCATTAGCACATCTACTTCATCATCTTCTATGAACATGTTCGTTCCCTTGCTGGAAGATTCCAAAAGCCCCTGGAATACTGGAACTTCACCCAAACAAACATAGCCTCCTGTCAATACAGGAACAGAGGCTCTACTATTAGATGCATTGAGCTCGTTTAATCTGGATTTATAGAAATCATTTTCATCGAACAAAGAAGCTGGCTTCTCTCTTTCCAATATAGAGTAATCCACTCCGGATCTTTTCTTTTTTGAGATCACAGTAACGGAAGGACCAGTTTTTCCTGAGTAGCTAAATTTTAATTCGTTGCCAGGATATATCCAGTGAGGATTGGTAATATATTGGTTCAGCTCCCATATTTTTGGCCAATACCATGGACTATCCAAAAATTTATCGGAGATATCCCAAAGGGTGTCGCCTTTTTGTATAACATAAACTTCGCTATAATTCTTGCTGAGCCAATCTTTCCAAATACTGTCCTGCAACACTCCATGGCTCTTATAGTACTTTGTTATCTTTTTTTCCCTTACTCTGTCCGCCGGGGTAGCGGTAGAAAGACGTCCAACTTTCTTTTCGTCTATGTTTGGGTTGGGCCTATTATAATCTGCAGAAAAATAATTACCGTCATCCTGCGAATAGAGTGGAGTACAAAGCAACATTGCAACTATGGCGGTCATACTTAAACAAAAGTTCATTTTTTTAACTCCGCATTATTTTTAGCTTCTTGCGTAGCCTCTGAATTAGGATATCTTGAGGACAGTTCTTTTAGGTAAATACCAGAGTCCTTGTCTTCTCCAAGCATTTTGTAGCACAGTGCTATCTTATACATTGCATAAGGAGCCTTGCTCTCTTTTGGGAATTTTTTTAGTACCTTGCTGTATTCCTCTATAGCCAAAGCATACTCTCTTTGCTGTAGATAGCACTCACCCATCCAGTAAATCGCATTGTCTGTAAGCGCCGACGCTGGGTATTTATCCGCAAAAGTAGAAAAAGCTATTAACGCCTTTGCATACTGCCCACTTTTGAAAAGTCCGTACGCAGAACTATATTCCTTTTGCTGAGCTGCATAAGAGTTCTTTACCTCAGACACAGGCTCCGCCTTTTCTATTTTTTCCGCTTTCTCTGCTTTGAGCTTTCTTTTGGAAACGGGAACGGGCGTAGCAACTATCGGTTTAGATTTAAGGCTCTCCACCTGTTCTGTAAGGACGTAGATCCTATTGTTAAGATCATCTATCCTTGCTTTAAGGTCTGCAATGTCTTCCGGCGCCTCTTTTTTTATTTCCGTTTTTGGCTGACCACAACCAAGAACTGCAAAGCACATGGCAACCACAAACAGGCGCAAAAATTCCCCTCTTCTCATGTAGTTAATAATAATGTCTATCCCTTATAAGTGCAATCCCTTTCTTTGTTACCCACATACAAAGCTGCTTGGATCATTCCTTATGAGCGCCTAGGGGGTGGAAGCGGTCGTATTCCTCTCTTAAAAAATCAGTTCTGACGTGAGTATATATTTCTGTAGTGGTTATACTGGAATGTCCCAACAGCGCTTGTATTGCCCTTAGGTCTGCTCCGCCTTCGAGCATGTGCGTAGCAAAACTATGACGCAAAATATGCGGATATACCTCTTTGGTTATCCCTGCCTTGGCGGCATACTCTTTGAGTTTTAACCAAATACCCTGTCTAGTAAAAAACTTGTTCCTCCTCGTTATAAAAAAATATGGAGAGGTTTGCAATCTATCCAAAGAAAGTTCGAGATATTTTAAAAGCCAGCTCTTAGAACTTTCCCCCATTAGGGTAAGCCTGTCTTTTCCACCTTTACCACTCCTGACTACAAGGAATCCCTCCTCTATATTTATATCCTCACGTTTAAGATTAACAAGCTCAGAGACCCTAAGCCCTGAGGCATATAACAGCTCCAGCATCGCTCGGTCCCTAACACCTTCCCAAGTAGTGACGTTCGTGATGTTCAAAAGTTTTTCCACTTCTTCCACTGTGAGTGCCGACGGTAATTTTTTTATGAACTTTGGGGCCTTAATGTTCAGCGCCGGATTTTCCCCTATAACTCCCTCAGACACCAAAAAACCAAAAAATGTTTTTAAAGCACTTACACCTCTACTGATGCTTCTTGCGTCAAGTCCAACGTCGTAAAGACTTACAATATATTCATGTATCTGTTTTCTGGTGACAGTAGAAATGTCCTCAACCAGAGCGGTGAACTTTTTAACATCCCTAACGTATGATTCCATAGTATTGGGACTTAGGCCCCTCTCCATTTTTATATGGGTGCAAAAAAGAGCCAAAAGATCATTTATATCTTGTGCCACGATAAACAAATTGTACTCCGTTTATGGGCAAAAATAAAGCGGACTTCAGAGATTTCTCTCTGAAGTCCGCCCTTTCTAATTACATATAAAGAGGGGAGGTAATTAGTCAGTTGTTGTTATCTGAAAAGTCTGTTGCGTTGAGAAAAATGATTCTCCTGTAGCCTGTTCTGTAATTGAAACCCAAGCTGCAGTTGCAGATCTAGATATTATCTGGATCATAATTGTTGATGTTGTTGGTGATGTTGTTCCATCGGTAGCCTCGGCACTAGCTGTACAAGTTACATTCCCTGCTGAAGCGTTATTATAGATATTGCTAACACCTATATAATTTTGCTCAAGCACATCCCCACTAGGTAGGCCATAAACAATCTGCAAACCGCACATTCCTGTTGTTTTTCCTACTACCACTGTAAAAGATATGGAAGTTAGACTTGTTACAGGAGTTTTACATGTTGGTGGGTCTATTGTAAGTCCAATAGCGTCAACGTTTACATAATAATTCGAAAGCAATGTAGCATTTGGAAAAGCTACTGAGGAGTCTGAACTACCTAATGGTGCAAACACATAAGCTGTCCTAGGCTCAGTACTGTCACCCAGAATTGCCTGTTCAGCATCGCTTGCGTCAACATACGCATCTCTTCCGCCTCTAGGGCTTGCTCCGCAGGCAGCTATTGCTGCTACTATAAGCACGCTTACTAAAATTGTTGTTATCTTCTTCATTATATTACCCTCCCAAGGTATTCTTAATTATTACTCAGCAAAGAAATACAAACTACCTGAACTTCCACCAAAGTTAACACCACTTAATATTTCAAAATCTCCAACAAATTTTTGATCTGTAGTTAACATCGTCCAAGGAGCATACACTCCAACTCCAAGTCTAAGAGTTACACTCTGATAGGACCCAGCATTCGTTGGCTGACATATAAGGGTAACACCCTGTAGTATGTATTGTGCACCGCTAATAGATTCCTCTGAATTTGGCATGCCAACATAAGCCAAACCTTGCGAAGTACAACAGAAGGAAGAACCATTAACGTTTAAACTACCAGTTATTGATGCTTGGCCAGAAACTAGGCCTCCAGTCACGATAGCGGATAGTGTTAAGGTTCCACTCATCACTGTGTCATTCGGGTTGCAATAGCCACCGTCCTGGCAAGTTACTATGTTGCCAGTATAAGTGCTTGTGCCAGTCATTGTGCCGCAAGAACCATAGTTGGTTTCCGGCAGTATGCTGGTTACCGTCCCTCTTCCACAGGCAGGAATAGCTAGCATCAGTAAACCAACTACGAGCCCCATTTTAAAGTTTTTATTAATCTTCATTTCCATTCTCCCCCTCTTTGAAGAGCTTTATTTACACCTTATCTGTTGCAAGCAGTGTGCCAAACCCCCTTTATTTAAAATAGATTAATAAATTTAGATAGTTACAAAATTGTAATAAGTAAAAAATATAAGATCAAAGAAGCTTTAGACTGTCCATAAGTTATACAGCTGTAACCTTTTTAAATTAGGCTTTCGGATGACTTTTCTTATAGATTTCAGCTAGTTTCTCCATTGTTATATGGGTGTATCTTTGGGTGGCGGCAATGCTGGCATGGCCCAAAAGCTCTTTGACCGTCTTTATGCTGGCACCCGCTTCCAAAAGATGTGTAGCATAAGAATGTCTCATAGTATGTGGGGTGGCTTTTTTTAGTAAACCCGCCTTTGCGGAAATAAAACCAGTGAGCCTCTGGATAGACCTAACGCCAAGAGGCGTCCCACTTTTATTAACAAAGATACTGTCAGTAGGTTTATCTTCCTTAATAAAATTATTTCTAACACTGAGATAGTTCTTCAGCGTTGACAGTGATTCGTCGTTAAAGGGAGCAAGGCGTTCTTTTCTACCTTTTCCTAAAACCTTCACTACTTTGGTATCATAATCTACGTCGCCCAACTTTAGGTTGGCAAGTTCAGATACTCTGAGCCCTGCACCATAAAGCATTTCTATTATTGCCAGATTCCTTTTACCAATGTCATCACCTGTATCTATTACGGATAAAAAATTATTTATCTCTGTTGTAGAAAGTGCGAACATTATTTTTTCTGCTGCCTTTGGGTGTACCACCCTGCTCAAGATCTCCGACGATACATAGCCCTGCACATGCAAGTATTTTAAGAACGCCCTTATGGAACTTGTTTTTCTGGAGATAGATCTTTTATCCAGTTTTTCATATAGAGTGGAAAGATAAGTCCTGATGTGCAAGTGGGTAATACCTTTTACGTCGGTAACCTTATGGTCACTAAGGTATTGAATAAAGGGAGTTATGTCCGAGCTATATGCTTCCACTGTGTTCGAAGAAAGATTTTCCTCATGGCTGATGTACGAGACGAAGTCATTGAACAAACTGCCAAGTTCCATATGCGAATTATACTCTGCAGAAGGTAGCGTGAGCAAGAAGAAAGAGGAACTCATCAATGCTTAGAACTTGAGGTCACAAAATGTGACCTCAAGTTAACATTAAAACCCCACTTTGTTTCTTTTTGTGGCAACTTCTTTTTTCGCTTCTGAATCTATATAATCCAGCCTCTCAAAAACTATCTTAAATAATCGATCTGTGTTCTTTTCCAGTTTGTCCACTTTGTTATGCAATGAACCTTCCGAGGCCAAAAATTTTCTCAGGTTAGTAAAGGTTCTCATTATAATTATGTTCACTCTAATAGCTTTTTTACTATAAACGCTCTTCTACCGCCGTGTTCAGAACTTGAAATCACAATTTGTGATTTCAAGTTTAAGTACTCTTCCACCTTAAGTTTAAACATAAAATCAGCAGGGAACCGATCTATATTTCTTTTTACTGCTTGATTTAAAACACCGGTTGTAACTCCATAAAGATCTGCTAAATCACTATCGAGCATAACTTTATGTCCTCTTATAACGTAAATAATTTGTTCAATTTTATTCTCTATTGCATTTTGCATGGCTCACCTCTCATAAGTAAGTGAATGAAAAAATGAGGCCAACCTGTCAGCATTGTAACAACAGACGACTGTGGCGGTTCTTAATTACTATTATTGCAAGACAGATTGCTTTGAATTTTTGTTTTAGACAAGGAAGGTAAGGTGAAGCGACTAAGGCGTATATAAACATACGCTGCAGGAGCTGAATCCGAAACCTGACGCAGTATAAAGCAAAAAGTCAAAGCAAGATGGAGCCAACGTGGGGAGTTGAACCCCAGACCTGCTCATTACGAATGAGCTGCTCTACCAACTGAGCTACGTTGGCTTTATAGCTCACCTTTTACGGGTAGTGCCTTTGTTCTTACGTTTGCGAACTACCAGTATTATTATAATAAGAGCAACCGCAGCGAGAATTAAATACATCGCCAAGTGGTTGTCTTTTTCTACCGTTACATTTATCTCCCTCTTATCGCCTTTTGCGCCTTTACCTTTTGCGGAGGTATCACCGCCACTACCAGCGACTATGTTGCCACCAAGCTTGGTCATATCAGGGCTAACAGCGACTTCTGCCGCAGGAATATTATCACTTATCTTTATACTGTTCACCATCTGCATAAAGGCAGCGTTGTAATTGTCTATAACGCTCTTGTGTGCACTAAAGGTGACAAGGATGCCTGCTCCTTTTTGAATGGTCGCAAGATATCTTGTTATAAAACCTGGGACCTCGCTGCTTTCGTGCATGGAATCTAACCAGATAGTTCCCTTTATAGGAGTGTATTTTGTGTATTTGACCGTACTTGCATATTTGTTCCCTTTGATATCCTTTACTTCTTTCTTTTCGTTCAGCCTAGCTTTGTAACGCTCCATATCGTCGTCGGGACCTTTATGCTTTGCGGCCATGACCACAATGGCTTCCTTGCTTTGAACAGGACTTGCAGGCTGACAAACATATTGTCCACCCTCTGCCCTACAGAGCCAGTTGTCCGGCATGTCGAACTCTATGTAGTTATTGGAGAATTTTTGTGCAGAAGCACCAAAAGACAACAAACACAACGATGCTGTCACCAGCATTAAAGTTTTAAATTTAGTCATAACTTAAAAAGCCCCCTTGTCAGGTTTTTTATTTCTTAACATCTACTATATTACTCTTAATAGTGTTCTCATGTCCAGTAACTAAGTTGCCAATTGTGGATCCAGGTGCTTCTTTTGTCACCTTAGCGGTTTTGCTTGCAGCAACATTAGTGCTGTTGGACGAGCCTGCTTCATATGGATACTGATAGCCTCTTTCCTGAAAACCCTTAGAGGAAGTTGGGTACGAATATGGAGTTGAGTAAACAGAATCATATGGAGATTTTGCTTTTTTGTCCTTATCCGCATCAGCTTTTGCAGCGGTACCAGCAGCGGCACCGGCAGTGGTCGGAGAAGCAGCAGAAGTGGCAGCAGCAGCGGCATTATTATTATTCGCTGCAGCGGCATTGTTATTGTTTGCCGCAGCTACAGCAGCAGTATTACCGTTTGTGTACATAGGAGCGAAGGTGCCAGTTGTACGAGCCTGTACTCCATAGCAGGCATCTATTGCGGTCTGAGGAGCCTTATTTGCAACAAGGGCGCCACAGGTGTCCATGAACGCCAACGCACCGCTAGCGGTCAGTCTGCAGAACTGATACATATCATACTGCTTGGTCACACCAGCAATGCTGTAAGGTATTTTAATACATTCTGAGGCAGTTGGGCTGGCGGTACAATAAGCTGTAGTTGCTTTGTCATGGTCAGCCTTATAAGGGTAACAAGCTCCCTCTTCGAATTGTTGTTTTGTAAGAGCAAGATTCTGTTTCCAGTCCTGATAGTCGGACCAAACGGTGAACCATTTTGCTGCGGCAACACCTAAGCCACCTATCGCCGTAGAATCTATTGAACACTTAAAGCTTTTCCACCAGTTCTTAGGGTCTGTGCAGACCCCATTCTTTGCTGTTTTTGCTTCCTGTTTTGCTGTTTTTATTGCATTTTTGGCTGTTTTACTTGTTTTAGCAGGGGAGCTTAACTTACTTAACGAATTAACCTTGAGCAGATAAGCATTTAATATTTCACTTCCTCCAACATTCGTAGATTTAGCCGCTACCGCAGATCTTAATATAAAATCCTTAAACACAGCAAACGCACCAGTAGGTTTGGCCTGCGTAGTGGTAGATGTGCAAAATGTTTTTATGTTTTCATTTCTCGCGATCAAAGTATCTCTATAAACTTTGGGAACTGTACTTGATATTCCCGATGGCGCACCACAAGCCACCTTGTATATAGCACTTGATTGTATTACAGCAGGGTTATTTCCACCCAAATAGCTTCCTACAATCAGGTTCTCAGAGTCAACCCACATTTTAACTATTTTTTCCTGACCATTACAACCAGTAGTTATGCTCGCAAATTGTGGTCCGGACGAAGGAAAATACTTATCTTCTATCTTTAAGTTTCCTTTTGAATAAAAGGAATCATCTTCACTTATTAGAGCCCAAGCAGTAAGAGCCTCTGGAGTAATCGAAAAATGTTTATCTACTTTAGTAGTACAAAAATTGCTCCCTCTTTTGCCTGGAACTGCAGAGGACGTCCAAACGGATGGTGTTTTAGTATCTGATGAGTACCCTGTATAAGGCTTAAAGCCTAGTGACTCGTCATCGTAAATATATAAGGTATCAGTGTTGGTTGAACGGGTTTTGACCCCATATACATAGCAACCTTTAATTGTGCTTCCATTGTTAGCTATTGTTGCATACAAGTCTTCTTTATTTTCTATATTCACACACGGTTCAGCTACAACGCTAGCGGTTAAGGTTGCTGGCTTTACAACAAGGTTGGTACAGGTTGCCGTACTTGGTTTATTTGTAAAATCGCAAATGTCTAGCTTGCTCAAATAAAAATCTTTATTTTCAACGTCATCAAAAAACAGTTTTAAAAGATCTATTGCAGTTGTATTATTGGTGGGAACAAACTCTGCAGGAGTCTTTTTTTGTGAATCCTTTAAAGTTAAATCAATTGTATCGAAAGAATAGTTCTTAATGTTTTCGCTCGTTGAAATACCCGGCAGAGGAAAAGGAATAGCGTCTTTTGGAGCACAGGTCATCTGTGTATCGCTGCCAGCCACCCACACGCACGCCTTCGTTGTACAGTCAGCAGAAGGAATCGCTGTGTGGCAAACATCGTATTTATTTTTGTAATAGGCACATAGAGGCTCATTTGGGGGGCACGTCGCTGTATCGGCAGAGACAAAAACGGCATCTGAACAAGCTTTGTCTGTTGCGCTATTATCGGACAATCCATCACAAGATGTAACCTTTCCCTCTTTTGTAAACAGCGATGTAGAAACACCAGTCGTTATATTACTTCCCAATTGGGCACCAGTTGAGAACATTAAGCAGGTACCCTGAGAAGGATACAAAGGATACTCCTTCCATGTACAGCCTGCTATTGTACAAGACCCGCTTTCATGGTGGGAACCGCAGCCCAAGGACAATACATTAAGAGCTTTAGTGTCTTTGGTGGTAACAGAAGTACCGGTAGTAGGAGTTGTTGTAGTGGTGGCGGCGGTAGAAGTAGTAACGGCAGTTGTAGGCACCGCAGCATCTATTTGGGTTCCATATTTGGTGGTATATGCCGTGCGAAGTGCATTCTGTAGTTTGTCGTGGTCTGCCTCTCCCCCAAGCCGATCAATTTCGGTAGAATTAAGGTTCTGCACAATTCTACTATATACGTATGGGGAGTTATCCCTTATGGACTGAAACTCCTCATCATTACTGATGGTCTTCGTAATGTTATTATGAAAATATTTCACTGCAAGGTTAAATTGATTTGTAATCTCACCGTCGTCTATCCTATGACAGCCAACTGTTGAAGATGAGTGAGCAGCTTTAGAAGCATCAACATAGTAGCAATTTTGCAGAGCATCACAGGTAGGAGCAGTGTAATAATATGAACACGCACCTTCATCTGCCATGCAGCTCGTCGATAAAATAAATGTTCCGATTAAAGATAGAATAAAAAGGTAAAACTTACGATTCATAAGACACCCCCATACGTACAGCTGTTATACTGTATATTATACAAAACATTTGAATAAAAGTCAAGGCTTTTTTTACAACCATAATTCTGCCAAACCCCTATCTGGCATGAATTATACTTCCATCTGGGCGGTGTTACAAGGATTTTATGCAAATTTAGATCAAAGTTGACAGTTTTTGAATAGCTTGCCGGTAGGCTAAAAGTCTGTGGGCACTAGTTAGGGCAGTAAGTGTCCAAGTTTACCCCATGAGAGAAGGTAAATGTCCTGCTTTTCACTTCCTTTTATTTTTTTAGAAATCCCGCGCCTCGATGTTACAACAACACAGGGCACCTTAAGCTCATGGCTGAATCTATAAACGCTTTTACTTACTTCTGGCTGCCCTTCTTTTACTTCAACAAGCAAATAAGGTTTATCATCCACTGTGATCAAAAAATCTACTTCTGCACCGTCGTGAGTTCTAACAAAAAATAGTCCAGCATTTATACCATATCTGTCATTGTATAACGTAACAGCCCTGTATAAGGATGAAGCAACATAATTCTCAAATACACCGTTAGCCGACGACATCCAATCCATAAAGTACCATTTTTTATCTTTTAGATATAATCGTCTGATCTTTTTAGTATAGGGAGGAACAGGGAATATCATTTGAATTTTATATAGTTCATTTAACCACCTTTTAACACTATTGTGGTCTGTTTCCAGATCTCTTGCAAAAGAGCTGCAATTAACAGGGCTGTTTACGGTTTTTTGCAAGAACGTAGAGAGTGATTCTATTTTGTCCAGATCTTGAACTCTGGATAGGTCTCTTAGATCTTCTCTTATAATTTGTTCTTTATGGTTTACAGACCATCTACGCCAAAAGGTCTGTGAGGCCTGAAAATATGGTTCAGGAAAACCTCCGAATCCTAGTAGGTGATCTAGCTCAGGCGAGTCTTTACAGTCAAAAGCCTTATCCAAAAGTTTTTTCGGATCATTATAGAACACAAAATTCACTTTATTAAAATCGCCTAAATTCAGAGGGAAAATATGCGTATTAAAATATCTGCCGACTAAGGAATCCCCACTTTTTTTAAAGACATCCAGCGAAGCACTACCTGTAATTACAAACCTATAGGAATCTTTATATACGTCGTAGATGCCTTTTAAATTATCCTTCCATTTGTTGCGTTTATGTATTTCGTCAAAGCAAAGCCATTCTGATCTTTGATTGGTAAAAAAGCCAGAATCTTTCTGATAGGCAGCACGAACATTCCTGTCATCCCAGTTAAAGTAACCAACATTATTTTTTAAGAAACAACTTTTAACATATGTAGTTTTACCAACTTGTCTAGGACCAGATATAAAAAGCATCCTGTTTGCAAGCCAATCTTTGGTCTTAACAAAAAAATCTATGTTTCTAAATTGTATCATGATGTCCAAATTTACGCGTAAATTTGGACATGTCAATACAAATTTTAGATTTTGAGTTAAAGTTTGCAGTTTTTAAACAGTTTTGGATTCGGCAGGGGTTTTATTACTCTATCTATAAGCCATTTATTAGTTTCCAGAAAAGCCAAAAGTTCCCTAAATCTTTTGCCGTAATCAATGCTGTTATCCTTATTTTTTCTTTTGGATACTTTCATTTTTTTGCACCAAAAATTGCTTTAAAATCTTTTTCCTTATCAAACATCTTAAAGTATCCCTGCACCACTGAAATATCTTTTTTACCAATGTGTTTTGCAAGCTCCTGTATATCCGCCATGTCTTTGTGGTAGCGTGAAGGGTCGTTGTTATAAGCCTGTACTTTAAGTCCAATTATGTCTGCCGGCTTTAAAACCTTTATTTTGATCTTGGGAAATAATTCGATCACGTTCGCCCTATTCAACATTGCTACGGAAGGTTTTCTATGGGCAAGTTGAACATCAATTCTACCCAGCCCAGCTTTATCAGAAACAAAAGTCATTATATCGCTGGACTCAAAAATAATCTTGTAGCCCATATTTAAAAAGATTTTCTTTGCTTTTTTAACATCCTCAAGAAGCAATAAAATATCCACATCCTGAGTAGTTCTGGCCTGTACATATAACGAAACAGCAAGTCCCCCGACCAGAGCAAAATCAATTTGCTGGTCGGAGAACTCTTTTACAATACTCTCTATGACTTTTTTAAAGTCCATTTAGTTTACCCTTTTAACACTGCGTGAGCCGCCGCAAGGCGTGCCACAGGCACCCTGTATGGTGAACAACTTACGTAGTTGAGCCCTAGCTTATGGCAGAAAATAACGCTTCTAGGCTCCCCTCCGTGCTCTCCGCATATCCCTAGCTTGATGTCAGGGCGGGTCTTTCTACCCTGCTCTATTGCAAAACGCATAAGTTCGCCAACACCTTCCTGGTCTATGGTCACGAAGGGATCTACATCGTAAATGTTCTTTTCAACATATTCAGGTAAGAAGTTACCGGAATCATCCCTGCTTACTCCTAAGGTGGTCTGAGTAAGATCGTTGGTGCCAAAAGAGAAGAACTCTGCTGTTTCTGCTATCCTTGCCGCTGTAATGGCAGCGCGCGGAAGTTCTATCATGGTTCCTATCATGTATTTAAGTGCGACGTTGTTCTTCTTTATCACTTCTTCTATAACTTCAACGCAGTACTTTTTAATGATGTCCAATTCCTCTTTCTTTCCAACAAGAGGTATCATTATTTCTGGGATTATTTCCATTTTCTCGTTCTTAACAAGCCAGCAAGCAGCCTCTATAACTGCACGTACCTGCATCTTGTATATTTCTGGGAACGTAATTCCAAGCCTGCAACCACGATGCCCGAGCATTGGGTTCTGCTCGTGCAAGGTTTTTGCCTTTGCAGCTAATATTTCTACCGAAACGTCCATAGCTTTAGAAACTTCCTGCATATCCCTATCTGTGTGAGGCAAAAATTCATGAAGTGGAGGATCCAGCAACCTAATTGTTACAGGGAAGCCTTTCATTTCTCTGAAGATGCCTTTAAAGTCTTCTGTCTGCATAGGCTCTAACTTCTTAAGAGCTTTTTCTCTTTCTGCAAGTGTAGAAGAAAGTATCATTTCTCTTACAGCGATAATTCTATCGCCTTCAAAGAACATGTGCTCTGTTCTGCAAAGTCCAATACCTTCTGCACCAAACTCACGAGCAACTTTTGTATCGTGAGGAGTATCGGCGTTGGTACGAACTTTTAACTTTCTGTATTTGTCTGCCCACGTCATGATACGACCAAAGTTACCGCTAAGTTCAGCTTTTACCTTTGCTATATCACCCTCGTAAACGTTACCTGTTGAACCGTCCAATGTAAGAACGTCGCCTTCCTTATATGTTTTCCCATTTATAGTTAGAGTCTTGCCACTTATAACTACGGCAGCGCAACCAGAAACGCAGCACTTGCCCATTCCACGTGCAACAACTGCAGCGTGAGAGGTCATACCACCAAGAGCGGTTAAAATACCCTCTGCCGCGACCATACCTTTAATGTCTTCTGGGCTTGTTTCGTATCTTACAAGTATTACTTTCTTTCCTGTAGCAACTGCGTCCTCTGCATCCTTAGCAGAAAAAACTATTCCACCAGTAGCAGCACCCGGTGACGCTGGAAGTCCTTTAGCAATAGCTTTTTTTGGAGCCTTTGGGTCCAAGGTTGGATGTAAAAGTTGGTCAACTTGTTCCGGACCTACTCTTAATACCGCAGTTTTATCGTCGATAAGCTTTTCATCTACCATGTCGCAAGCTATTTGAACAGCAGCGGCAGCAGTACGTTTTGCATTTCTTGTTTGCAACATATAAAGTTTATTTCTTTCGATAGTGAACTCTATATCCTGCATATCTTTATAATGTTTTTCTAATGTAGCAAAAACTCCAGCAAGTTCTTTGTAAACTACTGGCATCAAACTTTCCAAACTTGGAAGTGGGTTCGATGGATCAACGCTTTCCTTATTAATAGGTTGAGGAGTTCTTATACCAGCAACTACATCCTCGCCCTGAGCATTGATCAGAAATTCACCGTAGTAGAACTTTTCGCCTGTTGAGGGGTTGCGAGTGAACGCAACACCAGTTGCGCAATCGTCTCCCATGTTACCGAAGACCATCGCCTGAACGTTAACTGCTGTTCCCCAATCATCGGAGTAGCCGTACATTTTTCTGTAAACCACTGCTCTTTCTGTGTTCCATGATTCAAAAACAGCCTTTACAGCTCCTATAAGTTGTTCTTCTGGGCTTTCTGGAAAGTCATGACCTAAAGCTTTTTTAACAGCAGCTTTAAAATCTGAACATAATTTTTTTAGGTCGTCCGTTGCAAGTTCATTGTCCAACTTTACTCCCTTTTTCTTTTTTGCCTCTGTTAAAAGGTGCTCTAGCACGTCGCTATCCATACCCATAACAACGTCGGAATACATTTGTATGAACCTTCTGTAAGAATCATAAACGAACCTTTCGTTACCTGAGGCTTTTACAAGTCCATTAAGTGTTACGTCATTAAGACCAAGGTTAAGTACAGTGTCCATCATACCTGGCATACTGACCCTTGCGCCGGAACGAACGGAAACCAGCAATGGGTTGCTAGCGTCGCCTAACTTTTTACCTGTTGCTTTTTCTACCTGTGCAACAGCGGTCCTGATCTCCTTTAAAAGGTCATCAGTCATTTTTTTCCCGTTCTTATAGTAATCCACACACACTTCAGTAGTAATTGTGAATCCTGGAGGCACCGGAAGACCGATCTTGGTCATTTCCATAAGGTTAGCGCCCTTCCCGCCGAACAGATTTTTGTCTTTTGGATCTCCTTCTGCGGTCGCATTACCGAAGAAGTAAACATTCTTTTTGCTCATCTCTTTTTCTCTCCTATTGTTATTTTATTTTTTCATTTGGTCGTCGATGTACGAAACCAAGTTGTCCACTGCTATTCTTTCCTGTTCCATACTGTCCCTGTGACGAACGGTGACTTTTTTATCCTCTAGGGAATCAAAGTCAATAGTAATACAGAACGGAGTACCTATTTCATCCTGACGACGATAACGTTTGCCTATTGAGCCGGTAACGTCGTATTGGATGTTGTAGTTGGTGTTCTTTATGAACAGGTCATAGATCTCTCTTGCATATGGTTCCACAGGCTCTTTTTTTATTAGCGGAAGTATTGCCGCTTTTACCGGAGCCAGCTTTTTATGGAAGCCCATTACAACTCTTATACCCTCGTTGTCCTGTTCTTCTCTGTACGCATCAACAAGTGATACCAGCAGGAACCTATCGCAACCGGCGGAGGTTTCTATTATGTATGGGAGATATTTTTCGTTAGTAAGGTCATCATTGTACATTAAGTTCTTGGTCGAGTATTTCATGTGACGACCAAGGTCAAAATCGGTCCTGTTATGTATGCCTTCCACTTCTTGCCAGCCTATAGGGAATTCGTACTGGATGTCGTAGGCATCCTTTGCATAGTGCGCAAGCTCGCCTTTACCATGCTGATGAAACCTTAGTTTGTCAGGTGTTATCCCCAGTCCTTTATAGAACGCCATCCTTTCTTCTTTCCAAAGGTCCATCCACTTATCGTCGTCCCCAGGTTTTACAAAGAACTGCATTTCCATTTGCTCGAACTCGCGCGTACGGAAAATAAAGTTCCCAGGGGTTATTTCATTCCTAAAAGCTTTTCCTATTTGAGCTATACCAAACGGTAGTCTCAGCCTCATGGACGTTTGCACGTTCAAGAAGTTCACGTATATGCCCTGCGCTGTTTCTGGTCTTAAATAAACGATGTTAGTGCTATCCTCTACTGGGCCCATGAACGTTTTGAACATCAGGTTGAACATCCTGGCTTCTGTAAGTTCACCACCACAGGCTGGACAAACACCCTTTTTAGGGACCATATCTTCTCTAAAACGCTGCTTACATTTTTTGCAGTCCACCAATGGGTCTGTGAAGTTCTCTATGTGTCCAGAAGCCTCCCATACCTTTGGATGCATAAGAATGGATGCATCAAGGCCCACTATATTATCCTTTCGGGTCATCGCCTCCCACCAAAGGTTTTTTATATTGCGCTTAAGTTCAGCACCTAAAGGACCATAGTCCCAACAGCTGTTCAGGCCTCCGTATATTTCTGAGCTTTGGAATACAAAGCCCCTGCGTTTACAAAGTGACGTTAATTTACCAAGATCATCAACAGGCATAAAACCCCCAAATTTGTATTGTTTGTTGTTAAAGCTGAGAGGATTTAATTCTGAAAAAACCTAATAGTCAAGG
>Ga0118677_10005928_pt1 | contig 21075 bp, 13 predicted proteins | sample AliMusrvi5mmetaG_FD_86154 | JGI IMG/M metagenome (GOLD analysis project Ga0118677, IMG submission 86154)
TCTTCTGTAAGGAGACTTTTTCTATTAACCAGGGCTTCTCTATCCCCAAGGCTAATGCAAATATTTGTTCGCTATTCATACCCCAAATATAGATTACCCATACCAATCATCATAGAGCCAAAATAGAAAAGAAGAAAGAAGAAAATTGCTTAGATCATCGTTTTCAATGCTATTTCCCTTTTCCTCTTTTCTCTTTCCTCTTTTAATTTCTACCTTTGATGCATAATAAACCTAATATTTTAAACCATGAAACTGATCTGTAAATTTGTAGTGGTTCTTATCCTTATATTGACTCAAATTCCTTTTGTTAAAGCACAGACCTATCTGGATCCCAAAGCAGGTGTTGAAGATCGTGTGAATGACCTTCTTCCCAGGTTGACATCAACAGAAAAGCTAGCCTATATTGGTGGATTTAACAGCTTTTATATCGAGGCTATTCCACGATTGAATATTCCACTGATCAAAATGTCTGACGGTCCTGTTGGAGCTCGTAATGACGGGAATACTACCGCATATCCGGCAGGGATTTTAACTGCTTCAACCTGGGATACTACTCTGGTAGCCAGGCTTGGTCATGCTTTGGGCAAAGATTGCAAGTCGCGGGGTACAAATATATTGTTAGGTCCCGGTTTGAATATTTACCGTGCACCTATGTGCGGGCGAAACTTCGAATACTTTGGGGAAGATCCATATTTGTCGGCCAGGATGGCAGTCGGATATATCAAAGGATTACAGAGCGAGCATGTTGTTGCTACTGCAAAGCATTTTGCAGCCAACAATCAGGAATGGGACCGCAATAATGTCAGTTCCGATGTGGATGAGCGTACTTTCCATGAGATATATATGCCTGCATTTAAAGCTTCCGTGGTTGAGGCAAAAGCTGGATGTGTTATGTGTTCATATAATCTGATTAATGGCACATGGGCATCAGAAAATCACCATTTGTTAACTGACATCTTAAAAGACGACTGGAAATTTAATGGATTTGTGATGTCTGACTGGGGAGCTACTCACCATGGAATGTTGGCTGCGCTTGCAGGATTGGATCTTGAAATGCCTTCAGGAGCAAACATGAATAGCGCAAATCTTTTACCATTAATTTCAAGCGGTGTCGTTTCACAATCGATTATTGATGATAAGGTTCGACGGATCCTCAGGGTACTTTTCAGGTTTGGGTTCTTTGATAAAACGCAACTTGATACGAGTATTCCAAGGGATTATGCTCCCAATGCACAGGTTGCGCTTGATTTGGCACGTAGTGGAATCGTACTATTGAAAAACCAGAACTCAATTCTTCCCCTCAATAAATCGGCAATTAAAACAATTGCAGTTATCGGCCAGAATGCAAATAACTATATAGCCGGAGGTGGTAGTTCATACACCAGTCCATTTCATAGTGTGAATATACTTACTGGAATCGAAACTGCTGCCGGATCAGGAATTACCGTAACCTATGATCCCGGTTTTGGTGATGATGCAAGTGCATATGCAAACTCAATTTTTTATACCAGTAGTACTTTGGCAACCAAAGGATTAACTGCTTCTTATTTTGCCAACAAAACGCTGACCGGAACTGCAACAAAAACACAGGTTGATCTTACTGTCAATTTCGGCTGGGGTGCCGGTGCTCCTGCTGTAACTGGTATCCCAGCTGATAATTTTTCAATTCGATGGACAGGTGTTATTAAAGTACCGACTACAGGAGATTATGTTTTTTATGTCCGGAGTGATGATGGTTCCAGATTGTGGATAAATGATACTCAAATCATAAATCAATGGAATGATCAGGCTGCCACAACTAAAGAAGCTACTATTCATCTGACTCAGGGAGTGATTTACAACATTAAGTTAGAATATTATGAATCTGCAGGAGATGCCGAAATGCGTATGGGTTATAAACTGCTTGGCTTTAATGATTCGCCTGCAGTTCTTGCAGCAAAAAATGCTGATGTTGCAGTAGTTTGTGTGGGTTTCGATAGCAGTGATGAAGGTGAAGGCGCCGATCGTACTTTTGCGATGCCTAATTACCAGGATAGTCTGATTAACGCCGTTTCAAGAGCTAATCCGAATACAATTGTGATCCTTAATGCCGGGGGAAATGTTGCTACAGCATCATGGATTGGTAATGCAAAGGCACTTCTTCATGCCTGGTATACCGGACAGGAGGGCGGAACTGCCATTGGTGAAATATTATTTGGTGTAACCAATCCATCTGGAAAACTTCCTGCTTCATTCGAGAAGAAATGGGAGGATAATCCTGTCTTTAACAGCTATTATGATCCTAACGGAACGATGCATGTTGCCTATACCGAAGGATTAATGCTCGGATATCGATATTACGATACAAAGAATGTAGAACCTTTATTCCCGTTTGGTTATGGATTATCCTATACTACTTTTGAATATAGTAACTTGCAGATAACTCCTGATCAAACAGATGAACCCAATTCGGTTCGGGTCAGTTTCGACGTTGCCAATACAGGGGGAGTGTCAGGAGCTGAAGTTGCTGAACTTTATATTGGGCAACCGGCAGCACCGGTAGTGCGTCCTGTTCATGAATTAAAAGGTTTCAGTAAAGTTTATCTGAACAGTGGCGAGAAAAGGACAATTACTTTAAAATTAGATAGTGCTTCATTCTCCTATTTTAAACTTCGGAAAAGAGCGTTCGGATATGATGCAGGTATCTTTAACATTGAGGTCGGATCATCTTCAAGAGATATCCGTCTGAAAGGTACTGTTACATTATCCATGAAAGATGTTATCCCCCCTGAAATTGTTTCGTTAACACCTGCCAACAATTCAACTGATGCCCAGAGTTCGACTGCTTTCTCCATGACCTTCTCTGAACCTGTTTATTATAACACTGACAAGGTGATAAGGCTCAAAGAATATGCCACCGATAATTTAGTCGAAAATATAGATCCTTCAACGATTAAAGGAATGGGATCAAATGTTGTTACCTTTAGTAATACCATTTTGCTCAAAACAGGTGTCAGGTACTACATTGATATGGATCAGTCTACTTTTCTTGATTACAGCGATAATGCCTTTGCAGGAATTCTAAATAAAGATGTCTGGAACTTCACTGTTTCAGTTACTGCTGTAAAAAGCCTTGAGGATCTGGCTGCAGCCATCGATATTTATCCAAATCCGGCCAATAACCGGATTATTATGGAGAACCTGCCAGATAGTAAAACTCCATTTGTGATTGATTTGTTGGATGTTACAGGTCGTAAGGTGGATAGCTTTACGTTATCGGCTCATCAAACAAGTTATGAATACAATTGCATCAACCTGAAAGCTGGTATTTATTTTATTCGTGTATCTGCGCAAGCTGGAAATCTCATTAAAAAACTGATTAAGGATTAGTATAAATGTTTCTATTGTTTCTAATGTTTCTATTGTTTGGATGTATAGTAACATTTATAACAAAAGAAACATTTCAAACGATAGAATCCCTATTATAGAAACCTAATGACCAAACGAAACTTGTTTATTGTGATTATCCTGATTTTCGCTTCAGGATTTTCGCAAACTGTCTTTTCTCAATTGGTTCAGTTCAGGAATAATGATCTGGAAAAGAAAGTAGATATACTTATCGACAACAAATTTTTTACAGCTTTCATCTATCCTGACAACATGGAAAAGCAATCGCTTTATCCTATTTTAAGCGCTTCCGGGAAAACCATTACACGTGGATTTCCTTTAAATCCCAGACCTTTTGAGCGTACCGATCATCCGCATCAGGTGGGCTTATGGTTCAATTTTGGCAATGTCAATGGATTGGATTTCTGGAACAATTCGTTTGCTATTAAACCTGAAGATAAATCCAAATATGGTTCCGTAAAATTCAAAAGCATTGTTTCCGAGAATCCAAAGAAAGGTGAATTGGTAACCAGCTCTGAGTGGGTTGATGTCAATAGCAACCTTCTTTTGAATGAAGAAACAACCTTTGCTTTCTCCGGATCCGTAAATATGCGTTCAATTGTCAGAACCTGTAAACTAACGGCAGTTCAGTCGGTTACTTTTTCTGAAAATAAGGAAGGACTAATTGGGTTACGTGTCGACCGTGCATTTGAAGAGCCTTCAACCAAGCCTGAAAAATTTCTGGATGCAAATGGTATAGAAACTGAAGTTCCGGTGTTAAACAGCGAAGGAGTAAATGGCATATACCGTAATGCAGAAGGTGTGAAGGGTGGCGAAGTTTGGGGGAAAAGAAGTCCATGGGTTGCTCTACGTGCCGTTAAAGAAGGTGAAACAATTACTATAGTTATTCTCGACAATCCGTCCAATCCAAATTATCCGGCATGGTCTCATGCACGAGGTTATGGCTTGTTTGCAATGAACAATCTTGGTGGTCGCAATTTTGACAAAAATGCTGATGAAGTTAAAGTTGTCCTGAAACAAGGTGAAAGTATCGTATTTAAATACAAGATTCTTATTGGTGGCGATCTGACAAATGCTGAGATTAATACAATAGCTAAAGACTTTAAATAGTTGGTGCTTAATATGTCAAAAGTTTGGTATGACTTTGCTTTGAATCAGACAATTCTTTATGCAACTTTATTCTTTCATATTTAACTAACCAAAGAAAAATATAATGGAATCCAATGTACCCAATTCCCGGCGATCTTTCCTGAAAACAGCAGCTGCCGGTGCTGTTTTGGCTGCAGTTACTCCTGTGACATTTGCAGGTGAAGCCATAAAAAAGCCAGTTATCATCCCCGGTGGTGCAAAAGGCGCAAACGACCGCATTAGGGTTGCTGTTTTGGGTGTTAATGGCCGTGGGAAAACGCACATTGAGGAAATAATGGGTCTTGCTGACAAGGCCAAAGTCGAAGTAGCTGTTTTGTGTGATCCTGATATGGATCTTCTACAGGTCCGGGCCAAAGAATTTGAAACCAAGTACGGTAAAAAGGTGATGATCGAACAGGACTTCAGAAAGACATACGAAGACAAAACCATCGATGCGGTTACCATTGCAACACCCAATCACTGGCATGCACTACAAACGATATGGGCCTGTCAGGCTGGCAAAGATGTGTACGTTGAAAAACCAGCAACACACAACATATACGAAGGGAAGAAGGTCATTGAAGCGGCCTATAAGTACAATCGTATTGTTCAGCATGGCGTTCAATTAAGAAGTTCAGTGGCTATCAGGGAAGCGATGCAGCATTTGCAGGAAGGACTGATTGGCCGTGTATACATGTCCCGTGGATTGGTATACCGGTGGCGCCCCGATATTGGTGATAAAGGAATCTCACAAACACCTCCCGGATTGAATTACGATTTGTGGTGTGGCCCGGCCCCGATACGCCCGTTTTCCAGGAACCTTGTTCATTACAACTGGCACTGGCACTGGAATTACGGTAATGGCGACGTTGGTAACCAGGGTATCCACGAAACTGACCTCTGTATGTGGGGCTTGGGTGTAAAAAGCTTGCCCGAACGGATTACCTCGATGGGCGGTAAATTTCTGTGGGACGATTGCAAGGAAGTCCCTGAAATTCAGACCTCCATTTATCATTATCCGAAGGAAAAAAAGATGATTCAGTTTGAAGTACGCAATTGGTGCACCAACATGGAAGATGGTGCAGGCGTGGGCAATATCTTCTATGGAGATAAAGGATATATGGTCGTGAAGGGGTATGATAACTATGAAACTTACCTGGGCGAAAAACGCGAAAAAGGTCCTTCACGTTCTGAGAAAGGTGAACTGACCCTGCATTTTCAGAACTGGTTCGATGCCATCCGTGCACGCGACATGAGTATACAGAATGGTCCTGTTCAAACGGGTCATTTGGCCTCTTCACTTGCCCATTTGGGAAACATATCATACCGTCTGGGGCGTCAGCTTGAATTCGATTCAGTGGCTGAACGTTTTATTGGTGAAGGAGAAAGTGAAGCTAACAGTATGCTTACCCGCGATTACCGGGCGCCCTATTTATTGCCTGAAATTGTGTAGATTAATAAGAGCTGTCGATAACTGAATTGATATAGGAGGGAATCTTTTGCAAACCAGAGGATTCCCTTTTTATTTCTACATTCTTTTACTGACAATGAATAAACTTAATCACGAAATCTCTTGCAGACTCCGGATTAATGGACAATTCACTGCTTAAGTTTTTATCCTGAAAAGAGGTTAATGTTTCAATGGTATAATCAATCAATCTTGGTGGAAAGATGTCCTGTTTTTCAAATATCTCACGTTTCGATTTCAGCCGTTCAGCTGATTCAACACAAGAAGCCGGCAATTGCTTCAAGTGTTGGGAAGGCTTATTTCTGAAGATATTTCCTTCCACATAAAGCTGATCTGCCATTTCCAAAGCACCTGGCATTTCGATGCCATGAAGTGATGCCACAATTAATCCTGCTAAAATCAAGTGAATATTGGCGCTGCCATCCGGTACACGGAACTCAAAAGTCTGACGGCTATCTCCGTTTCTGTCAGAAACCTTGATATCCGGATTGGCAATGGCGGCCATATTTTGTTTGCCGGTCCAACCCAGAGGAACACGAACTAAAGCTGAGCGGTTACGGTCGCCCCAGCATATTTGGGTAGGTGCTTCCTGATTGGGTACCAATCTGAGGTAGGAGGTTGGAATGGTATTCCCAAATGCAGTCAACGCATCAGCTACATCGAGTATCCCGGCAATCATTTGTCGGGCAATAGCCGATAATTTACCATTCTCCAGAACTATATTTTCCCCATCTTTCTCGACCAGCATGTGAAAATGTAGTCCGCTACCTGCTTTTCCTACTGTTATTTTGGGTGCAAAACTGATTTCTACTTTTCGTCTTTCGGCAAGCATTCGCAATACCCATTTGGCAATAATCAACTGGTCGGCAGCAAACTCCGGATCGGTAGGTAAGAATTCAATTTCGTGTTGCTCAAAAGCTTCATCTCCCAGTGTAAAATTACCTACCTCCGAATGTCCGTATTTTATTTTCCCCCCGCAAGCTGCAATAAGACAGAGGGCTTCTTTGCGTAAACCTTCAAATTTGGCGAACGGTTCCGATTCATGATAGCCTTTCTGATCGGTTGCCGGGAAAATACCTTCATGTTTGCTGTTCACATAGTATTCCAGTTCACCCATCATTTTCATGTTCAGTCCGGTTGTTTTCCGAAAATGGGTAATGGCTTTCTGTAGGACATATTCCGGAGAAAGTTCCAGCGGATTCCCATTGAAATCAAAAAAGGAACAGAGTATTTCCAATGAAAGGTTTTCCTGAAAAGGATTAATAAAGGCACTACGGTATCTTGGAATAACGTAAAGGTCAGAACTTCCGGTCTCCATAAATGGGAAAAGACTGGAGCCATCCACCCGCTCTCCAAAAGTAAGTATGCTTTCCAGATGTTCGTGTCCCGAAATTAGAAAATTCAATGTTTTTAACCGTCCGTCACCAGCAACATACCTGAAGTTTAATTGTTGAATCCGGTTTCCTTCAATATATTTGATTAAATCTTCACGGGTAAATAATTCAGCCGGTTTTTGAAGATAGCGTACAAGCGGATTGGGATTAAAAGAAAACATATTTTCCATAAATTTGGATATTAAAGCATTGGGGAGATAATTGTGAACCCCGATTTGGACCAACGAACTTAGGCTTTTTAGTTATTACAAATGCTGATGAAGGTCAGTCAATTCTTATGATTAAAATCAAGGATTAAGAGGTTTCCAATATGCATAAGAATTTAAATAAATAACTCCAACTTACATAATAAGTCGGAGTTATAACTCAAATGATAATCTTATACTTCGATAGGTGCAAAGGCATCACTATCAGATCAAATATTACAAATCAAATACCGAATCGTCAATGCCTTTATTTACCTCTACACTCGATACAATAACATCAAATGACTGCGGACCAGCCGACTGTTTTAGCTTAAAGGGAAATAAAACACCTTCAACTGCACGATAATCCGAATAAAGTGTAGTTATAGTCATTTGACCCTGCTGGGCTATTGTTTTTACTCTCAGCCAGCTTTTCTGGTCGTAAAAATCAACCGTGGTTTTTCCCGAAGGGGAAGTCATTTGAACTTTCCATGCAGGCTGTCCGTCAACATCTTCAGCCCCTTTCAGTTCAGGAGTGATCCCCATTTTGTCAAAGTATAATTCGATGTTCATGGTCGATTGGGTTATCATATCGTCCAGATTAGCACCAGAAAGTTCCTGGCTTCCCTGCGGACTTTTTACCATTGCATTTACCCCGTTGCATACTTGTTTCGACAGGACATTTCCACCCATTTTAGTTTCAACACACATCTTGTTTGGTGCTTTTTGTTTGCTGATGATTTCAATATTCATCCCCTGCATGGTCATTCCCATTTTAGAGGTTACATCATTAACTTTTTCAAGATTTTCCTTGCCTCCGATAGCCTTTACATAGTTCGAAATAACATCTTTGCCTGTCAGGTTTGCAGGAGCTTCCATTGCTGTAACCGGATTGCCATAGAAATCACGCTGTTCAACCTTACCATCTGAAGAGAACCTTGTCATTGTTTTCAGGAGCTTGTCGGCATTTCCAACAGCAATAATGTTTGCATTCTCAGGCTTTAAATATTTTTTAGCCATCTGTTGCACATCGTCAACCGACACTTTACTTAGTTTTTCCAGGTAGGTGGCATAATAATCTTTCGGTAATTTATATTTTTCAATATTCAGGGCGAATCCTGCAATGGTAGAAGGGCTTTCAAGCGAACGGGCAAACGATCCGCTCATCCTGCTTTTTACTTGTTCGAGCAGTTTATTATCAACAGGTTCAGTGATCATTCGTTTAATCTCTATAAGCAATTGAGTCATGGCACTGTCTGTCATTTCACCTTTTATCTCTCCCGATGCATTGAATGAACCAACCAGCTTGTCAGAGTTCAATGAAGAATATGCTCCGTAAGTATAGGCTCTCTTCTCCCTTAAATTGGCATTGATTCGTGAAGAAAGACTTCCTCCGCCAAGTATAGAATTCATGACACTGGCCTTAATGGCATCAGGATTACCAGGCTTGTAATCGAGCGGATAACTAACCATGATTTCCGATTGTACTGCACCATCCTTATTTCCGATCACTACCCTGGGGGATTTATTCAATTCAGGAAAACTATAGGAATGAGCTGGTACTGTACCTTTTTCCCATTTCCCAAAATATTTCTCTGCCTGTGTCTTTGCTTCCTGTACCGTAATATCACCGACAATAATCAGGTAAGCCGTATTTGGCCTGAAATAAGTCTTAAAGTAGTCCTTGCATTTATCCAACGTGATACTTTCAAGTGTTTTTTCAGAAGTGACTTCACCATAAGGGTGTTTATTCCCGAACATTACCGCCGAATTGATATTTTCAGCAATAGCCTTAGCATCATTCTTGGAGGTCTGTATTGCGGAAATATTCTGTTTCTTTAATTTCTCCAACTCTTCAGGAGGGAAAGAAGGATTATACAAAACATCACTCATTACATCAAGCAGTACACCGCTGAATTTGGTTAATACTGATCCTGAAATACCGGTCGAATATGTATTTAATGATGCACCGATGAAGTCAATGGATTCGTCGATTTGTGCTTTCGTATGGGTTGTTGTTCCGGCCCTTAGAAGGTCACCCGTTAGAGATATATATCCGGACTGGCTTTCTTCCAGAACAGGATCAATATCCAGGCTGAGCTGATAAGTGATTTTTGGAATTTTGTGATTCTCCACAACTATTACTTTCAATCCATTGTCAAGCGTAAAAAGCTTGTAATCTCCCAGTTGTATTTTGGGTGCAGGCCCCGGATTGGGACGAATGCTCCTGTCAAGCTGCGCACTAGCTGAGAGGGTAAATAAGATTATAAATATAGAATATACTAGTTTTTTCATGATTTCTACTTTTTAAAATGAGGATTATTTCTTTGATGATTTAGGCAAGTAATACAAAACAACCCGGTTGTCTTTCCTGAAATAGTCGTTGGCAACACGCTTAAGATCTTCAGTCGTTACGGCCATGTATTTACTCAGGTCGGTATTGATCCTGTTGGCATCCTTATAATAGGTATAATCCTCAGCCAGGGTATTAGCCCTGCTGGCTATGGTCGAATTCTCAGTGACAATCTGATTCTCAACCTGGTTCTTTAATTTCTGAAATTCTTTTTCAGGAATGATTTCATTCTGTGCTTTTTCTATCTCTTTCTGCATGGCAGCCTCCAGTTTGGCCAAATCGAGTCCCACGTTTGGAAAGGCATATATGATTGCCAATCCAGGATCCTCGAATGGCAAAGGGAACGCACCTACTTGAACGGCGAGTTGTTGTTCATCAACCAGCGATTTGTATAACCTTGAACTCTGACCGGTAGCAAGCAATTGGCTCAACATTTCAACAGCATAATAATCGTTGCTGCCCATTGCAGGAATGTGATAAGCTTCGAATACCGCCGGTAGTTGAATATTGTCGTAAACGGTATCTCTGACTTCCTTGTGTTTGATTTCTTCGATTACAGTTGGCCGAAATATGTCTCCCTTTTTTGCAGGGATATCGGTAAAATACTTTTCAGTCATTTTTTTTGCCTCTGCAAAGCTGATATCCCCGGCCAAAACCAGTACTGCATTATTCGGTACATAAAACGACTCATAGAATTTCTTGAATTCCTCATCTTTTGCAGCCCTGATTTGAGATTCATTACCTATGGTAGCCCACTGGTAAGGATGTTTGGTATAGGCGTGTTTCAATACCTCCGGAATAACTGATCCATAGGGTTGGTTGTCGTATCTTTGTTTTTTCTCTTCAATGACAACGCCTTTTTGTGTGGCAATGCCGATTGAATCCACACGGGCGTGCATCATACGTTCCGATTCGAGCCAAAGGCCAAGCTCCAGCTGATTCGAAGGAAGTATCTCGTAATAATAAGTCCTGTCATTGGTGGTGTTGGCATTAAGTGTACCTCCTGCGCCTTCAACAAGCTTGTCATACTGATGACGCTCAATGTATTTGGTCCCTTCAAACATCAGGTGTTCAAAGAAGTGAGCAAACCCTGTTCGGTCCGGCTGTTCGTTCTTCGACCCAACATGATACATGACCGATACTGCAACGATTGGCACAGAATGGTCTTCCTGAACAATCACATGCAGTCCGTTAGGGAGGTCAAACTCCTTAAACCCGATTTCAGTTGCCTGGGAGGTACTCCCAAAAGCAACCACCAAAAATGGTATTACAAGAATCAAGATTTTTTTCATGGTTAACTTCATTATTAAATATTTAGTAATTTGTCTGTTGAACTGATATATTAATACTGTATGGACAATAACCTGGATTGATTGTGTTTTGTTCACTCAGTATTTTGAGTTCTAATTTATTGATTGTTTGAAATTTAGTGACAATATGAAGTCGAAAAGATTTAGCTTCTGACTTATTTTACATTATTAATAAGTGCATGCACTTTTAAAATAATTACAGCCTCAAGAGAATAAATTTTTAGCCATTCAACATTATAATCGGGTCGAAGATACAGGACTAAACCCCCCGGGTCAAAGTCTTAATCGGGGTATACCCGATTACCACCTTGTGTATACCTTGTGTATACATTGAGTATACCTTAAGTATACCTTGTGTGTTCAGAAATAAATAAGGTATACATATTTTATACTCAATTTATACATAATATATACGTAAACAGACACTCTGGTATAGTTCGATTAATACGCAAACCCTGTTCGATGGTTTCAATTATATTTACGGGAAGGATTTTGGTTCATTTTAAGATTGAGATTTAGTTTCAAAGAATTTCCGGGTGTCTGCGGAAATCAGTGGTTAATAAATGTTTGAATCCTGGATGCTAAGGTGGAAATAACAGATGTCGGTTGTACGGTTTTTATATTCGGCTCATTGTGACTGTACATTTAATGCTGTATTTTTCGACTATCCGGACAAGATGTTAGATTATTGCCAATATTTCAGGATAGTTATGACTATTTTGAGGGTTAACATTCGATTTTTTCATCATTCATTTATTCTTATCAGTATTTGTACGATCATTTTTGAATTCAAAAAACTATTTTTACACCCTTTAATCATTAAGAAGATTGATTTATGAGTTTTCAAAATAACCCGCACACCTTTCATATCCCCGTTTTAGGCCTTGGCTATTCGATGGATACTCCTGTGAAAGTTGCGCACTATGGAATTTCATCGGTTATTTCACTGGTTGATGATATCACGATGGAGAAAATGAGGGAGTTCTATTGCAAGAAATTCAATTTACCTTTTCAATCTATATCACCCAAGGCTGAAGATCACCGGGCTAAGCGGATAACAGCCTATCTGAATACCGTTCAGGAGATTGTTAAGCAGAAGTTTGAAGAGCTAAAGAACTCCGTCTCGCAGAAAGAAGAAGAGTTGCAGAAATACATCGATATGTTGCCGGATATGTCGGATATCAAGCTGAAATTTAATCAGATGATCAATACCGGCGAGATGAAGCAAAAGATCTCCGACTGGTTGAAAGAGAACCTTGTTGCCGGTGAAATTGATGTCAATATCATGTCGAAACTGGATCGCGACAATTTCAAGGACGGTGAAAAACTACCTGCTATTTATAGCGATGCACAATCCTCTCTTCGTGGGTTTGCTTTGAGTGATTTAAGCTCATCCCTGGTGCTTTCTGCCGGAATGAATCCACGTCTGTACAGTTATCTGGAAGAGTTTGAAGACTTTTATCCAAATGCTGAAATGGAGTTGAAAAAGAAGGTTATCCTGAAAGTAAGCGATTACCGGTCTGCCATTATTCAGGGGCGGTTTCTGGCTAAAAAGGGGATCTGGGTTTCTGAATACAGGGTTGAATCAGGCTTAAACTGCGGTGGCCATGCCTTTGCAACCGATGGATTCCTGATGGGACCTGTATTGGAGGAATTCAAAAATAACAAAGAACAATTAATCGAGACTGTCCACGATATTTATGTCAAGGCCTTGGCCGATAAAGGGAAACATGTTCCGGAGAAGCCTTTCCTGGTAAAGATCACTGCACAGGGAGGTGTTGGTTCAAATACAGAACACGAATTCCTGTTGAATTATTATCAATTGGATTCAATTGGCTGGGGAACACCATTTTTATTGGTTCCTGAAGCGGTCAATATTGATGAACAAACACTTGAAGTGCTTTGCAAGGCAAAAGAAAATGACCTTTACATGAGCGATGTTTCTCCATTGGGTGTTATATTCAATAATGTTCGCGGAACAGGTATGGATTTGCTTAAGGAAGCTCAGAATAAGGCCGGAAAGTATGGTTTTGTCTGTAAAAAGAAATACCTGGCTTTGACTCCTGTATTTACTGAGGAAGGTACCTGTACAGCTTCTAAAGAATATGAGCGTAAAAAGATCAAGGAACTTAAAGAGAAAAATTTAAGTGCCATGGAGTATGATAAGGAATTGTTTAAAATTACTGACAAGGCTTGCCTGTGTAATGGACTGACTGCCTCAACTCTGATGGTAAACGGTTTGGATACGACAATCGAAGGTCATGCGGTTAGTATTTGTCCCGGACCAAACCTGGCCTACTTTTCAAGTACCTATTCGCTGAAAAAGATGGTTGACCATATCTATGGACGTACCAATGTGATGGAGCGCACGGATCGTCCAAATCTTTTTGTGAAAGAACTGAATATGTACATCGATTACCTCAGCGGTAAGTTGGAAGAAACGGTAAAGCCTTTTACAGATAAGCAGAGGAAACACTTTGAAACCTTCCAGGAGAACCTGAATAAAGGAGTTGAGTATTATAAAGACTTGTTTCAGAAATGTAAAACCCAACTCGAAGATTCTACCTCAAAGAACAACCTGATGCAGGATCTTGATAATATGAATGTAGAGCTATTGAACCTGAAGGCAAAGATGCTCTAGTAGTTCAAAGTTTCAAGTTCAAAGATCAGTGAACAATGATCTGAAAATAAACAGCCAATTCCTTTTTGTAAGAGGGATTGGCTGTTTTGCTTTTTAACAATTGTTGAAAGTTAAATGATCTGATACAGTGTCTATAACTGGAACTTTAAAAATGGAACTTTGAATTTGAAACTAATTTCACTATTCGTATTCGATATATGCTCGCGTTGAGTATCGAACTGGATATGCCATTATTTAAAATTAAACCGTTTATTGATTTTGTCTCTCACTTCTGATTGTGTTAAATGCTCACCTCTGTCAAGCTGATCGAGGCCTTCATTAATAGCTTTTTTGTCTTTATCGCTTATAGTTTTCCACCAATCAGTTTTTTCTTTTTGTATTTTTTCCACCTTCTCCAGGATGCTATCTTCTTGTATGGTAGATATCCAATTTATAAGGTTTATTTTTCTGGACTCTATATTCATAACTTTCCTGTTTTCTACAAAAATAACGATTAAACTTTATCTTTAGTTTTATTTAAAGGTTGATATTTTTGTATTTTATTCATCGAACGAGATCAGTGCCTGCCTGTTTTTGCCATCCATAATGATGGTGAGTTCTTTTTCAAATGAAACTTGTTTGATGTAAACGCCTTCTTCAACGACCGGCATGTTTTTTAGTATATCCATATTTACCGAAGAGTCCTTCGAATTGTGGGGAATGGTAAAATATCCTACATTCATAGAGGTCACATTGTGGAAGAAATGGGAACCGAGCGAACCATCCAGGGGAAAGTCCTGCAGTCCCATTTCGATGATTATACGTGCTTTTGAAATGTTTGCCCAGGTAACCGGGATACCGGTATATGGATCACGGGTTCCCCAGCGTCCGGGTCCAATCAGGATATATTCTTTATTCAGAAAATCCATTTTCCGGTTAAACTGATTGATTTCCTGTGCAATTTCCCGTGTTTTCATCTTATCGAAACGATCGGGATCAACAAACAGGATGTCTTTAATACCGGTAACAATTCCATTTCCCATGCCCCTTGTGGCATACATCAGGGTTTTTGCCGGATCAACAGTCCCTATATTTACAGTAAGTTGTTCATCACGACGGATTAAGGGCTTTATTTGTAATAAATAGAAGGTAGGAAGCTGGTTATCTCCGTTTTCAAGGTCCACTGCATATTCTATTTCAACAGGTGAACCCATGGCCTCACGGAATAGTCTAAGAAGCAAAGTCAGGGTATTTGCCAGTGGAATATGATTGTATTTAAGGATGTTGGCGAAGTTTATTACACGTTGACCCGGACTGTCAATTCCAGGAATAAGTGAATCATTCTCATAGTCATAGACAGAGGCACAGTGCTGGAGGACACCATCTTTTTCTGCATAAGAAATCTTCATTTTACGGATGGCAGCAACCTCCCCTCCATTTTTAAGATCAAATTGTGTATGATCCATGTCAATGGCATAAAATTCCTTTTGAGAATCGCGTACCAGATCATGATCGGATAGGGTATTGATTTGCGGGTATTTTGGACAGAAACGGTAAGCATTTTCACCTCCTACGACATACATCCCAAGGCCAATAGCAGCAACTGCAAAACCATCCTCAGGTTCCATATACGAAACCGGATAGAAATTGTAAGATTGAGCAACTCCGCTGATGGAGGGATAATAATGATCACCATACTGGTGACCGACTACCTCCTGAACAATTACAGCCATCTTCTCCTCTTCAATCTTGTAGTTGACCGCATCGAAATACGACATGGCCGATTCGGTAAAGATACTTGCATAGACCAACTTGATAGCCATTTCAAGCTGTTCATAACGTACTGTAATATCGGGATGGTTGTTGGGGATCAGGTAGGTGGCATAAACTCCTGAAAAGGGCTGGACCAGCGAATCTTCAAACAATCCGGAGGAACGTATTGCCAGGGGTTTCTCCATCTTTTCAAGATATTTGTACAGCCGTTCCTGAAGTTCCTCGCCAAATTGTGAGTCGAGGAAGATGTTTTTGATCCGTTCGTAATCGTTGCTCGAATAGATCTCATCGAACATGTCATTGGTCTCAAGGAATTTATCGAATTCGCTGGCACCAATCACTGCCGTAGCTGGGATACGGATATTAATTTCAGGAATAATCCCTGCAAAGTCAATGTTCTCGATGAAGTTGCACATGAAGGCCATTCCGCGTCCCTTACCTCCGAACGATCCTTTGCTAAGCCTCATCACATAACGGTTGCCATTAATCAGCGAAGGATCAAAATCAATAATGCTTCCACGAAGTTTCTGGATGCGTACGTTCTCAAATACACTGATGCAAAATTGTCGTAAGTCGTCCGTATTCTTAAAATCTTCCAACCGATAGGGCAGGAGTTGTTCGGCTATATTAATCTCTCCGCGGGCCATTAGCCAGGTTGAAAATGAGTTACGCTTGGCATGGTAAGCCAAAGCCATTTCAGGTACAATACGGAACATTTCCTGGAACTCAGCCATGTTGCGTGCAATCATGATTGGGTTTCCTTCAGTATCTTTAAAAACGAAATTGCCGAAACCAAGCCTTTTGTATATGTAATTGTGAATGTCGAGGGCTAAACTTTCGGAGTTCTTGTTGATGAAATCAGCGCCAACTTCCCGTGCACGCTGAGCATTGTTCACATCATGACTTTGGAGCAATATGGGTATTGGAAACTGTAAAGTAGTATTCACATACCGGAGTATATCGACTCCCGCATTTTCGTCATCCATACCATTCCGCTGGAACTTTACATCTGATATTACAGACAACAGAAAATCTCTGTACTTATTGATAATTGCGATAGCCTCCTCGTAATTGCTTACCAGGATGACTTTAGGCCTGGCCCTCATCTTGAGTATCTTGTGAAGTTCATCTGCTGATTTATCTTCTACCAGGTTCTGGGTCTGAGTCATGATGTTGGTGTACAACATGGGCAAATACCTTGAGTAGTATTGAATGGAATCCTCGATGAGCAGAATTACCCTGACATTTCCGTTTATCGTATCTTCCTCCACGTTCTTTTTATCCTCGATGTATTTGATCATGGCCAGGAAAACATTTGAATTTCCGTTCCATACAAAAACCCGGTCGATCGACTCAATCTTATCTGAGGAAGTCTGGAAGTAACGTAGGTCTCCGTTATTATTGACAAGCAACAGGATAGGAGTCTGTGGTTTAAGCGTATACAGGGCATTGGCTGCACTAACCGGAATGTTCTTATCCACTCCAACCATAATAATCACCAGATCAAAATCACGGGCTTTGATTAAACGGATAGCTTCTTCCTGGGTATTTGCACTGGTGAAGCGGGGATAGGCATACAGGTTCAGTTGCAGGAATTCACCGAAGATTTTATCGGTAAACTGACCCTCGCGTACGATGGAATAACTGTCGTAAAGCGTAGCCAGCAAAAGCACTTCCTTCACTTTAGTGGGCATCAGTTCCTGAAAGATGTCACGATCGCTTTTGTTTAATTTGTATATGGATGAAAGTGATATGTTATCAATGTTTTCCATGATTTATTTCATTTTGCAGTTGAACCTTGTACAGTAACCCAAGGAAACGGAAAAGTATAAAAAATCTGTCGTATAGACTACAGATCGGGAATGTTTTAAAAGCTATTTGCTGAAAGCCTAACTGATCGGAAGGTTTAGTCGAATAAATCCAATCTCAGGATCATATAAAACAAGAATATTTACACTTAGGGCGGCTATATTAAACGATGGATTGGCCAGTAACAAAATCTACGATGATATTCGTACCGATCTGTATTAAAGTTATTCCCGGAAAACACAGAACCTCTTCATACTTTCTTCATACCCGGGAGTGACCTGACTATTGGTTAACAGGTAGATCACAGGTACATTACAGGTAGATAACTGGTAGATAACTCGTTTACGAACCTGTAATCTACCTGTTTACTACCTGTAATCTACCTGTGAACATAGAACGTGGTATAGCCCGAATACGACACAGATCCGGTTCAATCATTTCCGGATAAATAGAAGGAAGGTTATTTATAGATAACTGTTCTGATCCTGCAAAATGCTTTGGGTAAGCTTTGTGCGAGCTTCCTGATTAGAAGGTGTTGAGTGTTGAAGTACCAGAGAATTACAAAGTTTATTTGGATATCGCAAGTGGGAAAACTTTGAAAAGGTTATTCTGAAAGCTAAAGATGCTTGCAGAAATGCAGGAGAATTAATCGAAAACCATTTTCCTGACATCAGGAAAATGGTCGAAATTGGCTCAAATACTGAAAGACCAACTGAAAAGTATACATCTTCCGTTTGAACAAACCGAAACTTTTGACAAACAATCAATCCTGACAGGACAATGGACACAAGTTTCAACAGATAGTTTCAAGGACAATCCTCACTATCAAGGCTCAAAATAAGTATAAAATAAACAGTGGAAAGTTAGACAAAATATCATATTATTTGGCGAGTATTTCTTATATTTGGACGTTACACGCAACTATACGAATTATGAAAGCTGAAAAAATCATACTCGAAGGTGTAAAACGAATCAAAGTTGATTTTCCATATAACCAGGAACTCTCCTCGCTTTTAAAGCAAATTGATGATGCTCATTGGAGTAGTTCACTTTCTGCATGGCATATCCCCTATACGCAAGAAGCATTTAATCAGCTTAAAAGTCTTTTCCCCGATATTGATTATCCCAAAAAGAAAAATGAACTTGATACTAAATCTGAAGGAAGAACGGAAAATACTTTTGATGATGACCAACATTTGGTTAGTATGCACTTTACAGAAAAGCGTATATTCTTAAAACTTCCAAAAAACGAAAAGGACATTCAAGTCATCAGAAGCTTATTATATAGCAGATGGGATAAAAATCAGTTTTGTTGGATAATTCCAAATTATAAAGGCAATGGCGATATTTTAAAAGAATATTTTAAAGACCGGATCAAAGAAATAACAATCGAAAAAGCTGAAATAAAAGAACTAAAACATTCGGTTTCGCGGAACGAATTACTTGCTGTGAAAACTAATTCAGGAACGCTGAGACTTATCTTCAGTTTTAATAAGGAACTTACCAAAGAAATAAACAAATATCCATATTGCAGATGGAACGCTGATAATCGATGGTGGACAATACCTTATGCTGATAAATTTGTAAATGAACTTGAAACGTTATCCGAACGATTAGGCATGAATTTCAGATTTGAAGAAGAGAATAAGGGCATAAGGCAATTGAAAAAAAGTCAATATGATATTCCAAATTTCAGAACTTGTCCAAAGGAATATCTGGAAAAGATGCAGGAACTTCGTTATAGTGAACAAACCATAAAAACATACAAGTCGCTCTTCGAAGAGTTCATCAATTATTACAATAAAAGTGATATTACAAAGATTGACGAACCCATGATCAAATCGTTTATGCGTTATCTGGTTACTGAACGAAAAGTTTCAACTTCATATCAGAATCAGGCGATTAATGCGGTAAAGTTCTATTACGAACGAATCCTGGGAGGACAACGAAAGATCTACTATATCGACCGACCCCGGAGAGAAAAAACATTACCAACCGTATTGAGCGAAGAGGAAATTACCAGTATTCTTCATTCGATTGAAAACATTAAACACAAGGCAATAATAATGACCATTTACTCGTCAGGTCTGCGAATAAGCGAGGCTATTAGCCTGAAATTAAAGGATATTGATTCAAAACGAATGCAAATACGAGTTGAACAGAGTAAAGGGAAAAAAGACAGATATACCCTTCTTTCGACTAAAACGCTCGATATTTTAAGATTATACTTTCGTGAATATAAGCCAAAATTATGGCTTTTTGAAGGGCAAAGCGGAGAACAATATTCTGGACGGAGTATCCAAAACATTTTAAAAATGGCTCTTTCGAAAACTGACATCAAAAAACATGTTACCGTTCATACCCTTCGGCATAGTTTTGCTACTCACTTATTAGAAAACGGCACTGACTTGCGCTATATTCAAAGTTTATTAGGACACGAAAGCAGCAAAACCACCGAAATTTATACCCACATTACCACCAAAGGGTTTGACCAAATAAAAAGCCCACTAGACAAGTTAATTATTTAACAAAAATAAATTGTATTAGAGAAGAATATTCTGTAAATTTCGAGAATATAACAACTGAAAAACAAAAAGTATGAGAATAGTTAACCTCCATAAAAGGACCCAATATTCACAACAAACTAAATTGCAACAATTTAACCTTTTATGCTAAAGGAAATATACACGCAATATGCGGGTATACAAACGTTAGCGGCAAACAAAAAAAACTACCATGAAGATACTAAGATTTTTGATTCTTAATTTTTTTACAAAAGGCTACATTAAACAAGCAGATAGATTTCCGTTAAGTATTTTTAATTCACGGATTAAATCTATGATAAGTGATTTGTGGTTTATTATGGCGATTGTATTTCCATTGTTCTTATTAGTTATGATTCCTTACTTTGTATTTCTTGCTAATTATGGAGATACGCCCACTTTGTTTATAATTTACATAACAGTCGCAATGATTCCGTGGTTGGTATTGCTATTTCTAATACTTAATAAAGACTGCATTAATAGTATGAGTGCTGGCAAAAGGACTTTCGGATTTAAAATTATAGACTATAGAACAAAAGAATTAGCCAGTGATTTTCAATGTATGATTAGGAATATCACTATGTTTGCATGGCCTTTAGAAGCAATAATAATTTTAATAAATCCTACACGACGGATTGGAGACTATTTAGCAAAGACAGAAGTGGTGAAAACAGATACAAAACCAATTGAAAGCTTAATGACTGAATTGCAAGAAAAACAAAAATTATCAGGGAAATTAATTATTGCATCAATAGGTGTTTCCGTGATATTGACATTAATTGCATATTTGGGATTGATTTAAGAAATAATGTCAGCCGCTAACAACGGCTCATAAGCAATGGCGGGTTTTGCGGTATATTTGGCACCTCGTCTCGCAGGTAGCGTCTGCCTCGTGGGATAGTTGAGCGGCTCCGAATTCCGCCAATGCTCATAGCCGCAACCGTTAGGCACAAGCGAAAAAAAACAGCGACAGCGGACAATTTGCTGCAAAAAGACAAGAAAATAGAAACAGCCGACCCACAAAACAGCACATTTGCAAACCGCGCAAGCTGACACACGACCAAAGTTTGCAAAAGAGCTGTTTTCTTGCAGACACACCCAAGCC
>Ga0118677_10003508_pt2 | contig 21074 bp, 16 predicted proteins | sample AliMusrvi5mmetaG_FD_86154 | JGI IMG/M metagenome (GOLD analysis project Ga0118677, IMG submission 86154)
GAGGCTGCCGCGGCCAGCAGGGCGACCGCCCTGCTCTTGCACAGTCTGGCCGCGATCAGGCCGAGCAAATAGACGCCCGCCATGCCGGGGATGATGGAAACGGAGCGCCAGGCCAACTTGGAATGACCGAACAAGGCGGGCACGCGAAACACGAGGAGGTACAGGATGGGATGCGCAAATGCCCTCCAGCGGCCAAGGAACGACCCCAAATCACATGTGCTTAGATGCAGATGCTGATAGCCGTCGTCCGTTATGGGTTCAAAAACACCCCATTCCACCAACGGGATAAGAGTGGCCACGGTGATGGCGAGCAGAAGAAATGGAAATAGGCGGTCGAAGCTGATCCTTCTCAATTCTGTGCCTTCGCGGAGCATGGATTCAAGGAGTGATTAACATCAAACCAAGAACATGCCGCAAAAGTCCAGCGGATCAGTTTCCGAGACGGCAACCAGAGTCATTCGCGCCGGAGCGCTGCCAGGCCGTCCCGAATCACCGCCGAAGTCGGGTCGGCCTTCACCGCCGCTTCCAGGTCGCGCAACCTCGCCCGGGGGCTGTCCTCGTATTGGCTCAGAGCGGCCCAAGCATAAGCCAAGGTCGGCTCCAGACGAATGGCCTCTTGCAGCTTGTGCCGGACCATTCGTTTATCCGCGCCGTTCCGGACGGCCAGACCGGCGAGTTCGTAGGCGCGCCATCCCCGCAGGAATCGCGCGGGGTCCGGGTGTTGGAACCGGAAGACGACCGTGCCGTCCGCCGGGCTGCGAAAGACTTCGCGCAGGTATGGGCTGGACCGGGCCCACCTGGCCAGATTGGCGAACAAGGTCTTCGCGGGGTCCGGGAAATAGCCGTCGACCTTCAAATCGGCGGCCACATGCAGATAGTCGGTCTTCCTGGATAAAGACGATGCCAGCCAAGCGTCCCGGGTGGAAGCCCCGGCGTCGAGCGCCGGCAGTTCCGTCTGGCGTCCGGCCAAGAGGCTCAGGGTCACATACTCCATGCTCTGGAAACGCGCATCGGCAGGCGTCTGCCGTTGGATCCAAGACATAGTCTCGCCCTGATAACGCGGCGGGGCCGACCAACCGGACTTGACCCAGACCGCATCCGCCCGCGACAAGAGCAAGGTCAGCACCGCGATGAGGATTCCGGCGGCCGCGCGCCTTCCCCGCAGCAACGATTGCGCCGCGGCGGCCAGGAAGATCCAGACGATCGGTATGATAGGCATGACATAGCGCTGGGCGACAGCCAGCCAGAGGGAATGCAGAGCCAGCAGGCCGATGGCGTAAGCCGCCAGCGCGCAGGCGAGCGGATCTTCCCGCGGCCGCAAGAGCCGGGCGACGCCGAAACCGGCGATGACCACTGTCGCGAAGCCGGCTGTCACGCTCCACCAATAGAGGTTTCCGGGCAAGGCCAGCAAGCCGTTGCCGAAGAAAGCCGCGATCAATCTGCCCGCATGAGCGCTCTGCGCCCACGGCTCGGCGAGCGAGGCGATCTGCGACCGCATGTGGGGGACATATCCGGCCGATGTCCCCACGACGCGCATGTTGCGCAGCATCCACGCGGCCAGAGGCAGGAAGGCGACCACGGAGAAGCCGGCGGCTCTTCTCCAGCCGCCCCGGAGCCCCAGCAACAGGGCCAGGCACAAAACCAGAAGAAATCCATGAGGACGCAGCAGTGTCGCCGCCGCGGCGCCCAGCCCTGCCAGCAGCCATCGGTCAGGGTCGCGGTCCAACTGGTCAAATAGGGCCAGCGACAGGGCCAGCAAGGGGATGTCGGGCAGGACGAAGCCCGCCCTTCCGACAAAAAGAGGATTGAGCGCGGTAAGCCAAACGACCGCGACAGCGGCGCCGGATGGAAGAAGGCGCCGGGCCAGGCGCCAGCAAAAGAACAGGGCCGCAGGCATGGATAGCAGCCCGATGAGGCGCAGCGCATCCCAGCGCGGCTCGACGATCCAGACCGGAAGCAGCAGCAAGGCCGCGAAGCCCGGCAAGGGGTCGGCGCTGGGGGCCCCCTGCGCATCCGGCCAGGAGAACGCTCCGTGCCGCAGCGAGCGGGCCAGCATGATGTTGAGCGAATCATCGCCTATGGCGCCGACCGGCTGTCCCCGGGCCGCCAAGATGTAGAGGATGACGAGCGCGACGCCCAGCGCCGCCCAGACCGCCGGCGGCAATCTCGGCTCGGGCCCCCGCTCTCGGACCAGCATCGCCTCAGCCGAAGCGCGCGGCCGCGATGCGGTCGAGGCCTTGGAGGTCCTTCCGTATTTCGACCTCCCGGCCCCCGGACCGCGACAGGATATCCCGGACCGCGGCCCCTTGCGTGCAGCCGATCTCCAAGAGCAAGCAGCCGCCCCGCTTCAAGCGCAGCGACGCCTGTGCCGCGATGGCCCGCACCGCGTCCAGCCCATCCGGGCCGCCGTCCAAAGCCAGGGCCGGCTCGCGGCGCACCTCCGGCTCCAAGCCGGCCACCTCGGCGCTCGGGATGTAGGGAGGATTCGATATGAGGAGGTCGGCCCAGCCCGCCGACGCGGCCGCGGGCTTGAAGATGTCCTCGTCGATGAATCGGATCCGGCGCCCGACGCCGTGGGCCTCGGCGTTCTTCTGCGCGAGGGCCAAGGCCGCGGGGCTGGCTTCCGTGGCGTAGACGACGGCCGCCGGAAAGGTCTTGGCCAAGGCGATCGCGATGCATCCGGAGCCCGTGCCGATTTCAAGGACCACGGGGTCCGGGACGCCCGCGGCGCGCAGCCGCAGCTGCGCTTGCGCCACCAGCTCTTCGGTCTCCGGCCTGGGCACCAGGACATCGGGGGTGACCGCGATCTCAAGCCCCATGAAATCCTGGGTGCCCAGGACGTACGCCAGCGGAACGCGCTCCCCGCGCTCGGCCACCAGCTCCCAAAAATGGAAACCCTGCGTCTCGCGCAAAGGATGGGCAGACCCCAGCTTCACCTCGTTGCGGCGGGTCTCAAGGACCGCGGCCATGATGAACTCCGCATTGGCCGGAGCCTCGGGCACGCCGCGCCGCTCCAAGTAGGAGACGGCATCGGCCAGCCACTGCCCGACCGAACCTTTCCAACCCCTGGGATGGCGCGGCAACGCCGCCCCTTTCCTGGGCGCCCCGGTCAAGGCTGGTCCGCCTCCAAGGCCCTGCGTCGGGCCTCCTCGCGCAGGGCTTCCAGGACCGGTGCGATCTCGCCCGCCATGACCGCGGGCAGATTATGCCAGGACTGCTCAAGGCGATGGTCGGTCACGCGGTTCTGGGGGAAGTTGTAGGTGCGGATCTTCTCGGAGCGGTCGCCGGTGCCCACCTGGTTGCGGCGGGCCGAACCGCTCTCGGCCGCGGCCTTCGCGCGCTGGATATCGGCCAGCTTGGCCGCCAGCTGCTTGAGGGCTTTCATCTTGTTCTTGAGCTGGGAGCGCTCGTCCTGGCACTGCACCACGATGCCCGTGGGCAGGTGCGTGATGCGGATGGCGGTCTCCACCTTGTTGACGTTCTGGCCGCCCGCGCCGCCGGCGCGGTAAGTGTCGATCTTGAGGTCGTCCGACTTGATGGCGACCTCCACTTCCTCGGCCTCGGGCATGACCGCCACGGTCACGGTGGAGGTATGGATGCGGCCTGACCCCTCGGTCACGGGCACGCGCTGGACGCGGTGCACGCCGCCCTCGTGGCGCAGCCAGGCATAAACCCCGCGGCCCTGAATGTAGAGCACGGCCTGCTTGACGCCCTTGAGCCCCGTGGAGCTGAGGTCCACGAGCTCCGGCTTCCAGCCGCGATTCTCGGCGAAGCGCGTGTAGAGGCGCAGGAGCTCGGCGGCGAAAAGCGCGGCCTCGTCGCCCCCCGCGCCGGCGCGGACCTCGACGAAGACGCTGCGCTCGTCGGCCGGATCCCGGGGGACGAGCTCCAGGCGCAGATCGCCCTCCAAGGCGCGGGCCTTACCCTCGACCAGCGGCTTCTCGGCGGCGGCCAGCTCGCGCAGTTCCGCGTCGCCGCCGACGAGCCAGCCCTCCAGATCCTTGAGCTCTTTCTCCAGGCGCTCCAGCTCCTGGACGCGCGCGGCCAGCGGCGCCAGGGCCGCGTGGCGGCGCGAGAGTTCCTGGAGCTGCGCCGCCGGGAGGTCGCCGCCGCCCAGCCGGGATTCCACCTCCCGGAACTCCGTCCACAATTTGCGCAGCTTGGCGTCCATAATAATAGCCAGCCCCGGCCTGAGGGGCCGGGGCTGATCAGGCTCTGAGGCCTAGGCTTCTTTCTTGGCCGGAGCCGGCTTCTTGGCCGCGGTCTTGGCCTTTTCTTCCTGCTTGGGAGCGGTGCTCAGGATGCTGCGCCGGATGGCCTTGCCGCCGCCGACCTGTTCGAGGGACTTGGACGCGGTCTTGATCGGCTTGCGCACCACGGTCTTGCCGCCCGTGGATTCGAAGCGCTTCTTGAAACGCTCCACGCGGCCGGCCGTGTCCACGAGCCTCTGCTGGCCGGTGTAGAACGGATGGCAGGCGGAGCAGATCTCCAGCTTGATGAGCGGCTTGGTGGAGCGGGTCTCGAAGGCGTTGCCGCAGGCGCAGACCACCTTGGCGTTGGTATAGACGGGATGGATGCCGGCTTTCATGTTATGTTCCTTCCTTGATTAAAAGTTATCCAGCGATTATATCAAAAAGTGCGGCCTCGCGCCTGACCGCGCGGCGATTGTCCGCCGGACTCCGAATTGGTAAACTGCGGCGATTCCTGAGCATCTCCACGACGCCGGCATGAGGATACGCTGAAAGCGCGCGCCTGGGCCGCTGGGCTGGCATGGGGCGCGTTCGCGCTTTCCCCGTGCGCCGCGGCACCGGCCGCGCCCCAAGCAGACCCTGACTCCGCCCGGCTCAAGGCCGCGCAGGAGCCGAGCTTCTATTTCTCGGCGGACCATTTCGCCATCGACGAATCCAGCCGCGTGATGAGCTTCCAGGGCGGCGCCCTCCTCTGGAAAGGGGATTGGGCCATGAGCTCCCAGAGCCTGCGCATCTCCGAGGACACGGGGATCGTCACCTCCACCGTCCCGTTCGCGATCCAGAACGAGTGGGGAGTCTTCTCCGGCGCCGAGGGCACGGTCAATCCGGACACGGGCGTCGGGAGCATGAGCCACGGCCGCGCCTCCCAGGCCCCGTGGTTCTTCGAGGGACTGCGCGTGGACTCGGACAGCGACTCCTACAAGTTCTCGCGGGCGCAGTTCAGCACCTGCGAATACGAGCCCCGGGACTACCATGTCTCCGCCACCACGCTGGAGTTCCATCCCGAGAAATGGTTCTCGGCTTGGAACAATGTCTTGTACCTGGGCCCCTGCCCGCTCCTCTATTTTCCCTATTGGCGCCAGTCCCTCTCCTCCAACCCCAACAGCAGGACCTCGGTCAGCATGAACTACGACAAGCGCAACGGCGTCACCGTCAACACGGACACGAGCATCCGTCTGAGCAGCGGGGTCTACGACCATTTCCTGGCCGACCTCTACTCACGGCAGGGGGTGGGCATCGGCGACGAGCTGGACTACAACGTCAAGGGCTTCGGCCGAGGCACCCTCTACGGCTACTACATCCCAGAGCATCTGACGGGACGAGAGCGCTGGACCGCCAACAGCAGCAACTGGATGGGCCTCTCCCGCCTCTATTCCCTGCAATGGCGCCTCGCCGCCATGTCCGACCCCGCGTTCAACACCGACTACTACCGGAGCAACGCGGCGGCGGTCTCCGCCTATCTGCTCAACAGCGCGGCCGTGGTGCGCCAGAGCTCGACGACCACCACGCGCCTGAGCTTCTCGCGGCAGGACAACCTGAACCCCGCCGCCCCAGACCACTTCATCAAGGGCTCCGAGGATTACCCGCGGCTCGATTTCAACACCTCGTCATTGAAACTGCGGCATCTGCCAGGGCTGAGCCAATTCACGGCCTTCGCGGACCGCAACTACACCAACGGCCAGGGCTTCATCCAGGACTCGGCCGGCGGGAGCTGGAACTGGACCGGCAACCTCAAGCTCGCGCGCGGAGTCACGCTGGCTCCGGCGGGGACGCTGAGCGAGACCTTTCAGGAGCATGTCAGCACCTTCAACGGGGCGCCCGGTCTGCCCAGCCACAACGTCCTGTTCGGCCGCTACGGCGCGGCGCCGGACCTGCGCGTGCGGACCGGGCTGGGCGACTGGGATCTAAAATACGCCTACACCTGCAGGCTCACCCCGAACCGCTTCACCGGAGACACGCGCGCCGCGGACCATGGGGTGGAGCAGAACCTGGCGTCCTTGAGCGATTCCTTGCGGCCCTGGCGCGCGGCCCGCTTGACCGTTTCGAGCGGCTACGACTTGAGGCAGCCCCCGGCCGGAGCCCCGGCCCTGAGCCTGCGGGAGCGTGTGCTCCCGCTCACGGCTAATTTCAACTGGCAGGTCCGCTCCAAGGTCGATATCTCCATGTCGGAGACTTATAGAATGGGCTTTAGGCCGGCCGAGGCGAACCAATCCACCACGCTCCAGGCGGACTACGGCGAACCGGGCGGCAACCATGTGGGCCTCGGCTTCGCCAAGAATTCCGCCACCCCGACCCAGACTCAGATCAGCCAGAGCGCGGGATACTGGCCGAGAGGCCTGAGCTGGAGCCTGGAGGCGAGCGCGCACGAGAACCTTGGCGCGGGCGCGGGCGCCGGGCCCGGCCTAGCGAAAAAGATCGTGTCGGCGGACGTGCGCCTGCGCAAGAATTGGCACGACTTCTTCGGCGAGGTGGGCGTGCTGTACCGGCCGGGAGGCGTCCTGCAGTACAGCGCGGATTTCCACCTGCGCTTCCGGGAGGCGGCGCCCAAGGCCATCGCGCATCCGGACTGGGAGAAGGAGTGGTATCCTTGGCGCAATCCTTTGGTGCCCCACTAGGCCGGCAACAAGGTATAATCCTTTCAGGTCCGTTCATGGCATCAGAGAAAGGCTTAACTTTTCTCGACGCGCTCTTCAGCCGGGACAAGTCCCCCGGGCTGCTGCCCGAGCCCCTGGTCCGATTCGGCCGCTTCTGCTATCTCGCCGTCCAGGGATTCCAGCGCAACCGCTGCTCGCAGACGGCCGCGACGCTGGCGTTCGAAACCATTTTCGCTTTAGTGCCCACCATCGTCCTCTCGCTCTTCCTGATCCGTTCGTTCGGAGGCCTCTCCAGCCTCGGCCGCGACATCCCCGACCTCATCCTGCGCCAGCTCAACGCCGACGAGATCCATCTGACCATCCCCCAGCCGGGCGCCGGCGCCGAGGCGATCCATGTCAAGCTCAGCGACAAGATCCAGGAAATCATCGAAGGCGCCGACCTGGCCCTGCGCTCCCACAACTTTAGCCTCATCTTCCTGGCCAGCCTCTTCCTCGCCGCCATGGCCGTGGCCCTGACTTTGGAGCGCAGCCTCAACGACATCTGGGGCGGGGATAGCCGGCGCAGCCTCATCCATCGCGTCTCCCTTTATTGGGGCATCCTGACGCTCGGCCCGTTCCTGGTCGCCTTGTCAATCTATGTGGCACGCTGGCTGCACGCCCCGGCCGGATACGAGAGCCTCGGCGTACGCATGCTGGGCCCGGTCGTGGCGCTCCTGCTGGTCTACCGCTTGGCCCCGGCCGCGGCGGTGCGCAAGAAGAGCGCCCTGCTCGGCGCCGTCATCGCGGCCGCGGCCTGGGAAACGGCCAAATTCGGCTTCGCCTTCTATCTGCGCAACGCCGTGGGCTACGGTAAGATCTACGGCAACCTGGGGCTGCTGCCCATCTTCCTCATCTGGGTCTGGGTCGGCTGGCTCATCGTTTTAGGCGGCGCCGAGGTCGCTTATACTTTCCAGAACCTGTCCTGGCTTACCGCGGTGACGCGCCGCAGGCTGGCGGCCCCGGTGGTCCAGCCGGCCTGGGCCGCTTTGAACATCGTCCTGCACGCCGGCCGCGCCTTCCGCGCGGGAAAAGGACCGGCCGCCGAGGCAGAATTGGAGCAGGCCGCCGGCCTGCCCCATGCCCTGTGGATGCGCATCAGGACCGCTTTGGTGGCGAGGGGAATCCTCGTGGAGGCCGGGCCGGATGGGGACGGCCTCGTTCCGGGGCGGTCGCTGGAAGACCTGCGCGTGGAAGAAATATTCACCGCGATGGAAGACGCCTTCGTGCCCCATGCCGAAGGCCAAGACGCCGTGATGGCCTTATCAGCGCGGCTCTGCGAGGCCCGGCGGCGGGAGTTGGGGACGCGGAGCGTGGCCGACCTGCTGAAAATCTAGGCGGCTATAAATACGGGGTCAGCAACCCAGCGACGCCGTCGCGCAGGCGGCCGGGCAAAGAGAGGGCGTCGACTTCCAGCAGGCTGACAGGATGGGCGTCCTTGAGCTTGGACTCGACCAGGGCATCAAGGCGGCCGGCGAACTCGCCGTCGTAACATTCCACGTTGTACTCGAAGTTGAGGCGCAGGCTGCGCGCGTCCCAGTTGGCCGAGCCCAGCAGCGCCCAGCCGCCGTCGACGAGCATCAGTTTGGAATGGTCGAACGGAGGCGGGGTCAGCCAGATGCGGCAGCCATGCTCCAGCAGCTGGCGCCACAGGGCCCGGGACGCCCACTGGACGAAGGGCAGGTTGCTGCGCGAAGGCAGGACGATGTCGACCTTCACCCCCCGCATCGCGGCCAGGTTCAAGGCCGAGACCACGGCGTGGTCGGGCACCAGGTAAGGGGTCACGATGCGGACCGATTTCCGGGCGATGGCCAGCGCTCCGAGCAAGGTCCAGCGCAGCTTCTCAAAATTCTCATCCGGGCCGTCGATCACGCCCCGGGCCAGCATAGTCCCCGCCGCATCGAGCTTGGGAAACCACGCCTCGCCGCGCAGGGACTCGCCGGTCGTGAACCGCCAGTCGTCGGCGAAGACTTCCTGCAGGTGGGCCACCACCGGGCCTTGCAGCCGGAAGTGGAGGTCCTGTACCGGCCGGCGCGTCTGCCTCTTTAGGCAGTGTTCCTTGCGGATGTTGATGCCCCCGGTGAATCCCAGGCGGCCGTCCGTCACCAGGATTTTCCGGTGGGTGCGCAGGTTCAGCGACATCAGGTGCCATAAGGCCAAGGACGGAAGGAACAGGGCGTACGGCACGCCCTCGCGGCGCAGGGCCCGCCCGATGGTGGGCCAGGAATATCTTATCCCCATCGCATCGATGAGCACCCGCACCTCCACCCCGCGGCGGGCCGCCGCGCCCAGGGCTTGCGCGAAAGCCAGGCCGACCTCGTCGCGGTTGAAGATGTAGGTAGTAAAGGAGATGGACCGGCGCGCCTGGCCGATGGCCTCCAGCATGGCTGGATAGGCCTCGTCGCCATTGCGCATCGGCTCGATGCGGTTGCCGCGCAGCAGCGGCCGGTCCACCACGCCCCCGACCAGGCGCGCCAGCGCGGCGAGATGCCCGGTGTGCGCCGGCAGATGCTGGGCCAGCTCATCCGGCGGACAGCCGGGCTCGACGGCTTCAGCGCGGTAGCGCTCCAGGTCGCCGCGCAGCAAAGCGGCCTTGCGGCGGATGCGGTTGACTCCGAAGATGAAGTAAAGCGCCGCTCCCAGGACGGGCACCAGCCAGATGAAGCCGACCCAGGCGATAGCGGCCCGGGAATCCCGGTTGTGCAGGACCACGTGCCCGGAGGACAGGACGGCGAGCAGGAATACGCAGGTCGAGAAACAGATCTGCCAAAGACCGTGAGACGGATTCAGCATAAGCTCATCGCATCGGGCCAGACAAGTTGAAGCCGGCGTCATGATTTCCCACTCTGCGCCCTCAGAGCCTCCGCCTGCCGCCGCGCCGCCGCAGCCTCCGCAGCCTTGCCCTCTTCTTCATAGACCGCCGTCAGCCGCGCCAGTGTGCCGGCCGCCTTAGCCTTGTCGCCATGGCCCTTGAAGGCCTCTATCTCTTCAAGATACAGAGCTTCCAATTTCTCCCACTGCCCCTGCGCTTCGTAGAGACCCGCCAACATCGCCTCCGCCTCCGCCATGACCGGATCGGCCGGCAGCGTGCCGCGCGCCGCGAGTATCCGGAGCAAGGGCGCCTCGGCTTTGGAGCTATCGCCCAGTTTCAAATACAGTCGGGCAATCCACAAGACGACCCCGATACTTTCCGCGTTGACCGGGACGCTTGCGTACGCCCGCTCCAGCTGTCCCGTCAGTGCCCCGGCCTCAGGCTTGCGCTCTTGCGCGACGTAAATATCCCCCAACGCGGTGGCCGCCGGCAGGACTTGGTACGGACAGCCCAGCCCGGACTCGCATGCGGCCAATACCTGCTTGAAGAGGCGCTCCGCCTCCACCAACCGGCCTTGGCTCTGATAGAGTCCGGCTAAGGCCGTCTCTGCCTGAACCATGAGAGGATGGGCGGACAAGCCGCGCGCGGAAACGATCCGGCGCAAGAGCGCCGCGGCATTGGCGCTTTGGCCTAGAGCCGCATAGAACTCCCCCAGTGGCAAGAGATGGTCAATGGAATACTCCTCGATGGACAGTCTGTCTTCTAACTTCCCAATGCGATCCGCCAAGGCCTCCGCCTCTGGCTTTCGACCACTTTCGACGTAAAGAAGACCTAATCGGGAAATCGCACCGACCCACTGGACACGCGCGCCATCGTACAATGCCGGCGCGCACACAGCCTCCGCCTCTTTATAAAATTGCTCCGCTACAGCGGGTTTTCCCTCGTCGATGAAAAGCTCTCCCAAATACAACAAGAGGGCTACCCGCTGGTGCGGGCTAAAGCCGGCCTTCTCCAGACCCTTGCGGAAGACAACTTCGGCCTCGGCAAACTTCCTTTGCGCCTTAAGAATTGCTCCTAAATTTGTAAGGGCATGAACCAGGTCCAGTGAATCATGAAGAGGATCGGCCTCCAGCATCTGCGCCGCCTTCCGGTAGTACTCTTCCGCTTCATGGAATTGATGCTGCTTAAAAAAATAGGTGCCCAGGTGATGGTATCCAAGCGGATTTGCGGTGTCCACCGCGATCAGGGCCTCGAATTCCTGCTTGCCTTGCGCGTACTGACCGGAGTCCAGATAAGTATAGCCCTGCTTGATGTAGGCCTCAGCCTCGCGGCTATTGAGGCTCTTGGCTCGAGCGAACGCCTCTTTGGCCTGCTCTAACCTACCCATGCGACGGTAACATGTTGCCAACTCAACTCTAAGCCTGTATTCTTGCGGCCGTTGCTTGAGCGCCTTCTCCATAAGCAAAGCCGCTTTCTCATATTGCCCCAGGGTGTTGTAAACCGGCCCCAGTTCGCGCTCGATATCGAAGTCGTTAGGCCGGAGCGCCAAAGCCTGTTCCAAAGCAGCCGCTGCCTCAGCGTCCTTTCCCTCGTAATGGAGGAGTCGCCCCAGCGTCACCAGCGCCGCTGGCCGGTCGGTCTTCACATCCGCCAGCTTCTTTTCGACCGCGGCCAGTCCGGCCGCGTCGCCCGCCGCGCGATACCGCCCGCCGAGTTGTTCCAGACGGCCGACGTCTTCAGCCAGTCCCGGCGCAGGGGAGTTCTCGACGGCCGTCGCCGGGCCGTGCCAAATCATAAACGCCAACGCCCCTGACCCAAAAGCCACGCTGCGCCCGCGCGCCCAAGAATGCCCCATGCTCTTTCAATTTTACATTGTTTATTAAAGATGCAAGCGGGGACATAACAGCCCATTCCGCATTATTCCCGTCGCCATATTATAAAATGGACATATGCTGTTCGCTCTCCTGCTCGCGGTCCGCCTCCTGGCGCCGCTCGGCCTCTGCGCCGGCCCCGGCGCCGCCCCGGCCCCGGCGACGGACACCTACCGCGTCGAGCTCACCAACGACCCGCTGAGCCGCGCCCCCGCCACGACTTTCAAGTGCTCGCAGAAGATATTCGCCTACCTGCATCTGCCTAAGCCGGAGGCGGGCAAGCACACTTTGGGCGCGCGCTGGTATCGCCCCGACGGACAACTGCAGGAGGACACCAAGGTCGCCGTCAACGAGCCGCCTCCCGGATCGGACACCATGTACCTCTGGCTCAAGCTGGCGGCGCCGGAGGAGGCGGACACGGTGGACATCTTCTTCGGCGCGGGCGACAGCGAGGACTTCGACGGCCGCTGGCGCGTCGATTTCTTCTGGGACGACCGCAAGGTCCAGACCGCCGGCTTCCAGGTCTCCTGCAGTTGAAGCCGCGTTCCGCCTACCCCCTTCTGGCCTGGCGCTACCTGCTGGGCCTCTTCCTCAAGCCGCTGGTCATCGGCGGGCTCGCCCTGGCGGCCCTCCTGTTCATGAACAAGTTCGTGCGCCTCTTCAGCATGGCGGTGCTGCGCGGCTTCCCCCTCTCCTGGATCGCCGAATGCATCCTGCGGCTGCTGCCCTATTTCTGCAGCCTGGTCCTGCCGGTGGCCTTCCTGGTCGCCCTGGTGGTCACCCTGGCGCATTTCTCCGCCCGCGGCGAGATCACGGCCCTGCGCTGCGGCGGCTTCTCCTACTGGACCATCGCCGGCCCGTTCGCGGCCGCGGCGCTCGCGCTCTCCCTGGTCATGCTCTACCTCAACCACTGGGCCGGGCCGCGGGAGCTCTGGGCCTTCCACCGCCTCTATCGCGGCGCGGTCCTGCATATGCCGCGCGTCGACCTGCAGCCCCGCACCTTCATCCGGCTCGGGCCGTGGCGCCTTTACGCCGAGACCGCCGACCGGGACACCGGCGGCATGACGCGCGTTTCGCTCTTGAAGTACGACGGCAGCCAAGGCCTGCGCATCAGCTCCGCGCGGGGCCGGCTGCTGCTGGGCGCGGGCTCGGCGGCCCTAGAGCTCGCGGACGGCTCACTCTCCCTGCCGCAGGCCGACCCCGCGCGCTACGTGGCCGGAGGCTTCCGGCGCTACCACGCCACGATACCTCTGGCGTCCTCGTCCGCGGAGGAGCCCACGCTGCGGGAGCTGGACAGCCGCCAGCTCCGGCGCATGATCCGGGAAAGGCGGGTCGATGAGGACTATCTGCGGGAATACCGCACCGAGCTCGCCCTGCGCAGCGCCCGGGCCCTGGAGCCTCTGGCGTTCTTCTGGGTGCTCGCGCCGTTCTGCCTGCGCCATCGCCCCGGCGGCCAGGAGCGCAGCTACGCGGCGGCCGTCGTGTTCTTGTTCCTCTTCTACGGGCTCCTGGCCGCAGGCCTGGACGCGGCCAAGCACCACGAGGCCCTGATCTCGGCGGCGCCCTGGCTGGCCGACGCGGCGAGCCTACTGGCCGGCGCCGTCCTGACCCGGGCGGCCGCGGCGCTCTGAGGCGGCGGGCTAACGCCCGCCGATCTTCACCCGGGGGTTGAAAGGCTTGCCGTCGGGAGTGCGCATCTCGAAGTGCAGGTGGGGGCCGGTGGAGATTCCGGTCGAGCCCACCTTGCCGATGAGCGTCCGGTCCCGGCGCACCGCCTGCCCGGCCTTGACCGTTATCTTGGACAGGTGCCCGTAGCGGGTCGTGTAGCCGTCCCGATGGCGTATGATGACCAGCAGGCCGTAGCCCTCATGCCAGCCCGCCTCGACCACCTTGCCGTCGCGAGAGGGATAGACCGGCGTGCCGTACGGCTTGGGGATGTCGACGCCCGAGTGCATGCGGCGCGCGTGCAGCAGAGGATGGTAGCGCATCCCGAACATCGAGCTGAAGCGCGTCACCTGGGCCACCGGGTAATGGTAGGTGTCGAAATTCTGCCGCACCCCGGGCAGCAGGATACGGTCCCCTTTCTCGAACTCGTAATCCACCAGGACCGCGTAGCCCGGCAGGTTGTTGGCCCGCACCACCCAATCCTTGTACTTCTGCCGGTACTGCTCCGCGACGCTGTAATTGGCCATCACGCCGCGCACGATCCGGTCGATGGTCTCCGAATCCTTCTTGACCTCGTAGAGCATCCCGTCCTGATTGAGCACGGTCAGGCTGCGCCCCGGCCGCACGCCCAGGTAGAACTCGCGATGGTTCGTGGCCTGCAGGCTCGCCACGGTGGTGCGGTAGAGCCTGGCCAGCGCGCTCGCGCTGGTCTCCCCGCGGCCGACCTTATGCTCGGCCCACACCAGGCGGTTGAGCCTGCGGAAGACCTCGGGCGCCGGCTCCTCCGGCCCGGCCGGCGTCAGCACGGAGAAGCGCGCCCAGTCGCGCGGGCTGGCGCTCGGCGCGGGCGCCGCCAGGGCTGCGGCGGGGAGCAGGGCGCCCAGGGCAGCGCAAGCCCAAAAGAGCCGCCGGCTCATTCGGAGAGGTTGGAAAGCTCCATGGACTTGAGGAACTCCTTGTTATTCTTGGTGGAGAGCAGCTTGTCGCGCAGGAGTTCCATGGCCTCCACCGAACCCAGCGGCGCCAGGACCTTGCGCAGGATCCACATCTTGTTGATGTCGTCCTCGGCCAGGAGCAGCTCCTCCTTGCGCGTGCCGGAACGGTTGATCTCGATGGACGGGAACATCCGGCGGTCGGCGAGCTTGCGGTCCAGGCACATCTCGGAGTTGCCCGTGCCCTTGAACTCCTCGAAGATGACCTCGTCCATGCGGCTGCCGGTATCCACCAGGGCCGTGCCGATGATGGTAAGGCTGCCGCCCTCCTCGATGTTGCGCGCCGCGCCCAGGAAGCGCTTGGGCCGCTGCAGGGAGGTGGCCTCCAGGCCGCCCGAGAGCACCCGGCCGGTGGATGGGCAGATGGTGTTGTAGGCCCGGGCCAGGCGCGTGATGGAGTCGAGCAGCACCACCACGTCCTTGCCCAGCTCGACGAGGCGCTTGGCCTTCTCCAGCACCATCTCCGCCACCTGGACGTGCCGGTCGGCCGGCTCGTCGAAGGTCGAGGCCGAGACCTCGCCTTTGATGCTGCGCTTCATGTCCGTGACCTCTTCCGGTCGCTCGTCGATGAGGAGCACCATGACGATGACGTCGGGATGGTTGGCGGCGACCGCGTTGGCGATCTTCTGCAGGATGATGGTCTTGCCGGTCTTGGGCGCGGCCACGATGAGGCCGCGCTGGCCCTTGCCGATCGGGCAGAAGAGGTCGATGAGGCGCGTGGTGATCTCCGTGCGGTCGGTCTCCAGGTTGAAGCGCTTGTCCGGATGCAGCGGGGTCAGGTTGTCGAAGAAGGGGCGCTCGCGCAGCTGCTCGGCGTCCACGCCGTTGATCTTCTTGACCTGCAGCAGGGCGAAGAAGCGCTCGCCCTCCTTGGGGGGGCGCACGAAGCCCGACACCGAGTCGCCCTTGCGCAGGCCGAACTTCTTGACCTGGGACGGCGAGATGTAGATGTCGTCGGGCCCGGAAAGGTAGTTGTATACTTGAGAACGCAGGAACCCGAAGCCGTCGGGCAGAATCTCGAGCACGCCCTCGTCGTAGATCATGCCGTGGGCCTTGAGCTGGCCCTCCAGGATCTTGGCGATCATCTCCTGCTTGCGCAGGCCGGAGACGCCCTCCAGCCGGAGGTCCCGGGCCACGACGCTCAGCTCCGCCATGGTCATCTGGCTCAGCCGGGTGGCGTCCATCTGCGCCGCGGCGACCGGAGCCGGCCCGGCGCCGGATTGCGGCGCCACGACGCCGGCATTGACACTCGTGCTCTCCATCTTCTTATCCTCCATGCATCAGCTCCAGCGCCCGATGATATTCCCGGACCCGGCGCCGCAGTTCTGCGCGGCTGCCGTCGTTGACGATGACGACGTCCGCGCGCCGCGCCTTGGCGGCCAGGGGCAGCTGGGCCGCCGCGCGCCGGCGCAGCTCCGCGCCGCTGAAGCCGTCGCGCCGGCGCAGGCGCGCCAAGCGCGTCCGGAGCCCCGCCGTCACCACGGCCGTCAGATCGAATTCCCGCTGCAGGCCGGCCTCGAAAAGCAGAGGCGCGTCCACGACCAGAAGGCCACGCCGGTGCGCCCGCAGCCGCCGGCGCATCCGCGCCGATATGGCGGGATGGGTCAGACGTTCGAGCCGCCGGCGCAGGCGCGGGTCAGCGAACACGGCCTGGCCCAGAGCGCGGCGGTCCAGCTCGCCGTCGCGGCCCCGGACGCCGGGGAAAGCCCTCAGCACCGAGCGATAAGCTTCGCCCCCTCGGCGCAGCGCCTGATGCGCCAGCATGTCGAGACAGAGCGTCCCCGCGCCCAAGCGGCGGAAAGCCCGCAAGGCCTCCGACTTGCCGGAACCGATGCCTCCGGTGAGGCCCAAAACGAGCCGATCCCTGCGCGCCAGCGCCTTCAATGCTTCATCCTATCCGAATAGCGCCGCATGATATCGCGCTCCGCCTCGGTCAAAGAGCCCAGACCGTCGGCCAGTATCTTATCCAGGATGCGGTCCACATCCTCCATGCCGGCCTCGGGCGGCCGCGACGGAGAAGGCGCGGATGCGGCGCGGGGCCTGGATACCCCAGGGGCGGGCCGCTGCGGCCGCGGCGCGAACCCCGACGGGAGCAGGCGCCGCAATCCCGCATGGAGCCGGTTCCGGAGCTCCCACCACCAGCGCAGATAAAAGTAGCCCGTGACGAGGCCGATCAGATGCGCAAAATGGTCCACGCCTCCGTTGCCCTGGCCGAACATGAGCAGGAACTCCATGGCACCGCAAAGCAGTGCCATATGGGCGGCCTTGACCGGAATGAAGAAATAGAGGTAGACGACGGCGTCGGGATAGAGCATTGCGAAGGCGACCAGCAGCCCGAACAAAGCCCCGGACGCTCCGACCAGAGGAATCGTGGAATGCGCCCCTCCCACCAGGACTTTAACCAAGGCCACGCTCAGGCCGCAGATGAAATAGAACTTGAGGAATTCGACGGCCCCCCACCGGGTCTCGATGGCCACGCCGAACATCCAGAGCATGAACATGTTGAAGAACAGGTGAAAGAAGCCCCCGTGCACGAACATGTAGGTCACGGGCTGCCAGACCCAGCGCTCCGCCAGGACCTTCTCCGGGACCAGACCGAAATGCTGGTCGAACATCGCGTCGTTTCTCACGATGAGGCGGATGATGAAGAACGCCACGTTAGCGACGATCAGGGTCTTGACCCCCGGCGGCATGCGCCGGAAGCTCATGGGCTCGTGCGAGAAGAGGCGCGTCACGGCTTGAGGACCTCCATGTCCTGCCAATCGGGACCGGCCTTGATGTCGACGACCAGGGGCACCGTCAGCCGGGCGGCATGCTCCATGATCTCCCTGACCCAGGCCGCGAAGCGCGCGGCCTCGGCCTGGGGCACCTCGAAGAGCAGTTCATCGTGGATCTGCAGGAGCATCCGGGCCTTCCACTGGCCCGGCAAGCCCCGGTCCACCTCGATCATGGCCAGCTTGATGATGTCCGCGGAGCCGCCCTGGATGGGCGTGTTGCGCGCCGCCCGCTCCATGAACTGGCGCAGGGCGGTGTTCTTGGCGTTGATGTCGCGCAGGTGGCGGACGCGGCCGCAGAACGTGCGCACCGACTCGTTGCGGCGGGCCTCGGCGAGGTTGCTCTCGATCCAGGCCGCCACGCCCGGGTAGCGGGCGAAGTAGTCCTTGATGAAGCGCGCGGCCTCGGCCTGCGGGATGCCCAGCTCGGCGGCCAAGCCGAAGGGGGTCTGGCCGTACACGATGCCGAAATTGATGGTCTTGGCGCAGCGGCGCATCTCCTTGTCCACCTGCTCGGGCGCCGCGTGGAAGACCTGGCAGGCGGTGAGCTGATGCACGTCCTCACCGCGCGCGAAGGCGCCGCAAAGGGCGGGGTCGCCCGAGACGTGGGCCAGGACGCGCAGGTCGATCTGAGAATAATCCGCCGAGACCAGGACATGCCCCGCCGGCGCGACGAAGGCGCGCCGGATGCGCTGGCCAGCGGGAGAGCGCACGGGGATGTTCTGCAGGTTGGGATCGAGGCTGGAGAGCCGTCCCGTGGCCGTGCCGGTCTGGTCGAAGTGGGTGTGCACGCGCGAGGTCCCGGGGTCGAGGCGCTGCAGAAGCCCGTCGATGTAAGTGCCCTTGAGCTTGGCCAGCTCGCGGTATTCCAGGACCTTGGCCGGCAGGGGATGGCTCTTGGCCAGGATCCGCAGGGCCTCCTCGTCGGTGGAGCGGCCGCCCTTGGCGGTCTCGTGCGGCACGGGCAGGCCCAGGCGGTCGTAGAGCAAAACGGCGAGCTGCTTGGGGGAGTTGGGGTTGATCTCGGATCCGGCCAAGGCGCAGATATGCGCCTGCAGGGCCGCTATGTCGGCCTCGAATTCCGCGGCGAGCCGGCGCAGATAATCGCCATCCACGGCGACGCCCGCGGACTCCATGGCGCGCAGGATCTCGGAGAGAGGCATCTCGATGTCCGCGTAGAGCTTGAGGACCCCGGCGCTCTCCATCCCTTCCTGAAGCACCTCGTGCTGGAGGGCCTGGCCCGCGCCCTCCAGAAGCGCGGCGCGCAGGTCCTTGGCCTCCCCGCGTCTCGAGTCCTCGGGATTGATGCAATAGCGCGCCAGCATGGCGTCGAAGAAACGGCCGCCGCAGCGCACGCCCGCGATCTCCAGGGCGGCCCGCGTCTCCTTAAAATCGTATCCCACCTTGAGCGCGGGACCCGAAAGCAGATCGGTCAACGCCGCCGCCTCCCGAAGCAGGTCCGCCTCGCCCAGGATTGCCGCGCGGCCGTCCGGCAAGCCCAGCGCCGCCAGGACCGCGCCCACGGCCAGATCCGGCTTCGGATTGCGGCGGGCCGTGACCGTGATGGCCCGGGCTTGCCTGAGTTCCGCAGCCAGTTCCCTATAAGGGCACTCCCGGACGGGGTTGCCCGGCGCGTGCAGACCGGCCGCAAGCCCGGGCGCCGCGGCCTCGGGCGCTGTCAAAGCCCAATCCCCGCTGCGCGGCAGCATCTCCTTGAGCAATGAACCGAATCCCAAGCGGCCGAACATCGCCTTAAGCGTCTCCGGCTCAGGCTCGGGCAGCTTGCACTGCGCTGGCGTGGTCTCCAGGGGGACCTGAACGTCGAGCCGGAGCAGTTCGAGCGAAAGCTCGGCGATCTTCTCCCCGTCCAGCAGGGCCTGGGCCGTCTTGGGCGGCAGGGCGGCATCCTTGGCCTTGGCCGCGCGGATGGCGCCGGCCAGGCTGCCGAAGGCCTTGATGAGTTTGACGGCGCCCACCGGGCCGATGCCGCGCACGCCCGGGACATTGTCGGAGGCGTCCCCGGTGATGGCGAGATAATCCACCACGGAACTGGGCCCGACGCCGAGCTTGGCCTCGATCTGGGGCGGGTCCATGAATGCGTTCTTGGAAGGATTGTACACCCGTATGCCGTCTCCGACGAGCTGCAGGACATCCTTGTCCGCGGTCACGAGCACGGATTCGTACCCGCTGGCCTGCCCTTGCCGGGCCAAAGTGGCCATGAGGTCGTCGGCCTCCACCCCCGACCGCGCCACGCAGGTGAATCCCATGGCCTCCGCCATCCCGTGAGCTTGCCCGAGCTGGAAGACCAGATCCTCGTCGGCATCCTTGCGGGTGGCCTTGTAGTCGGCGAAGAGCTTGTGGCGGACGGTCGGCCCCGGGGAGTCGAAGCAGACCGCGATGCGGTCCGGCTTGTCGCGTTTGAGAATCTGCAGGAGCATGCGCGCGAACCCGTAGAGAGCGCCCACCGGCTCGCCCTTGGCGTTGGTCAAAGGCGGCAATGCGTGATAGGCCCGATGCAGGAAGGCGTGCGCGTCGACCAGGTAGAACCTGGGCTTCATCGATATTCCAAGCAGGGAAGCGGCACGGGGATTATGATTTCGACGACTGGGAACGGCTTAGATTCGGGCCTAGGCGACGGTCAGCAAGGAATCCAGGATTCTCTTGATCTCGGCTTTGGAGTGGACCCCCACGAGTTGTTCCGCGACCTTGCCGTTCTTGAAGAACAGCAGGCTCGGTATGGCGGAGATGCGGTAGGTCCCGGCCGCGGTGGGATGCTCGTCCGTATTGAGCTTGGCCACGCGCACGCGGCCCTCGTATTCCACGGCCAGCTCATGGATGACGGGGGCCAGCATCCGGCAGGGCCCGCACCACGGAGCCCAGAAGTCGACCAGCACCGGCTCGGGACTCGCAAGGACTTGGGTCTGGAACTCGGCGTCCGTCAATTCGATCTCGGCCATCGACTGTCTCCTGGGGGGATTTCTTAGTTGCGGAAGAGGCCTACGCGGCTCCCCGAATGGGGAGTCTTTATCATAGCAGGGCCGCCGGGGGAAGTCAAGAAAATTCCCCCCCGCCTCAGGCCACATCCATGCGGGCTACGCGGAAGGTGGGCGCGCCCAGGCTGCCGTAGAAAGTGAGGTCGTCGGCCACCGCGTCGATGCGGGCGAGCAGTTCCAGGATGTTCCCGGAGATCATGGTCTTCTTAACGGGAGAGCCCAACCGGCCCTGCTCCACGGCCAGGCCGGAGACGCCGACGGAAAAATCCCCCGTGATCGGGTCAGCCATGTGCATGCCCATGATCTCCAGGACCAGGAGGCCGTCCTGGGTGTCGGCGATAAGGCCTTCGCGTGACGATCCTCCCGGAGCCAGATAGAAGTTGGAATGCGTGGGACCGGGCAATCCTTTATAGGAACCCCGTCCGGCCGAGGCATTGCCCGGACGACTGTCCTTGCGCGCGGTGTAGGTGTCGTAAAAATAGTCCCGCACCACGCCGCCTTCGATGAGCGCCTTGGCCGAAGTGGGGCAGCCCTCGTCGTCATGGAGGCAGCTGCCCAAGCCGCCAAGGCGCCGCGGGTCATCCCTGAAGGTCACCAGGCTCGATCCCACCTGACGGCCCAAGGCCCCGGCCAGAGCGGATTTTCCCCTCTGCACCTGGTCCGCGCACAGGAGGTCGCAGACCAGATCGAGGATGTCGCCGGCCGCCCAGGGATCGAAGATGACGGCCCGCTCGGCTCCGGCCGGCTTACGCCCGCCCAGGAGCTGAACGGCGCGCACGCACGCCTGGGCCGCAGTCCGGTCGAACTCCAGCGGCGCCGCCTGGCAGGCGGACTGGAATGCCGAGCCCAGCTGGATCTCTCCGCCCTCCCGGGCCAAAACAGAGAACCCCACGCTGGCCGAGGCGCCGCGATCCCGCGCCAGCACGCCGCGGGTGTTGGCCACGACCGCCTCCCCGCGAGCTTCGCCGTAGCCGGCGCGCAACATCGCGCCCAGCCGCCGGTCCTGGGACATGGCCGAAGCGGCCGCGGCCTGCAGGCGGTCCTGGCACGCGGCGAGCGGGGCCGTGAAGAGCCCCCCGCCACAGAG